>ERZ887830.8-NODE-8-length-144430-cov-16.730029_pt1 | contig 144430 bp, 143 predicted proteins | sample MGYA00521101_ERZ887830 | MGnify/ENA primary metagenome ERZ887830 (study PRJEB32303, sample SAMEA104408592) | aquatic metagenome | biome: Marine water; feature: Pelagic; material: water | place: Baltic Sea | collected 2014-06-05T16:38:00 | depth 1,762 m ... | reverse complement strand
CCCAGGACCCTCTCCTTAAAAGGGAGATGCTCTACCAGCTGAGCTACCAAGTCTAATTTATTTTAATGGGTGCAAATATAGGGGCAATAAATTTATTATTCAAAGAGATTTTCCTTTAAATTTGCTGTCGTTGTTATTAAGCTTATTTTAGAAAATTAAATGTCAAAATCACCAAAAATTATAGTATTAATAGGATACATGGGTTCTGGAAAATCTGTGATTGCAAATCGACTTGCTAAAAGGCTTGATCTTTCTTTTGTAGACTTAGACGATTTCTTGGAAGAAAAAACAGACAAATCAATTTCCCAAATCTTTGAAGAGTATGGGGAATTGGGATTTCGCAATATGGAGCGTCAAGTATTGCATGAGTTGTTAGAAGAGACTTCCAATAAAGTTCTTTCCTTAGGAGGTGGAACTCCCTGTTATTATGACAACATGGATATTGTTCTTCAAAAGGCTACAAATGTGATTTTTCTGGATGTAACTGTTAATGTTTTGGTTGATCGCTTGTGGAAAGAAAAAAACCACCGACCTGTCATTGCTCATCTTGAAACCAAAGAATCGTTGGCTGAATTTGTAGGGAAGCATTTGTTTGAGCGTCGACCTTTTTATCGCAAAGCATCGACAATTATTGCTGTTAATAGACAATCTCCAGATGAAATCGTTCAACAGATCGTTGCGTCCTTATAATTAAATCGCCAAATCGTTTGCTCTCTCCACCGGTTATGTGATTCTTTTAAAGGTATTTTCTTTGGTTAACAGATAGTGTTTTATCACTCCGATAACATGAATTACTAATAATACCATCATTATTCCCGCCAATATTTCGTGAATATTTAACGGGGTTTTTGTGTAACTATCAATGGCAATGGAATCATTAATATACTTTGCTTGCATGGCTTTAAGATAGCCTCCTGAAAATAAGGATGCAATTCCTGAAACGGATATTCCCAACAACAAGAAATAGAAAGCATTGTGTATCCATACTACGAGTTGATTGTTGAGTTTGGAACCTTTTTTAAGAGCACTGGGACGAGGGTATTTGAAGTAGAAATAAACGCGTAAAATGGTGAGGTTAAATACAAGTAGTCCAATAATGACATGTACTTTCAAAAGCTCATTTTTTTCACTAAAATTCATTCCTTCCATATATTTTCCTAATGGAAACAAGATCAGAATTAAAAGGGTAGTGACCCAGTGAATGACAATTATTCCTTTGTTGTGTTTTTCAGTGGCATTGTGTTGTGTTTTTCATTATTATTAATAATATACCCCATTAAATACTTTGTAAAACAGATTAGAAAACAATGGATTTTTACCGATGATGAAAAACGAAATGTGGGCAATTACACTAAAGTCTAAGATGCGCTTCCAAGGAAGTTTGTTTTTTGAAAAACTATTGCGCAATACATTCAAACATGATTTGCTCAAAATAGAGTTTCGAAAAATTCGGTGTAATAACCGTAGGATTTTCATGTTAGTAGTAAAACTTGGGGTTGTTATATTTTCAAATATACAAAAAAAAAAGAAAATTTGGAGTTGTGCTTTCAGCCTAAAGTGACTTTGGAATTTTTAGAATCAAAGACTACTTCTACATTTTCTTGTAGCGATGTGGAGAGTGAAATTCCCTTAAAATCTGCTTTTACGGGATATTTCTTGTGATTTCTATTGACTAAAACAGCCGTCTTAAATTGTTTCAAAGGAACTTTAAGAAAATGATTGACGCTGTAAATTAGCGTAGTGCCCGTATGCAATACATCGTCGATCAATACCAAGGACTTGCTGGTGTAGTCATTAACATCTAACGAAGTGGTGATGGGAGCAAAAGGGTTGGACTTATCAATATGAACTTTGCAAAGAGAAATTTTAGCATCACAAATTTTGCTGAGTGCACCACCAATTTTTTCAGCCAATATATACCCATTAGATGCAATTCCAGCAAGAATGATTTCACCTTCTTGGATATTGCTCTCCAAAACTTGAAAAGCAATGCGACGTATTTTGTGTTCGATCTGTTGGTGATTGAGAATAAGGTTTTCCACTGCTAGCAATTTTTAAAAATCAAAGATACTAAAGTTAAAGGTTTTAATCTTTCTTGCTGTCGTTATCCTTCCAATAATCAGTAATATCACGTCTATCTTTTTTAGTAGGACGTCCTTCTCCTTTGGCTCTGTAATACTCTTTGGAATATTTGAGCAACTCTTGCTGTTCAAATTCTGATTTGGGAGTTAGATCCATACGATAAATATCTACCAATTTTGCACTTACGCGACTGTTGGGCAGATCGGTAATTTTAAGTTTGTGATTAATTTGATTTTTTCGAACAATAATTTCTTGCAAGGGATAAACCTCACGAGAGGGTTTTACCGACTTGTCATCGATACGTACTTGACCCTTGTTACAGGCCTCTGAAGCCATACTACGTGACTTATAATATCGTGTACACCATAAATATTTATCGATTCTCATCCCTTAGTCTAAAAAATGTTAAAGTTGATACAAAAATAGAAGAAAATTGTATCTTGCCAACTCAAATTTTTGATCCTCATGAATAAGTTTTTTCAACCCTTTTTTGCTTTTATAATTGTCTTAATTTCCGTTTTTTCTTGCTCCGAAGATATGTTAAATACTGCAGAGCCTCCTAGAGATTATGCTGAACAATACGATGTTGACAACGATTCATTAATCAATTATTTAAAAACTCATTACTATAATTACGAAGATTTTCAATCGCCTCCAGCCGATGAATTGGTTGAGTTTGAAATTAATGCCATCCCAGAAGGCAATACATCGTTAGTTCCTTTATTTGATCAGGTAAGTACAGAGACAATTACCATTACCAACGCTGACGATGAAGAAATTGAACACAATTATTATTATATCATAGCTCGTGAAGGTGAAGGTGAAAGTCCTTCGGTTGCAGATTCTACTTATGTTACCTACAAAGGAAGTTTATTGAGTGGAACTGTTTTTGATGAAAGAACAACTCCTGTTTGGTTTGATTTAACAGACTTGGTTCGTGGGTTTTCAGATTTTACAACCAAACTCAAAAGAGGTACTTACACAGAGAACACAGACGGAACCGTTGATTTTATGAATTTTGGAGCTGGAATGGTGTTTATGCCTTCCGGACTCGGGTACTATTCTCAAGCTAGCGGTGTTATTTCATCATATTCACCACTTATATTTACTGTTAACTTATTGACATATAAACAAACAGATCATGACAATGATGGAGTTCCTTCTATCCTCGAGGACTTGAACGGTGATCGTTACTTAATTAATGATGATACTGATTCCGATACGCTTCCCAATTATAGAGATTCTGATGATGACGGAGACGGCACATTAACCAAGGACGAATTGGATACGGACAATGATGGAGTGTATGACGATACCGACATGGACGGAGTTCCTGACTATTTGGATTCCGACAATTCGTAAGTTGTAAAAATTATTTTCTTACTAAAACTTTTTTGGCTGCTGCTTGAATAGCCTCGCTATCCAATCCGTATTTTTTCATCAATTGAGCTGGTGTTCCCGACTCTCCAAACGTATCGTTGGTAGCAACAAATTCTTGTGGTACAGGTGTATTTTTGACAAGTACTCTAGAAATACTTTCTCCCAATCCTCCTAAGTGATTGTGTTCTTCACACGAAACCAAACAACCTGTTTTTGCCACAGACTTAAGAATAATAGCTTCGTCCAACGGCTTGATGGTATGAATGTTTATAACTTCGGCAGAAATACCCTCAGATTCCAATGCTTCTGCAGCAAGTAATGCTTCCCAAACCAAGTGACCTGTAGCAACAAGCGTTACATCAGTTCCTTCGTTTAGCATAATTCCTTTTCCAATTTCAAAAGAACCGTTTTCAGGAGTAAAATTAGCGACTTTAGGCCGCCCAAATCGAAGATAAACAGGACCTTCATAATCAGCGATAGCCATCGTAGCTGCTTTGGTTTGGTTAAAATCACAAGGATTAATCACTACCATTCCGGGCAACATTTTCATCAATCCAATATCTTCTAAAATTTGATGCGTAGCTCCGTCTTCCCCTAGGGTAAGACCAGCGTGTGAAGCACAAATTTTTACATTTTTATCCGAATAAGCAATCGACTGTCTAATTTGGTCATAAACACGTCCTGTAGAGAAATTAGCAAAAGTTCCGGTAAAAGGAATTTTTCCACCAATAGTCAAACCGGCAGCGATTCCCATCATATTTGCTTCCGCAATTCCTATTTGAAAAAAGCGTTCGGGATTTTCGGCAATAAACTGCTCCATTTTTAAGGAACCAATTAAATCGGCACACAAAGCAACCACATTGGGGTTGGTTCGTCCTAATTCGGTTAAACCAGCTCCAAATCCTGATCGTGTATCTTGTTTTCCTGTGTCTGTATATTTTTTCATCAATGCGAGTTGTTCAAATTAATAGTCTCCTAAAGTTTCAGGATTTTGAGATAAGGCGTTTTCGAGTTGGTCGTCACTGGGTGCTTTTCCGTGCCAAGCATGGGTATGCATCATAAAGTCAACACCATTGCCCATTTCGGTATAAAGCAAAACACAAATTGGTTTTCCTTTTCCTGTCCGACTTTTGGCCTCGTTTATACCCTCAACAATTGCTTCAATGTCATTTCCTTTGGAAATTTCTAAAACATCCCAGCCAAACGAAGTGAATTTATCTTTCAAGCTCCCCATATGAAGAACATCGTCGGTAGTTCCATCAATTTGTTTTCCATTTACATCAATTGTCGCAATATAATTGTCAACATTTTTGGCGGAAGCATACATAATGGCTTCCCAGTTTTGACCTTCTTGCAATTCTCCATCTCCGTGAAGACTGTAAACCAAATGCGAATCTTTATTGAGTTTTTTCGCCAAAGCCGATCCAATTGCTACTGACATTCCTTGCCCCAATGAGCCGGATGCGATTCGAACTCCTGGAAGCCCTTCGTGTGAGGTTGGATGCCCTTGAAGTCGAGAGTTTATCAAACGAAAAGTATTTAACTCTTCCACTGGAAAATATCCAGAACGTGCTAAAACACTATAAAAGACAGGTGAAATATGTCCGTTGGATAAGAAAAATAAGTCTTCGTCGACGCCGTTCATTTCAAAACCAGGCTTTCGCTCCATGATGTTTTGAAATAAAACGCTTATAAACTCCGTGCATCCAAGCGATCCGCCTGGGTGTCCGGAATTGACTTTGTGAACCATTCGAAGAATATCTCGACGAACTTGAGTTACAAACGACTCCATTTGAAGGGTTGTTGACATAGCTGTTTTTTTAGATTCCCAAAAATACCATTTACTGTGAGGTATACAAACCCTCGGGCTTGTTTTTTTTCAACGAAATTGTTAAGTATTTAACAATTTTAAACACTAACGGAAACCAAACAAACTTAGTTGGTTATCTTTGCCGTCATTATATGAAATTTACACTACAACATACCGACCCAAAATCAAAGGCACGAGCAGCGACATTGGCCACTGATCATGGAGTTATTGAAACTCCCATTTTCATGCCTGTTGGAACCGCTGCTACCGTTAAAGGAGTTCATCAACGCGAGTTGAAAAATGATATCAATCCTGATGTGATTTTGGGGAATACATATCACTTATATCTTCGTCCAGGTATCGAAATTATTGAGCAAGCCGGCGGTTTGCATCAGTTTATGGGTTGGGACCGAAACATTCTTACGGATAGTGGTGGATATCAGGTGTATTCTCTTTCTTCGAACCGCAAAATCAAAGAAGAAGGTGTGAAATTCAAATCGCATATTGATGGTTCTTATCACGTATTTACTCCCGAAAATGTGATGGATATTCAGCGAAGCATAGGCGCAGATATCATCATGGCATTTGACGAATGCACCCCTTATCCGTGTGATTATAAATATGCAAAACGTTCAATGCACATGACTCATCGATGGTTGGATCGGTGTTTGGAACAGCTCAAAAAAACGTCTCCTAAATACAATTACGAACAAACCTTTTTTCCCATTGTTCAGGGAAGCACTTATACAGACCTTAGAGTTCAATCGGCGGAGTATATTGCCAATGCAGGAGCTGAAGGAAACGCGATTGGAGGGCTTTCTGTTGGAGAACCAGCTGAAGAAATGTATGCTATGGCTGATGCCGTTTGCGCTGTATTACCTGAAGACAAGCCACGTTATTTAATGGGAGTGGGAACACCTATCAATCTTTTGGAAAACATAGCTTTGGGAGTTGATATGTTCGATTGTGTTTTGCCTACCCGAAACGCCCGAAATGGAATGCTATTTACCTCAGAGGGAACAATCAATATTAAAAACAAAAAATGGGAGAATGATTTCTCATGCATTGACACGATGGCTCACACCTATGTCGACACCGATTACTCAAAAGCGTATCTACGACATTTATTTTCGGTCAATGAATATTTAGGGAAACAAATTGCTACGATACACAACCTAGGATTTTATATGTGGTTGGTTCGTGAGGCAAGAAAACATATCTTAGCGGGTGATTTTGCGAGTTGGAAAAACACCATGGTTAATCAAATGAACAAACGTCTGTAACATTGAAAATCCTAGATCGTTATATCATCACAAAGTACTTGAGCACCTTTTTGGTCATGCTTTTTTTGTTTATACCTATTGGTATTTTGGTAGATATTTCTCAAAAAATAGACAATTTCAAGGAGCATGAGGTGCCAACAAATCAAATATTGTGGTACTACTTCGATTTTATTTGGTTTTTTGGTAACATGCTATTTCCGATATTTCTATTTTTATCGGTCATTTGGTTTACTTCTAAAATGGCCAATGATACTGAAATCATTGCAATTTTAAGTTCGGGAATCTCCTTTTATCGATACTTACGCCCTTTTATGATTGCAGCCTCTATTATTGCTTTGGGTGCCTTGATTGTAGGAATGTTTATTGTTCCCGTGACCAACAAAAGCTTTCACGAATTTCAGTTTGAATATCTAAAAAAAGGAAAAAATGACCGCCAAACTGCCAACCTTTTTAAGCAATTGAATGAAAACGACTATGTGTATGTAAGCAGCTATAATCCCAATCGTGGGCTAGCATATAATTTTACCTACGAACATTTTGAAGGCAATAAGCTACAATATAAAATAGCAGCCCGTAACATTCGATGGCTTGAGAAAGACAGTTTGTATCGCTTGACGGAATATTTTAAAAGAACCATTATTGAAGATAAAGAATACATTGAATCCAAATCACGTTTAGATACTTTATTTTCGTTTGAAATGAAAGAACTTTCTCCTGTAACCTATATGTCTCAAACGCTAAATTACTTTGAACTCAATGATTTTATTGAGTCGGAAAGAGCGAGTGGTTCTCCACTAATCAACAATCATTTAATGGTAAGAAACAAGCGCTGGAGTTTGCCTTTTTCTGCTTTTATTCTTACAATTATTTCTGTTGCAGTAGCTTCTTTCAAACGAAGAGGAGGGATGGGGATAAACTTAGCATTGGGAATAATACTAGCCTTTACCTTTGTGTTTTTTGACAAAGTATTTGAAGTTATGGTCGATAAGTCTGGAATGAGCCCTTATTGGGGTGCATGGATGCCGAATCTCATTTTTGGAGTTATAGCCATTGGATTGTTGCGCTATGCAAAAAGATAGCCTCAATAATTCTCTTCACCTTCACTTTATAGTGATCATCTTTGGCTTTACAGCCATTTTGGGAGCACTCATTTCCATTGAAGCCTTGCCGCTAGTTTGGTATCGGATGTCCATTGCTTCGTTATTGGTTTTTTTACTAATGTTTTTTTTAAAGATTTCTTTTAGAATTTCTCGATCCATGCTATTAGGATTTGTTATTGCGGGTATTTTAATTGCACTGCATTGGGCAACCTTTTTTCATGCAATCAAAGTATCCTCAGTTTCACTTACCTTGTCTATTTTGTCATCCGGCGCTCTTTTTACTGCTTTTTTAGAACCCCTTTTTTACAGAAGAAAAATTATCGGTTACGAAGTTTTGTTCGGGCTTTTGGTTATTGCGGGTTTAGTACTGGTGCTGAAAACTCAAGTAGGGGTAGAGGAAGGAATTTTCTACGCATTCATTTCGATTATTTTATCGGTATTTTTTACATTGGTTAATGGAAAATTTGCTCAAAAATACGATGCGCGTGTTATTTCCTTTTATGAGCTCCTGACCGGAACCATTACCGTTTCCCTTATTTTAGCTTTTACAGGTGGATTTACCCCTGACTTTTTCCAGCTGTCTTCCACGGACTGGATATGGCTTTTGGTTTTAGCCTTGGTTTGTACTGCCTACGCTTTTATTGTTTCCATTAAAGTAATGAAATTTGTGAGTCCTTATTCGGTTATGTTAGCAATTAACATGGAGCCTGTTTATGGGATTTTATTGGCCTATTTTATTTTCAAAGAAACCGAAACGATGCCTTCAACCTTTTATTTTGGGACTTTACTCATTGTAATCTCTGTGCTATTAAACGGATTCCTTAAGTTAAAAACTAGATCCAATTAATCGCCAAATTCTGTTCGAACCCTTAGAAAGTTTTTTATATTTGTATGAACAATTCAAAACCAATCATGGAGTATTTAGACTTTGAATTACCTATCAAAGAATTGGAAGACCAACTTCAAAAATGTCAAATTTTAGGAAGTGAAAGCGAGGTTGATGTTACCAATACTTGCGAACAGCTTTCAAAAAAACTCGAAGAGTTAAAGATCGAAATTTACAAAAATGTAACTCCTTGGCAGCGTGTACAGCTTTCCAGACACCCATCACGGCCATACACCATGGATTATATTAAAGCCTTAACGGACGATGTTTTCCTTGAATTGCACGGAGATCGAACCGTAAAAGACGATAAAGCCATGATTGGCGGTTTGGGAAAAATTGGTAATCAAAGCTTTATGTTTATTGGACAACAAAAAGGATACAATACCAAAACACGTCAATACAGAAACTTTGGGATGGCCAATCCTGAAGGCTATCGTAAAGCACTGCGATTGATGAAATCCGCAGAAAAATTTGGCATTCCCGTAGTATCATTCATTGATACACCCGGAGCTTATCCTGGGTTGGAGGCTGAAGAACGTGGACAAGGAGAAGCCATTGCTCGTAATATTCTAGAAATGTCACGCCTAAAAACGCCCGTTATCGTAATTGTAATCGGAGAAGGAGCCTCGGGAGGCGCTTTAGGAATTGGTGTCGGTGATAAAGTCATGATGCTTGAAAACACCTGGTATTCTGTTATTTCACCCGAATCTTGTTCCTCTATTTTGTGGCGAAGTTGGGAGTTCAAAGAACAAGCCGCCGAAGCTTTGAAGCTTACAGCGGAAGACATGAAAAAGAACAAATTAGTAGATAGCATTATCAAAGAACCCCTAGGAGGAGCGCATTCGGATCGCAAGGCTATTTTTGATACAGTAAAAAAGACCATTCTAAAAACATACTCCGATCTGAGTAAGTTATCTACCCAAGAATTGGTCAGTCAGCGTATGGAAAAGTTCTCTCAAATGGGAGTTTACGAAGAATAAATTATTCAATGCAATGCTGCTTTATTTTTGAGCAGCTATTAACAATTTTAGCTTACTTATCAACAATCGTGTGTGGGCTTTTTTTGTGTCATTCTGTGACTAATTATTATGTCAACCCTCTTCTTTTTTATACCTTTGAATCATGAAAAAAATTAAGCCAGCCACATCCTACACAGGAGATTCCAGTTCTTTGGTTTCTTTGGTAAAAGGAAAAATTCCTCCACAAGCACTTGATCTTGAGGATGTTGTATTGGGAGCCATGATGATTGATAAAAAAGGGGTGGATACTGTAATTGATATATTACAACCCGAAGCTTTCTATAAACAGGCGCACCAACATATTTATGAAGCCATTATTAAGCTCTTTGAAAATACAGAGCCTATTGATTTGGTAACTGTATCTGCTCAACTTCGTAAAGATTCCAAACTTGACCAAGTTGGAGGTGATTTTTATTTGGTTCAATTGACACAAAAAGTATCTTCATCGGCGCACATTGAATTCCATGCTCGCATTATTCTTCAAAAATTCATTCAAAGAAGTTTGATTAAAATTTCGAATGAAATTATTGAAGAAGCTTATGACGAAACCAAAGACGTTTTTGAAATGCTTGACAAAGCAGAATCAAAACTCTATGACGTTACTCAAGGGAACATCAAAAAATCTACCGAAACTGCACAAAACTTGGTAATTCAAGCCAAAAAGAAAATTGAAGATATTGCCAACAAAGAAGGAATGAGTGGGGTTCCCTCTGGATTCAATGATGTTGACAAATTGACCTCGGGTTGGCAACCAAGTGATTTGGTAATTATAGCCGCTCGTCCGGGGATGGGAAAAACAGCGTTGACCTTGTCTATGGCACGAAATATTGCCGTTTTACAAAATATACCGGTTGCTTTCTTTTCGTTGGAAATGTCATCCATTCAGTTAATTACTCGGTTGATTTCTTCCGAAACAGGACTTTCTTCCGAAAAACTTCGTACAGGTAAATTGGAAAAACACGAGTGGGAACAACTCAATGTTAAGGTTTCGAGTCTCGAAAAAGCACCTCTATTCATCGATGACACCCCCTCGTTATCTATTTTTGATTTACGAGCAAAAGCCCGACGTCTTTCTTCTCAGCATGGAATCAAATTGATCATCATTGACTATTTGCAATTGATGACTTCGGGAGGTTCTAGCAAAACTGGAAATAGAGAACAAGAAATTTCAACCATTTCTAGAAATTTAAAGGCACTCGCTAAAGAGCTCGATATTCCCGTAATCGCACTTTCGCAATTATCACGGGCTGTTGAAACGCGAGGTGGTAGCAAAAGACCTTTGTTGTCTGACCTAAGGGAGTCGGGAGCGATTGAACAAGATGCCGATATTGTTTCATTTATATACCGTCCTGAATACTACAAAATTGATGAGTGGGATGATGAAGAAAGAACGCCTTCCAATGGACAAGCAGAATTTATAGTTGCCAAACACCGTAACGGTGGATTGGAAAACATTCGTTTGAAGTTTATTGGTCACCTTGGTAAATTCGATAATCTGGATACTTTTGATACTCCTTTTGAATTTCAATCCAAAATCAATTCGGACTCCGACAATCCTTTTGAATCTGGAAATTCGCTGCCCAAAACCAATCCCAATCAAGCCTTTGGTTCTGAATCAGACGAAGACGATATTCCATTTTAATGCAAAAAAAAAACCTGCTCAAAGCAGGTTTTTTTTATACAAACGAGAGAATTTATTTATTTGATTTTGTCCACAATAGCCTTAAAAGCTTCTGGGTGGTTCATGGCTAAGTCAGCTAAAACTTTACGATTAAGCGCAATGTTAGCGGCTTTAACTTTTCCCATGAATTCTGAATAAGACATGCCGTGCAAACGAGCACCTGCGTTGATACGAATGATCCACAATGCTCGAAATGTACGTTTTTTGTTTCTACGATCGCGGTAAGCATAAAGCATTGCTTTATCAACCGCATTTTTAGCAATGGTCCAAACGTTTTTACGACGTCCAAAATATCCTTTTGCTTGTTTTAGCACTTTTTTTCTCCGTGCTCGGGAGGCTACTGAATTTACTGATCTTGGCATAATTTACTTTTTTTGTAGGAGGCGGTAACTTTCATACACTTGATGGGCCTCACTCCAGGGTTAATAATTGATTGAACCGTCAAAGAATTACTTGAGTCTAAGTTGTTCTTTGATGCTGTTGGCATCATGGTCATGAACTAATGTTCCATGTGTCAACTTTAGCTTTCGCTTTTTAGACTTTTTCGTCAAAATATGACTCTTAAAAGCGTGCTTTCTTTTGATTTTACCAGTTCCTGTAAGCTTGAATCGCTTTTTGGCACTGGATTTTGTTTTCATTTTAGGCATTGTTTCCTATTTTAATTCTCGCTTGTTATTTTTTCGGATTGATAAACATAATCATCCGTTTTCCTTCTAATTTTGGCAATTGCTCTACCTTACCATAGTCTTCAAGTTCTTGAGCCAACCTTAATAATAAAATTTGCCCTTGCTCTTTAAAAATAATAGATCGGCCTTTGAAAAACACAAAAGCTTTCAGTTTGGCTCCTTCAGACAAAAATTTGATTGCGTGTTTCTTTTTAAACTCATAATCGTGCTCGTCAGTTTGTGGACCAAAACGTATTTCTTTAATTGTAACTTTCGTAGACTTTGATTTCAAGGCCTTTTCTCTTTTTTTCTGCTCGTACAAGAACTTTTTATAGTCCATGATTTTACAAACAGGAGGAACAGCGTTTGGAGAAATTTCTACCAAATCCGATTCCAACTCCTGAGCCATAGTAAGTGCTTTTCGAGTAGGATAAACACCTACTTCGACATTTTCTCCTACCAAACGAACTTCTTCTGCACGAATTTTTTCATTAATTCTGTGCTTGTCTTCTTTAATTATTCGGGCGGGACCTCGACTCCTTTTTCTACGTATTGCTATAACTAAGTAATTTAATTAAATGTTTTTAATGTCTTGTTTACTTCTTTTTCAATGAACTTAACAAATTCAATTTCGGTATACATTCCCATATCTTCGCCTCCATGTTTTCTCAGAGAAAGTGTTTCTTCAGATGCTTCTTTTTCCCCAATAATAATCATATAGGGTGTTTTATTCATTTCAGCTTCTCGAATTTTCTTTCCAACGGTCTCATTTCGACAATCGATAAGGGCGCGAATTTCGTGATTTTCTAGTGATTTTAAAACTTTTTGAGCGTATTTTTCATATTTCTCTCCAACAGGCAGTATTATTACTTGCGAAGGGGTTAGCCACAGCGGGAAATTTCCTCCGGTGTGCTCTAGCAAAATGGCAACAAAACGTTCCATACTTCCAAAGGGTGCTCGATGAATCATCACCGGTCGATGGAGACCGTTATCACTGCCTTTGTAGGTCAAATCAAAGCGCTCAGGCAGATTGTAATCGACCTGTATGGTTCCCAATTGCCAATTCCTTCCAAGTGCATCTTTTACCATAAAATCTAGCTTAGGACCGTAAAAAGCAGCCTCTCCATATTCTACAACATAATTTAATTCTTTGGATTTGGCAGCATTCAAAATGGCTTGTTCTGCTTTTTCCCAATTTTCATCAGATCCGATATATTTTTCGGGTTTTTTGGGGTCTCGTAAAGAAACTTGAGCTGTAAAATTTTCAAATCCTAAAGATCCAAATACATAAAGCACAAGATCAATTACATTTTTAAATTCCTGATCCAATTGATCGGGCATACAAAAAATATGCGCATCGTCTTGTGTAAATCCACGCACCCGAGTCAATCCGTGAAGCTCACCGCTTTGTTCATATCTGTAAACGGTTCCAAACTCGGCAAATCGTTTGGGAAGCTCTTTATAACTCCAGGGTTTTGAGTTGTATATTTCACAATGATGTGGGCAATTCATGGGCTTTAACAAAAATTCCTCTCCCTCGGCTGGGGTTTGGATGGCTTGAAAGCTATCGGCTCCATATTTTTCGTAATGGCCCGACGTAACGTACAAATCTTTATTTCCAATATGGGGAGTGACTACTTGTTCGTAGCCCGCTTTTTGTTGTGCTTTTTTAAGAAAATTCTCTAAACGTTCCCGCAAGGCAGCTCCTTTTGGAAGCCAAAGAGGAAGTCCTTGTCCTACTTTTTGGGAAAAAGTAAACAATTCCAGTTCTTTTCCTAATTTTCTATGATCTCTTTTTTTAGCCTCTTCTAACAAGGCTAAATATTCAGTCAATTCTTTTTGTTTTGGAAACGAAATCCCATACACACGAGTTAATTGTGTTTTGGTTTCATCGCCTCTCCAATAGGCTCCAGCTACGCTGAGTAATTTCACGGATTTGATTATTCCAGTGTGAGGAATATGACCTCCTCTACATAGGTCAGTAAAAGAATCGTGATCGCAAAAAGTAATGGTTCCATCCTCTAAATTATCGATCAGTTCAACTTTGTATTCATTGTTTTGACTTTTGTAATACGAAAGAGCTTCGTCTTTGGAAGCCGAACGCATAGAAAATGTGTGCTTTCCGCGAGCAATTTCAAGCATTTTTTTCTCAATTTCTCCCAAATCACGATCCGAAAGCGTGTATTCCCCAAAATCTACATCGTAATAAAACCCATTTTCGATAGCAGGTCCAATAGTGAGTTTGATGCCTGGGTATAGCAATTCAAGAGCTTGCGCTAGAACATGAGCAGATGAATGCCAAAAAGCTTTTTTTCCTTCCGGTTGTTGCCAGGTGTAAAGCACCAATGCCCCGTCCTCTTCCAAAGGAGTTTGCGTCTCTACAGTCCTAGAATTGAATGAAGCCGAAATAATATTTCGAGCGAGTCCTTCACTAATTTCTCTGGCTATATCGAAAGGAGTGGTTCCTTTAGCTACTGATTTTATGGCCCCGTCGGGTAATGTAATCTGAATCATGTATTCATTTCAATTGATGCACAAATATACTAGGATTGCATGAGTATGCAATCATGTCTCTTACTTTTTACCAAGAATGGCGTCTACAATTTTTTTAATTCCCAAAAACCCTTGAATAATTGCAAATAGACACATTATTAGCCCTATGGAAAGTATAAAATAATACCAAGGATGGCCCTCATTTTTAAAAGCTTGATATATAAATGTTGGTCCAGTAAACATTAAGATCAATGTAATTGCCATTTTTCGAACTCCTTGAGCTAAAAGTTGTTTATCCATTTTCTTGAAAATTAGTAATTACAGACCGAACATTTCCGTGTTTTTTTAAAAGTATTTCAGCTTGATTTTTGGAAATTCCCAATTCATCAATAATCATTGCAATGCCACGATGCTTTAGTTTTGAGTTGGATAGCTGCATATCGACCATTTTATTTCCCTTAATATGCCCCAATTGCGTCATCGTGATTGTTGAAATCATATTCAAAATCATTTTTTGCGCCGTCCCAGCCTTCATTCTCGAGCTTCCTGTCACCACTTCGGGACCAACCAAAACTTCTATAGGATATTGAGCTACTTGGGATAGGGGACTTCCTGGGTTGCATGTAATACATCCTGTAGAAATACCATTTTTATGACAGGCCTCTAACGCACCAATCACATAGGGCGTAGATCCAGATGCAGCAATTCCAACAACAATATCGTTGGAGGTCACATTATGTTTTTTCAAATCAATCCATCCCTGATGGGTGTCATCTTCTGCAAATTCTACGGATTTTCGAATTGCTAAGTCGCCACCCGCAATGATTCCAACAACCAGGTCTGGAGATACTCCAAAAGTAGGAGGGCACTCAGACGCATCTAAAATTCCTAATCGTCCACTTGTTCCAGCGCCTATATAAAAGAGGCGTCCGCCTTTTTTCAACTGCCTTGTTACCTGCTCAGTGAGTTTTTGTATGGAAGGCAAAATAGATTTAACAGCCAGTGCCACTTTTTGATCTTCCGTATTAATAACCAATAGCAGTTGCTCAACCGATTGTTGTTCTAGGTTTTGGTAAAGGGATTCGGATTCTGTAATTTTTTCAAATGGCATTCTCAAAGATAACTTATTCTGCTGTAAACGGAACTTGATCTTTTTCGGAAATTCTAAAATATCCTAGTGGAAAATTTTCGGGATGGGTACTGTTTTCAATATTGCCTCTAAGGATTGAAGAAGGAGTAGAGAATGGACCGCCTCCGTCTTGACCACTTTGCGCAAGCAAAATTCGAAAGTAGTTGTATGCCGCTTCGTCTATTCCAAGCATACTGATATAAATTTCTTGATTTTTAGGAAAATCTTCGTCGTAAAAAAAGGAAAACGAAAAATCACTTCCGTCATAAAACTTATCCGTACCTATAAAGTAATTGTTGTATCCAAAATCAATAAAATAAAAATCTTCACGGTCTTTAACATCTTGATACGATATAATGATTTCGGTTTCATCTCCTGTGAATAATGTTTGGTTGCCTTGAACAACACTTTTGATGGGTACTGAGCGAACCAACTGAGAAATAGCTTCATAAATTTCCCCATCAACATTGATGGTTAATTGATATTGCGAAAGGGTATCAAGCAATACATTTTCTTTGGTATAAGTTCCAGCTTCACTGCTTTCACTGATATTCCAAATTTCGTTTGATGATAAATTCGTAATCGTTACATCAGCTGCAGAAACGGGCGGAATTTGTGCATCAAAATAATTTGAGGTAGTCATCAATCTGACTTCAACATTTGCCTTTTGAGTATCAAATACTGATTTTGTAATCAAAGCATCGATTACCAGTTTTTGCGGAGCGGAAGGAACCTCTAACTCAATAACTTCTTCGCAACTGTAAAGCAATACGAGAACTAATAAAAGGAATGATTTCTTCATTTTAAAACTTAAAATTATAGGTGATTGCGGGAACAATTCCAAAAATAGAAAAACGCACTGCTTCGTTTGTCATTGTTTTCGTGTTTTGTCTAAAAGCAATGGATGCGGCATTTTTACGGTTGTACAAGTTGTAGATACCAAAAACCCATTCATTCTTCCAGCGTTTTTGTTTTTTAGGAGTGTAAGTTGCTGAAATGTCCATGCGATGATAGGCAGGCAGACGGTTTTCGTTTCGAAGCCCATAATTTGGGGCCACGATACCGGCAATCTCATATTGACCGTTGGGATAGGTGACAGGCTGTCCCGTTTGAAGAATAAAATTTCCATTCAAACGCCATTTTTCACTTAAAAGATAGCTTCCAGTTAGGCTTAAATCGTGGGTTTTGTCATGCGGAGTATTGTACCATTCTCCTTGATTGATTCCAGGATCACCCTGCCCAATTCCTAACGTTTTTTGTTCAGATTTTGATAGGGTATAGGCAAGCCACCCCTGAAAAGTACCTCGCGTTTTTTTAAATAAAATCTCCAACCCATAAGCCCTCGATTTTCCGTTCAACAAAACACGTTCAATGGCTTCGTTGGCAACCAAATCCGCGCCATCAATATAATCCAATCTGTTGTCAATGTCTTTATAGAATACTTCGGTTTGAAGCGAATAGCTGGGGTTGTATTTTTTAAAATACCCAAACGCCCATTGATCCAGCTGTTGTGGCTCGATATAGGGCCCACTTGGCGCCCAAACATCAAGAGGAGTTGGGGAATTGGTATTTGAAATCAGATGTAAATACTGATTGATTCGGTTGTAACTTAATTTCAACGAGTAATCCTGTACTCCGAATGAAAGCGTAAGTCGTGGTTCAAAATGAGTGTAATTTTGAATGGATTTTGTAGTGCTTGTTTCTGAATTCTGACCAACAACAGAGGCACTTTGATAAATTCCTAATTGTGAATTATAAACAACGGGCAAATCATTTGCATACAGGTTCATACCTTTTTGACCGAAACGAATAAAATGATTGATTCGAAGACCGTATTGAATAGCAAAACGCTCGCTAACTTGCTGCGTTGCATCGGCATAAAGAGACCCCTCAAATGCTGTTTTTTTATCCAATTGACTTGGGTTGATACCTGAGGTTGCACGATTGGGTTCAATACTTCCTGGGTTAAAAGTATAATGAATGGCATTAACGCCAAAATTCAATAAGGTTTTGTCGGTGATATAGTTTTTAAAATCATATTTAAGATTGAAATTTTGTATACCAGAATCCCAATTGAAACCTACGAAATCAAGCGTAAGCCCATAATAGTAATCACTATAAATAAGAGATAAGTTAGAAAACAATTTGGGAGAAAATATATGATTCCAACGAAGGTTAAATACGCTATTTCCATATACTGCTAAAAAACTTTGATTGACATTAAAAACATCTCTTCCAAAATAACCCGAAAGAAAAACACGATTTTTTTTATCAAATTGATAACTCAATTTGGTATTAAGGTCATAAAAATAAGCACTGTTGGGGTTGTCGGAGAGTTTTAAAAACAAATGTGCATAGGTTCCCCTAGCTCCCAGTAAAAAAGATCCTTTGTCTTTTTGTAAAGGACCTTCAGCAATCAATCGGCTGGAAATAAGGCCTATTCCACCATTCATTTTAAATTGCTTACTGTTTCCTTCTTTTTGATAAATATCCAAAACTGAAGATACTCTTCCGCCATATTTTGCAGGAATTCCTCCTTTGTAAAGTTTTAAATCTTTTATAGCATCTGGATTGAACACAGAAAAGAACCCAAACAAATGTGAAGAATTGAAAATCGTTGCTTCGTCAAGGGTGATGAGGTTTTGATCGGCAGCACCTCCTCGAACATTAAATCCTGAAGCCCCTTCTCCAGCGCTGCTTATTCCTGGTAATAACTGAACGGCTTTGAGAACATCTGCCTCTCCTAAAACAGTAGGGGTTTGTTGAATGGTTTCAGCAGTTAGACTGTTCAAGCTCATTTGAGGCTTTCGAATTACAATATCTTCAATAGAAGAAGAAACTATAACTTCTTCAAGCTGTTCAGATACTGCGTTCAAGGCAAAGTTGAGCTCACTATTTTTAGTTAAATCGACTTGAGTTTTTAGTTCTTTAAAGCCTAAAAACCGAACATAAACTTCATAGACACCGCTAGGTACAGAAATTGAATAAAACCCATAGGAATTTGTAACCGTTCCGGTATTCAGTGCCGGAATAAGAATTGTAACACCAATAAGGCTTTCATTGCTTTCTGATGCGGAAATGAGTCCGCTAAGTGTTGCTTTTTTTTGAGCACTTATAAAGAAAGTACAAAAAAACAAAGCTGTGGTAATAAAGTATTTTTTCATCAAAAAAGCGTTTTCTAATCCTCAAACAATCAATCTGCACTTGCCTTTTAAGACGAAAAATAAATTATGCAATTCTTTCGTCTAAATTTTCTTTAAGGGCTGCTAGAAATTCTTGTGTAGTCAAATAATGTTCTCTGCTGAGGTTCGTCTCGTGAATCAACAAAGCCAAATCTTTTGTCATTTTTCCGCTTTCCACAGTAGCAATACAAACTTCTTCCAAGATAGCACAAAAATCAATAAGCTCATGATTGTTGTCTAATTTGCCTCGATGAGCCAGTCCACGAGTCCAAGCAAAAATGGAAGCAATGGGATTGGTAGAAGTTTCTTTACCTTGTTGGTGTTGACGGTAGTGTCGGGTCACAGTTCCGTGTGCAGCTTCGGCTTCCATGGTTTTTCCGTCAGGAGTTACCAAGGTTGAAGTCATCAGTCCTAGTGAACCGAATCCTTGAGCAACCGTATCAGACTGAACATCGCCGTCATAGTTTTTACATGCCCAAACAAATCCTCCGTTCCATTTCATTGCAGCAGCAACCATGTCGTCAATCAAACGATGCTCATAGGTAATGCCTGCTTCCTCAAAACGTGATTTGAATTCGTTATCAAACACTTCTTGAAAAATATCTTTGAAACGTCCGTCATAGGCTTTTAGAATGGTATTTTTTGTAGATAAGTACAAAGGCCATCCTTTGGTTAGTGCCTGATTCATACACGATCGAGCAAAGCCGTAAATGGAAGAATCGATATTGTACATACTCATTGCAATACCGTTTTCTTCAAAATTATACACTTCCCAAGACTGAATCTCACTACCATCTTCTGGCGTAAAAGTCATGGTGAGTTTTCCTTTACCGCGTGTGACAACATCCGTTGCCTTGTATTGATCCCCAAAAGCATGACGCCCAATACAGATAGGTTTTGTCCACCCTTGTACATAGCGAGGAACATTTTTCATGATGATTGGTTCACGAAAAACAGTACCTCCAACAATGTTTCGAATAGTCCCGTTTGGAGATCTCCACATATTTGTTAAGGCAAACTCCTTTACACGATCTTCGTCAGGTGTTATGGTTGCACATTTGATTCCTACATGATATTTTTTAATTGCGTTGGCAGCATCAATAGTAATTTGATCTTTCGTTTTGTCGCGTGAGGTAACCGACAAATCGTAGTATTTTATATCCAAATCGACATAGGGGAGAATTAACTGATCTTTAATGAATTTCCAGATGATGCGAGTCATTTCGTCACCGTCTATTTCGACTACAGGTTGGGCTACTTTGATTTTTGACATTTTTCTAATATTTGTGCGCGCAAATATACAACAACAACTTCTTTTTTTTAAGCAGTTAGGAAGATATATTTGTTATTTTTCAGACACGATTTGCTTTATAAACAATGGGGTTTAACTCTCAATTTCTCAAAAAAAAACTCCAGAAGAAATGCTGGAGTTTTTTTAAAAATATTTTAGTGTTGTCGATCTTTGATTCGAGCTTTTTTACCCGTAAGTTCTCTGAAGTAATAGATTCTAGATCTCCTTACTTTTCCGCGTTTGTTGACCTCAATTTTTTGAATTGCAGGCAAATTGATTGGGAAAATTCGTTCAACGCCAACAGTTCCAGACATTTTACGAATGGTAAAGGTTTTGGAAAGTCCAGTTCCTTTAATTTGAATGACAACTCCTTTAAAGAATTGCGTTCTGACTTTTTCTCCTTCTCGAATTTCGTAGTAAACAGTGATGGTGTCTCCAGCATCGAACGCGGGCAGTTCTTTTTTTGAAACAAATTCGTCTTGTACGTACTTTACTAATGTTTCCATTTATGGAATAATTAAATATTTATCCAGTACAACATTCACGTCTTTCGTCAGCGGTTGAACCAAAATGGGTGCAAAAATACTTTTTTTTTAAAGAAAATAAAAACTTTTTATCGTCTAAAATATTTTATTTTAGCAAATCGGGCCGTAGTTTTTGAGTTCGCTGTTCGGCTTGTTGTTCTCGCCAAGATTCAATTTTTGGTGTATTTCCAGAAGTCAATATTTCAGGGACTTTCCATCCTTTGTAATCCGCAGGTCTTGTATATACAGGTGGCGCAAGCAATCCATCTTGATGGGAATCCGTTAGTGCTGAGGTTTCATCGCCTAACACACCGGGAATAAGCCTAATAATGCTATCACACAAAACGGCTGCTGCCAATTCACCTCCAGACAATACGTAATCGCCTATTGATATTTCTTTTGTGATAAAATGATCTCGAACTCTTTGGTCAACTCCTTTGTAATGTCCACATAAAATAACGATGTTTTTCTTTAAAGAGAGTTGGTTTGATATGTTTTGGTTGAGTGTTTCTCCGTCGGGAGTCATATATATAATTTCGTCGTACTCGCGTTGATTTTTTAGTTTTGTGATGCATTGATCAATCGGTTCAATCATCATGACCATTCCGGCTCCTCCGCCAAATTGATAATCGTCAATTTGATTGTACTTATTGAGCCCATAATCTCTTAAATTGTGAACATGAATTTCCACCAATTGAGCATCAATGGCCCGTTGAAGGATAGAATGCTGAAAAGGACTATCAAGCAAATTAGGTACTACAGAAATGATATCAATACGCATTTCACAAAGATGCAAACAATTATTGAATCAAAAAAGACAAGGTGCTCAATGAATTGCCTCACCTTGTCTTTTGAATTGAAAATTAACCAGTATTTGTATCAATTAAAAATAATCCGTTCCCGTTCTCCTTCGGGAGCGATAAATAAAATATCGTTAATAGCTTCTCGTTGAATTTCTGTCAATTCACTTGCATCATTAATAGGATTTCCATTGATGTGAGTGATTATATATCCATTTCGAATACCCAATCGGTATAGGTTGGGGTTGTTTTGATCAATAATTTTCATTCCTTGATTCAGGTCGTATTTTTTCAATTCTTTTTTAGAAAGGTTTTTTAAACGCATGCTTAAAAATTCTACCATGGCATTTTTGGTGAGAGTAACAAGCGCAGTTTTTTTAACACCGTCTCTTAAAAAATGAACGGTTACCTTATCACCGGGTCGTTTGCTTCCCAAGTATCCAGAAAGTTCTGAGAACTTCGATATTTTAACTCCATCCAAATTTTGAATTACGTCGCCCTCTTGAAGACCTGCTTTTTTTGCACCCATGTCTTCGTCTACTGACGCGATGTAGAACCCTTCGGTAGTTTCAATGTCTAACTCTTTTGAAATGGTGCTGTTAAGACTTTGACCTCTTATTCCGAGCAATCCCTTTTGAACGTCTCCAAACTCAATGATGTCTTCAAAAACTTTTTTGGCTATATTACTGGGAACCGCAAACGAATAGCCAATATAGGAGCCTGTTTCACTAGTTATAGCCGTATTGATTCCTATCAAATCACCTTCTGTATTTACCAAGGCTCCTCCGCTATTCCCCATATTAACGGCTGCATCGGTTTGAATGAACGATTGGTTTTTACCATCAAACAAATCTCTTGCTTTGGCACTTATAATTCCTGCTGTAACGGTAGAGGTTAGGTTAAATGGATTTCCAACCGCAAGTACCCATTCTCCAATTTTCGTTTGGTCTGAATCGGCAAATCGCACAAAAGAAAAGTCTTTTTTGGCGTCTAATATTTTCAAAACCGCAATATCGGTTGATGGATCAGTTCCTACCAATTCGGCCTCATAGACTTTGTTGTCATTGGTTTTAACCTCTAGCTGTTTTGAGTCTTCAATCACGTGATTGTTGGTAATGATGTATCCGTCTGGCGATACAATCACACCCGAACCCATTCCAATTCGTGTTCGCTGCATGTTCCCAGCTCCATTAAAATAATCCCATATTGAGGAAGGGCTAGAGACAACTCCTGTGTTTTTGATGTGCACTACTGCATTGATGGTTTTGTCCGCTGCAACCGTAAAATTTGTGTTTTCAGCAGCTTCTACGATTACGGAAGGAATGTAATTTGTGGGTATATTTTGGGGTTTCGCTATTCCCGAATCAAAAGTGGTAGATGGGGTTGAAAAATAGTAATAACCTATTAAACTAATTAATCCTCCCAAAACAGCTGTAATGATTAATGTTCCTGCTTTTTTCATGCGTTCCATTTTTAATTTTTTTAAAATTCTTTTCAAATTTATTTGATAATGGCGATTTGGTTAAATCTTTTAACGTGTTTTTAACAACTTTATAGCTCATAAAAATTTGTACATTTGCCACCAAACACCAAGGTTTTTATGACAAAAACATTTTATAAATATCAAGGCACCGGAAATGACTTTGTTGTTTTTGACAATCGCCAAATGGATTTCGACAAAAACAATGCCAGTTTTATCAATCGTTTGTGTGACCGAAAATACGGTATAGGGGCCGATGGGTTACTTCTTTTAGAAGATTCAGCAACTACAGACTTCACCATGGTGTATTTCAACGCCGATGGCACGTTGGGTTCTATGTGTGGAAACGGAGGTAGGTGTATTGTCGCATTTGCATCTTTTTTAGGCATTGTTGACACCGATACCCAATTTGAAGCCTTTGATGGATTGCATAAGGCTACAATCACTAACGGAATTGTATCGTTGCAAATGAAAAATATAAATAATGTAGAAATTCATAAGGATCATATTTTTTTAGATACAGGTTCACCGCATCATGTACAATGCGTTGACAATGTCAGCGATTTTGATGTTGATTCTATAGGTCGCAAAATTCGATACGGAGCTCCTTATTTTGAAACAGGCGCAAATGTTAATTTTGTTCAAGTCTTGTCCGAAAATACTTTCAAAGTTCGAACGTACGAAAGAGGTGTAGAGGCAGAAACATTGTCTTGTGGAACTGGAGTTACCGCCGTAGCTATAGCCATGCATGCAACCCAACAAACGAGCCACAATGAGATTTTACTTCATACTGAAGGAGGTGTATTACAGGTTCGTTTTGTAAATCAGGGTAGCAATTATAACGATGTTTTTTTAGTCGGGCCTGCTGTTCAGGTTTTTTCAGGGACTATTGATATTGACAAAAATGTATAGAAAAAGAATCCTTTTAATTATCGCGCTAATAGGCGTAATTGTCGGTGGTATATTTACGTTTCAATTTTACCGCGTATTTTTTTTTAGCAACACTGCTTTCTCAGAACCTTCTGCGATCGTTTTTATCCCTTCCAATGCTTCAATGGATACGATTGTTTCTAGACTAAAACCGTTACTCAAACGCCCTAGTAATTTTTTGACTGCTGCTCAAAAAAAAGGTTTTCATCGATCCAAAGGAGGGAAGTACTCGATTCGTCAAGGAATGGGCAATCATCAAATAATTAATACACTTCGCTCCCAAAATATGCCTGTCCGATTGACATTTAACAATCAAGATAATATATATGACTTAGCAAGTCGAATCTCCGAACAAATTGAAGCCGACAGCACCTCTTTAGTAACTGCTTTTAAAGACTCTTTGTTTTTAGAATCGAATGGATTTAACGAGAATACTATACTTTCAATGTTTGTACCCAATAGCTATCAAATGTATTGGAATACAAATGCGGCTCAATTTCGCACTCGAATGAAAGATGAGTTTTTTAGTTTTTGGAATCCAAAACGAGTTGAGAAAGCGGCTGCCGTAGGCTTAAATCCCCTTGAGGTTGTTGCCTTAGCTTCGATTGTTCAGAAAGAAACCGTTATGGTAGATGAGCGACCTCGCGTGGCGGGTGTTTATCTTAATCGGTTGCAACGAAACATGAAATTGCAAGCAGATCCCACCGTTATTTTCGCAATTCAAAAGAAAAATAATGATTTTAATACGGTTATAAAACGTGTTTTAAATAAAGATTTGAAAATAAACTCGCCTTTCAATACGTATCGATACCGAGGATTGCCTCCAGGCCCAATATCCATGCCTGATATTTCTTCAATAGAAGCTGTTTTGAATCCTGAAAAGCATCGTTTTTTATATTTTGTAGCTGATATTAGTCGTCCAGGTTACCATATGTTTGCTAAAACCTATTCCGAACACAACCGCAATCGTAGACAATACATTCAATGGGTAAACCAAAATAAGATTTACCGCTAACATCAATCTTTCTGGATCAGAAAAATTGCAGGTCTTTTTTGAATAGAAATAGAGCTTTTTTTCCACTCCTCAATGGTATGTGTTCTAATAGTTTCTGATTTGAGAGTTAGATCACAGCCAATGCACAACCTAGTTGAAGGATGAAGAATTTTAATTAAGTCGGAAATAATGGCATCATTTCTATAGGGTGTTTCCATAAAAATTTGGGTTTGCTGCAACTCAGAAGATTTTTTTTCTAACGCTTTTATTGTTTTTTTCCTTTCTTCTTTGTCAATGGGTAAATAGCCATTAAAGGCAAAGTTTTGTCCATTCATTCCAGAGCCAATAAGAGCCAATAATATTGAAGAAGGACCCACAAGAGGTTTGACAGGAATTCCTTTTTTATGAGCTAATTCCACAATGATTGCTCCAGGATCGGCTATAGCAGGACAGCCAGCATCTGAAATCAAGCCTATTGATTCGCCTTCAAAGCAAGGATCTAAAAATGAGGCTACCTCTTGAGGATCTGTAAATTTATTAAGCAATACAATGTTTAACTCTTGCTGCGCCTTATTGGGAGCAATTTTTTTAATAAATGCACGGGTGACTTTTTCATTTTCACAAATAAAATAGGTCAGCGACTCTATGTTTTTTTTAACAGAAATAGGCAAAACCTCCAAAGGAGCAGAATCTCCTAAAAGATTGGGAATCAAAAAAATAGCACCAATATTTTCAATATTCATTCGCTTTTCTTTTGAGCAATCAATTTGCGTACGATTTGTAAACACGATTGGTGAATTAATTGATAAACTTGTTCAAATCCATCATCATCATAGTAGGGGTCAGGCACCTCGGTTGCATTCAATCCAGCGGCTTCGGTGAGTAGTTCAACTTTGTTGAGGTTTTCTTCATTTTGACACAGCTCAACCACGTTTTGATAATTGCTAGAATCCATTACAAAAATACGATCGAACAATACAAAATCTTCGGATTGAAATTTTCGTGCTTTTTGTTTAGATATGTCTAGTCCATGATTTTTTGCCACTGCGATGGACCTTGGGTCGGGAGCGCTTCCAATGTGATACCCTCCTGTTCCTGCCGAATCAACAAAGAAATCGTTGGAAGGCAGAAGATTTTCAAAAATACCGTGTGCTAAGGGTGAACGACAAATGTTTCCCAAACACACAACAAGTACTCTTGTTTTCATGATGTATTAAATAGAAAGCTTTTTAGATAAATCCTCGACATATTTACGAAACTGTTTGTCCGTAAACGATAAATTGTCAACTGTTTTACAAGCATGCAATACAGTCGCATGATCTCTTTGCCCAATCTGAGAGCCTATACTTGCTAAAGATGCCTTGGTGAATTTTTTTGCAAAAAACATAGCCAACTGCCTAGCTTGAACTATATGACGTTTTCTAGTTTTCGATTGCAAAGTAGAAACATCCATTTGAAAATATTCCGAAACAACCTTTTGGATGTAGTCGATAGAAACTTCTCTTTTGGTGTTTTTTACAAATTTATCCACCACCTGTTTTGCCAATTCAATGGTAATCTCTCTTTTATTAAAAGATGATTGAGCAATCAAGGATATAATAGCCCCCTCTAGTTCTCGCACATTGGATTTTATACTTTTTGCAACGAATTCTACAATTTCATCGGAAATATCGACTCCATCTCTGTACAATTTGTTACGAAGAATGGAAACTCGTGTTTCAAAGTCAGGACGTTGCAATTCTGCAGAAAGCCCCCATTTGAATCGAGACAAAAGACGCTGCTCAATGTCTTGCATATCTACAGGTGCTTTGTCTGAAGTAAGAATCACTTGCTTTCCGTTTTGGTGCAAATGGTTGAATATGTGAAAAAACACATCTTGTGTTCCTGATTTTCCAGAGAAAAATTGAACATCATCTATAATTAGGATATCAATGACTTGATAAAAGTGGATGAAATCGTTTCTGTTATTTTTCTTAACAGCCTCAATGTATTGTTGGGTAAATTTTTCAGCAGAAATATACAACACAGTTTTCTCTGGAGATCGTTCTTTGATGTGAACTCCAATCGCATGTGCTAAATGTGTTTTACCAAGCCCAACTCCACCAAAAATAAGGAGTGGGTTGAATGAGGTTCCCCCTGGCTTCTTAGCAACTGCAATTCCTGCAGAACGAGCAAGTCGATTGGACTCTCCTTCTAAGAAATTATCAAAATTATAGCTAGCATTAAGTTGTGATTCGATTTTTAAATTTCGAATTCCAGGAATAATGAATGGATTTTTAAGCTCAGAAGAGTAGTTGTTTCTAAGAGGAGCGTCAACTTCCTGACTCTTAATGCTACTCCTGTTTTCACTGGGTATTTTTTCCGTAAAAGGAGACTTATTCCCGAAGGTGTTCTCCATTTTAATAATGTAAACCAATCGGGCTTGTTCGCCCAATTCTTTGGTGAGCGCCACTTTTAATATTTTCACATAGTGTTCTTCAAGCCATTCATAGAAAAACTTGCTAGGCACTTGAATGCTTAGCACTTTTGAATTTAATTTGACTGGAACAATTGGCTCAAACCATGTTTTGTATGCCTGCGGTTGAATATTGTCTTTCACAAATTTCAGACATTCCCCCCATACCGATTCCGCAGTAACTTGCATTTAAATGAAAAATTTATGTGTTTTGGTTAGTTTTAGACTTGAAATTTGTAGCACTTCAAATCCTTTACAAATATGTGAACAATTTTTATTAAAAAAAAATACTTTTGCTATTGAATATTAAAAAATAATTACGCATATTATTGCGATCCTTAATACATTCACTAACGTAAATAAATTCCATGTCTTTTTGTAAGAAAAAACACAACGTTTCTGTTCGATACGGAGAAACAGACCAAATGGGCTATGTTTATCACGGAAACTATGCTCAATTTTTAGAAATCGGTAGAATTGAGTGGTTGCGTGCTTTCGGTTTTTCCTACAAGAAAATGGAAACAGATGGAATTATGTTGCCTGTTTTAAAATTAGAACTTGAATTTAAAAAATCTGCTTTCTTTGATGATACCCTTACCATTGAAACTTCATTACAATCAATTCCTTCCTATTTTATTGAGTTTGACTATCAAATTTACAATCAAAACAAAGAATTGCTTTGCAATGCCTATACCCAATTGGTATTTTTAAATGCCAATTCTAGAAAGCCGATTCGATGCCCGAAAAATATTTTGGAAGAAATCAGCAAGGAGCCTGATTTTGGTAAATAAAAAGTGCATCCACTCCAATAGATGTTTTTTTAACAAATTTTCCCTCAAGATTGGGTGCTTTGACACCTTCTTTGAACCTTTTTTTTCCTCTAAAAACCCTTGCTTCTTCCCACAAATTTTCATCAATAAACGTTTGAAGTGTTTTGCAGCCACCTTCCACAAGGATTGATTGAATGTTTTGTTGGTACAATTGATTGCAAATTTGTTGAGCGAGGGGTTTTGAAAAATCTACAGTAACCAACCGAACATTTTTAGGATAACGATCTTCAATTTTTTGGGAAACTACCAAGGTTTCAGCTTCTGAATTAAATACGTTGGCTGTAGGGCTAATTTTTAATTCCCGATCAATTACTATTCGTAGCGGTTGATCTCCTTGTACATTTCTTGCTGTTAGTAGGGGATTGTCGTCAATGACAGTTTGCGTCCCCACTAAAATGGATTGCTCTTCAGCGCGCCATTGGTGTGCTAAGTTTCGAGAGTTTACTCCAGTAATCCATACTGGAGCTTGTTCGCTTCGGTTTTTGGGTGCAATATAACCATCTGCTGTTTCGGCCCATTTCAATACTATATAAGGTCTCTTTTTTTGATGAAAACAAAAAAAACGTTGATTCAATTCTTGGGCTTCCTTTTCAAGGATTCCTACTGTCACATTAATTCCTGCAGATTGTAACTGCTCAATTCCTTTCCCGGCCACTTTCGAATGAGGATCTTGGGTTCCAATGACTACGTTAGGAATTTTTTTAGAAATAATGAGTTGACTGCATGGGGGTGTTTTGCCTGTATGACAGCATGGCTCTAAGTTCACATAAAGTGTAGCCTCCTTTAACAAATGCGGCTCTGTAACACTGTTAATTGCATTGACCTCTGCGTGTGGCTGTCCTGCCATTCGATGATACCCTTCACCAATAATTTTGTTATTATACACAATGACACTTCCTACCATGGGGTTGGGATAGGTAAAGCCCTTTGCTTTTTGAGCAAGGTCCAAACATCGTAGCATAAACTTTTGATGATTCATTTTTGTAAAATGTGTATCTTCACACTGCAAAAATAGACTAAAAATTGATAGTATCTTCCGACTGGAAAATCAGAGAAATTAAGGCTTCCGACAATCCAAGTTTGGCAATCGTCTTAAGAGCAGTGCTTTTAGAAATGGGCGTTCCCAAAGTTGGTACAGCTTATGCCGATCCCGAATTGGACAGTATGTTTGAGGCTTATGACGTGTCTCGCAGTGCTTATTTTGTGGTCACCTATAAAGAGCAAGTTATGGGAGGAGCAGGTATTGCACCGCTTGTCAATGAAGCAGCAACTATTTGTGAACTCCAGAAAATGTATTTTTCTCCCAAATCTAGAGGCTTGGGATTGGGAAAAAAGATGATTCAAATATGTTTGAATTTTGCAAAAAACAATGGGTTTACACAGTGTTATTTAGAAACGATGCCCAACATGAAACAAGCTCAGCGACTTTACCAACAAACGGGCTTTCACTATATCGAAACGCCAATGGGCAATACAGGACATTTTTCTTGCCCAATCTGGATGATTAAGCCCTTGAACTGATGGAGTTGATTTCGTTCAAAAAAGAAATGCATGCTCAATTGACGGAGAGTTATCCTAAAAATGAAATTGATTCATTTTTTTACCGCCTGTTAGACCATCACCTCGGAATGTCCAAAATGGATTGCGCCTTACATCCAAATCGACGCTTGTCAATTTCTCAATTGAATGAATTGATGTCAGCTTTGAATCAACTCCAAAAACATATTCCTTTACAATATATAATAGGACAAACTTCTTTTCAAGGATCGTTCTTCCATGTTACTCCGTCCGTTCTTATTCCTCGCCCCGAAACTGAAGAGTTGGTAGCATGGGCAATTGATTCAGCTCAACCTCCCTCGGTTCAACGAATATTAGACATAGGAACGGGAAGCGGTTGTATTGCAATTAGCCTAGCCAAAGCTTTTCCAGAGGCCAACACAACGGCGATTGATATATCGAAATCTGCTTTGAAATTAGCAAAGCAAAATGCAGTACAAAACCAAGTGATAGTGGATTTTCAATGTGTTAATATTCTTGAAAATCAAAGCGTTGCAGATTCTTACGATCTAATTATTTCAAATCCCCCTTATGTTACCTTCTCAGAAAAAAAACAAATGAATGCTAATGTTCTAGATCACGAACCCCACCGCGCTTTGTTTGTTCCAGACTCCAACCCACTTCTTTTTTACAATGCAATAGGAAGCTTTGCTAGTCAACATCTTTCTGACAACGGATTGCTTTTTTTTGAAATCAATGAACAATACGGAAAATCGGTCGTTACTCTTTTAAAAGACCTTAAATTTCACGATATTGAGCTCAGAAAAGATTTTAGAGGAAAAGACAGAATGATACGTGCCAAAAAATGAATTCCATTCAAAACAAAATAGAAGATTTACGGTCTCAATTGCATCGTTATAACCACGAATATTACACACTCGATGCACCCACAATTTCCGATTACGAATTCGATAAATTATTGACCGAACTCCAAAATCTTGAAAAACAATACCCAGAATTTTATGATGAAAATTCTCCTACGCTTCGAGTAGGAGGTGCTATTACCAAAAAATTTCAAACCGTAGTTCACGATCACAGAATGTATTCTTTGGATAATTCGTATTCAAAAGAAGATTTATTGGATTGGGAAACTCGCATTCGAAAAAATATCGGAAATGAAAAGTTGCGCTTTTTTTGTGAATTAAAATACGACGGTGCTTCCATAAGTTTAACATATCATAACGGAAAACTGGTTCGTGCAATTACTCGTGGAGACGGAACTCAAGGAGATGATGTAACGCAGAACATTAAAACGATCAAAACCATTCCGTTACAGCTCACAGGTAATTATCCCGAAAAATTTGACATTCGAGGTGAAATTGTTTTGCCAATAGCCGGTTTTCAAAAAATGAATGAGGATCGAATCGCCTCGGGCGAAGAACCTTATATGAATCCAAGAAATACGGCTTCTGGAAGTTTAAAACTTCAAGATAGTAGCGAGGTGGCAAAGCGTCCGCTTCAATGTCTGCTCTACCAATTGGTTTCGGATACTCCTGTTTGTGAAACACAAGAAAAAGGACTCCAAAAAGCTAGAGCCTGGGGCTTTCATGTTCCTTCTGAGGGTGTTTTGGCGAATTCAATTGATGAGGTAATGCAATTTGTGGATCGGTGGGATGCGAAGCGTCATTCACTTCCTTATGAGATAGATGGAATTGTCATCAAGGTCAATTCTATTGCCAGTCAAATGGAGTTAGGGTACACAACCAAGTCTCCTCGATGGGCGATGGCTTACAAATTTAAAGCAGAACAAGTGTCAACCCTTTTGGAAAGTATTTCTTATCAGGTAGGTCGAACAGGTGCTATTACCCCAGTTGCCAATTTGAGTCCAGTTTTGTTGGGCGGTACTACAGTCAAAAGAGCTTCGCTTCACAATGCGGATCAGATTGAAAAATTGGATGTTTGTATTGGAGATGTCGTTTATATTGAAAAAGGGGGAGAAATTATCCCCAAAATTGTTGGAGTGGATGTGTCAAAGCGAACTGTTTTTTGCCAGCCCGTTCATTATATTACTCATTGTCCTTCTTGCGAATCAAAATTGATAAGAAGTGAGGGTGAAGCACAACACTATTGTTTAAACAGCGACGCGTGTCCTCCGCAAATTACAGGTAGAATTCAACATTTTATTTCCCGAAAAGCGATGGATATTGATGGTTTGGGATCCGAGACCATAGAGCTTTTATTCCGCGATGGATTGATTCAAAATTATGCAGATTTATACACACTTCGTAAAGAAGATTTATTGCCCTTGGAAAGAATGGCCGAAAAATCGGCAGATAATTTATTGTTAGGAGTTGAGGCATCTAAGAAAATTCCTTTTGAAAGAGTTTTGTTTGGGTTGGGTATTCGATTTGTAGGACAAACTGTTGCCAAAAAACTGGCAAGTAGTTTTGGATCCATTGACCGACTGGCCAATGCTAGCGAAAACGAATTGATTGAGGTGGATGAAATTGGAGAGCGAATTGCACAAAGTGTAGTTTTGTTTTTTTCAAACCCAAACAACCTACAAACAATTCAAAGATTGAAAGACTATGGTCTTCAAATGACCATTTCTGCTGATCGATTGGCAGCACAAACATCATTATTAAAAGGATCTACTTTTGTGGTTTCCGGTGTTTTTGAATCTTTTAGTAGAGACGAGTTGAAGGCTGCTATCGAAATTAACGGAGGAAAAGTTTCTTCTTCGATTTCTTCAAAAACATCCTATATAGTAGCAGGAAAAAACATGGGGCCTAGTAAGCTTCAAAAAGCAGAAAAACTAGGAATTCCTTTGTTGTCTGAAGATGATTTTAGAGCGCTGATATCCGCTAGATAGACAAAGATTCTCCGTTGTTTTTTTGTGATTCTTCCAAATAAAAATCAACTCTTCCTAAATACAGTCCGTGACACCCCACTTGATTGACCAATACGGTTTTTCCAATGGCATTTTCAATTTCAGTGGGTTTCTCAAGAAAGGTGTGGGTGTGTCCTCCAATAATCAAGTCAATATCTTTTGTATTTTGAGCAATTTTAACATCCGATACCTGATCTGTTTTTGTGTATTCATAACCCAAATGTGAAAGGCAAATAACAAGATCGCAGTGTTTTTCATGTTTGAGGAGTTTGCTCATGTCTTGAGCTATTTCAATGGGATCTAAATAAACAGTCTCTTTATACGCCGATTTGGTTACCAAGCCTTCGAGTTGAACACCCAGTCCAAAAACACCAATTTTGACACCCCCTTTTTCGAAAATTTGGTAAGGTTTGGTATGTCCGTTCATAACGGTATTTGAGAAATCATAATTGGAGTTTATGAGATCAAACTTGGCATGGTGAAGTGGCGCCAAAAGCCCATCAATCCCATTGTCAAATTCGTGATTCCCAATGGTACCTGCGTCGTACTTCATTAAACTCATTAGTTTGAGTTCGAGAGCGCCTCCGTAAAAATTAAAATAGGGTGTCCCTTGAAAAATATCTCCAGCATCTAAGAGTAGTGTGTTTGGGTTTTCTTCCCGGATTTTATTGATGACGGCTGCTCGTCTTGCTACACCCCCTTTGTTAGCTTTTTCACCAGCATTTAACTCAAAAGGATCGATATGGCTGTGCACATCGTTGGTATGAAGAATGGTAATGTGTTTTCGTGGTTTGTCGGAAAAAAGACTGTAGCCAAGAGAGGGAGATCCTAGAAACAGTGCTGATGCCGACGTAGTCTTAATAAAGTATCTTCGTTTCATTATTTAGCTGTTTTGTTAAGAACAAGTCGTTGATCGAGTGTGCTTCGCAGTGTATCTTTTTTAGAAAAATAATCAATTAACACCGAACGAATTTTATAGTTGGTATAATGAATTTCTTCCGGGTTTTCAAAAAAAACCATTTTATCGCCTCCGCGGAATAAATAATCTGAAGTAGCAACATAATAAGACTGTAAAGGGTCAAACTTTTTACCTTGAATGGTAGCGTTGATTTCTTGTTCAGATATATTTACTCTAGCCCCAGAAATAGGATGCGCCTTTTGATACTTTGATAGATACGAAAATAGCTTTTTAACTTTTTTTCCGGACATTTTAAGAACCACAACCGAGTTTTCAAAGGGCATTATTTTGTAAGCTGTTTTGACAGTGACATTTCCTTTTTCAATCCTATCTCGAATGCCTCCATAGTTAAGCAAGCAAAAATCAATTTTGTTCTTGGTTCTGGAGTGAAACAATGGGCTAACCTCTTCCATTATAGCATCCGCCATAAGATTTCCAATAGTTGACTCCATTTCGCCATCTTTCTTGTGCATTGTTTTTGGAGCATAACTTAGAACTCGATGGATGCTTTTGTCAAGGTTTTCGGTGTAGGGTTTTATAAATGATGCGATTGTTGAATCTACTTCAGTATTTTTGCTTATATCTATCCGTGAATATTCATAATTAATAGCTTTGGTTGATTTATATTCACAGCCTATAATTAGGATCGTTATAAATAAAACAAATTGTGGTTTTTTTATATAATTAATCATGTCAACGCTTGTAATGAGTATAATAATGTGTATTTTTGAGCTCGAGATAAATATATGCTTTTAAACTCGCTGAAAAAACAAATCCTACGAAAAAAAATTGATTCTAAGCTTAGAAAAGTGGATGGTCAATTAAAGGACAAATCCATGCCAATCAAAACTGTTGGGTGCTTGATTGATGGGAGTTTGATTTCAGATTTATCCTATTTCAAAGAGTTGTCGACGGTATTAAACGTTCATCACAACAACATATTTTTGTTAACCTTTAATGACGATAAAAAGGCTGAACCTTATCGAATTGGGCTGACAGTTTCAAGTAAGTCAATTTCTTGGAAATCTGACATTAATTCGGATGATGCCAACGAGTTTATGTCTAGGGAGTATGATTTGTTGATTAACTATTTCAAAAAATCCAATTCGGTTTTAGGGCTTATATCCAGTTATACGGATGCGTTCTTTCGGGTTGGCTTTGAAAATATTGACAATCGTTTCAATGATTTGATTTTTTCAAGTCAAATGTCAGATAAAGACGTTTTTAAGATTGAGTTGGAACGCTATTTAAAAATTATGAATAAGATATGAATAGGTCGAGTTTTATAGGGACGGGAGTGGCTATGGTTACTCCGTTTAATAATGATGGTTCTATAGATTATCCATCAATCCAGCCTTTGGTTGATTTTGTTATTTCTGGCGGTGTAGATTATTTAGTTGTTTTGGGAACTACTGCAGAAACAGCTACGTTGTCAGCCACTGAAAAGCGACTTGTTATGGATGCCTTTATGCAAGCAAACAATGGAAGAGTTCCCTTAGTACTTGGAATAGGAGGCAATAATACACAAGCCTTAGTCAATGAACTCCAAGAAACGGACTTTTTTGGCTTCAGTGCTATCTTGTCAGTTTCTCCTTACTACAATCGCCCAAGTCAAGAGGGTATTTATCGTCATTTTTGTGAATTATCAAAAGCATCTCCGCTTCCCATAATTTTGTACAATATTCCTCAACGTACAGGGTCCAACATGGAGCCCGAAACAGTATTTCGAATTGCAAATGATTGCCCGAATGTTATCGGAATCAAAGAAGCTAAAGGAGATATTCATCAAGCTAAAGAATTGATTGCGAAACGTCCCTCTGGGTTTTTGGTGATTTCTGGCGACGATTCGCTGGCGCTTTCAATCGTTTTGGAGGGCGGTGATGGTGTTATATCGGTTATTGGTGGAGGTTTTCCAAGTGAATTTTCAGAATTGATTTCATTAGGTCTCTCTAGCAATTCGGACTTAGCCACTCAAAACCAACAGAAACTTTCCAAAATAATTCAATTAATTTATGAGGAAGGAAACCCCGCAGGGATCAAATCTGTCTTGTCTCATCGCGGGTTATGCACAGATCAAGTTCGTTTGCCTTTGGTAGCAGCTTCTCAATCGCTTTCTGATCGAATTAAAGATTGTTGTCTAGATTTCTCTAATTTTGTAAGAATTTAATTTTTAAATTATATCTTTATTTTTTAAAAAACATCAATTTTTATCTTTTTAAATGTTTTTTTTGAGTTTTTTTAAATAAAAGTAAACTTTTTCTTTATTTTTTCAATTTTATATTGTACGAAATTTCCTTATACTTTGTAGTATACTTTTTTTCAAGAAACGTTAAAGTTATGATAATTTAGGTAGATTCGAGTTTTAGGATTCCTATATTTGGCGTTTGTTTTTGATAATGATTTGATTACATTTGCGACATGATTAATAAAATACCTTATTTTTTGGGAATCTTTTTTTGTTTCGTTACGATTTCATCGTGCAGCGATTATCAAAAAGTTCTTAAAGACGAAGATGTTAAGGCCAAATACGAAATGGCTCAATTACTTTTCGACCAAGAAGATTACAAGCGCGCTAGTCGATTGTACGAGCAAATTCTACCAAGATATCGTGGAAAACCTCAAGGAGAACGAGTCACTTATTTTTATGCAATGACCTTACTCAAAACCAAAAATTATTTTTTGGCAGCCTACCAGTTTGAAACGTTTCAAAAAGCTTTTCCTAAAAGCGATAAGGTTTCTGAGGCTCTCTATAACGAAGCTTATTGCTATTTTATTGAGTCTCCTGTTTTCAGTTTGGATCAATCCTCTACAGAGCAAGCTTTGGACAAGTTACAAGATTTCATCAATCGCTACCCTGATTCCGAACTAATGCCAGAGGCTAACAATATGGCCCAAAAGCTTCAATACAAACTAGAGAAAAAAGCTTTTGAAATTGCTAAGCAGTACAATACCATTCGTGATTACAAAGCAGCAATTGTTTCTCTAAACAGCTTTATATCCAACTATCCTGGAACTCCGTTTCGAGAAGATGCATTGTTTTATCAGTTCGAATCTTCATATTATCTGGGAATTAATAGTGTGCAGCATAAAAAATATGAGCGTCTAAAAGATGCACAAAAAATTTACGATAAGTTTGTTCGTTATTACCCAGAATCCAAGTTTGGAAAAAAATCATCCAAAATGATGCAGACTATCGACGAAGAAATCACTAAATTTGTACCCACTAAAAAAAGTTAATTTCCTTCTAATTATGGATTTAAAGAAAACACAAGCGCCAATAAGTACCGTTACTTACGATCGTAACGAAGTTGATGCACAAACTGATAATATTTATGAAGCAATTGCTATTGCTTCAAAACGTGCTATACAAATCAATGAAGAGATTAAAAGAGAGCTTCTTGATAAATTAGAGGAATTTGCTACTCCAACAGAAAATTTAGAAGAAATTTTCGAAAACAAAGAGCAAATAGAAGTTTCTAAATTTTATGAAAAACTTCCAAAACCTCACGCAATTGCCATTGAAGAATGGTTAAACGAAAAAATATACTACCGAAATACTGAAGATAAATAATTGGTATGTCAGTGCTTCGGGGTAAAAAAATCCTCCTTGGCATTACGGGAGGAATTGCTGCTTACAAGGCTCCTCTTATAGCACGATTGTTTATTCGCGAGGGCGCTGAAGTACAGGTCGTAATGACCCCTTCCGCAAAAGAATTTGTTACTCCACTCACCCTTTCTACTCTTACAGACCGCCCTGTTCTGTTTTCTTTCACTAATGATATTGATGAAAATGCCGTTTGGAACAACCATGTAGAATTGGGTCTATGGGCCGATTTGATACTAATTGCTCCCGCAACAGCAAATACACTTTCTAAGATGGCTTCGGCAACCAGTGATAATTTGTTGCTAGCCACTTATTTGTCTGCAAAATGTCCTGTCTATTTTGCGCCAGCCATGGATTTGGATATGTACAAACACCCTGCAACATTAAAAACCATAGAACAATTAGAGGATTTTGGAAATATCAATATTCAAGCTGCTTCTGGATTTTTAGCAAGTGGTTTGCATGGCGAAGGGAGAATGCAAGAGCCAGAATATATTGTTCAATTTATCAAAGAGGATTTATCCAAAAATCTCCCTTTGCGTTCCAAAAAGTTTTTAATTTCTGCTGGCCCCACATACGAATCCATCGATCCCGTTCGTTTTATAGGAAATCATGCTTCTGGTAAAATGGGTTTTGCTTTAGCATATCAAGCAGCTATGATGGGTGCTGAAGTGATTTTAGTAACGGGTCCTACTCATGAAAAAACAGATCACCCAAACATTGAAGTCGTCCCTGTTGTAAGTGCAAAAGAAATGTATACAAGCTGTATGTTAAAATATAATGAAGTGGACGTGGCTATTATGTCAGCTGCAGTTTCAGACTATAAACCTACCAACGTTGCAGCTCAAAAAATTAAAAAGAAAACTGAAAATTTAACGATTAAACTTTCTCCTACTACTGATATTTTATCTCAAATGGGAGCCAGTAAAACCAATCAATTTCTAGTGGGATTTGCTCTAGAAACCGAAAATGAACTGGAACATGCGCTTACCAAGCTAAAAAGAAAGAATTTAGATGCAATTGTGTTGAATTCCTTAAACGATCAAGGAGCTGGTTTTGGTACTTCAACAAATAAAATTACCTTTATAGATGCTTCCTTGAAACCCAAAGAGTTTGCACTTAAGCCCAAAAATGAGGTAGCTGTTGATATAATAACCGAAATCATCGCCCGACTATGAACACACTAAAATTTTGTATTGTTTTTTGCTTTTCCAGTTGTATTTATGCTCAAGAGTTGCAAGGAACCGTAACAATCAATTCTGAATCGATTGGTCAAACCAATCAGCAAATATTCAAAACCCTTGAAACTGCGTTGACCAATTTCATTAATAGCAAACGCTGGACTGAAAAGGAATTTTCAGCACAAGAACGAATTCAGTTTGATATGTTTATCAATGTAAGCTCCTTCAATTCCAATCGGTTTGAAGCTAGCTTACAAGTTCAATCCTCTCGACCAGTTTTTGCTTCTTCTTTTCAAACTCCTGTCTTTACGTTTAAAGATGACAATTTTAATTTTTCTTATACAGAATTCGAACCGTTGTTTTATAATGCTAGCTCGTTTGAATCCAACTTGGTATCGTTAATTTCTTATTATGTTTATGTGATGTTAGGGATGAATGCAGATACTTTCTCTTTGAATGGTGGCTCATCGTATTTTAATACTGCGCAAAAGATAGTGGAATTGTCCCAACAATCGGGGTATCGCGGATGGAATCAATCCGACGGAAGAAAAAACAGATACCGATTAATGGATGAAATCCTCTCGAATGCCTTTCAGCAATTCCGTAAAATACAATACCAGTATCACAGAAATGGATTGGACTCCATGCACGACAACATAGCTGAAACCAAAGAGTCGATAGCAAAAACCATAATTTCTATCCGACAACTAGACAGAAGCCGCCCCAATGCACTGTTGACTCAATTATTTTTTGACACCAAAGCAGATGAAATAGAACAAATATTTTCTGCTGGACCTCCCATTGAATCTCAAAAAGATCTAGTAATTGCACTCAACAAAACGGCTCCTTTTTTTTCTGCCAAATGGGCAAATATTCGATGAATTTTTTGAGTTTGAAAACTCATTAATCATCAGTATCTTTGATGAAATAACTAATTCTTTTAGCCTTGCTAACCTCTTTGTCTATCAAAAATTATGCTCTTATTGACGACTTGTTCGTTGATTTTTCAGAGGGTTTGACTGTAGTCACAGGTGAAACAGGTGCTGGTAAGTCTATTATTTTGGATGCGATTTCACTAATTTTAGGCAAAAGAGCCGACTTATCGAGTCTTAAAAATTCAAATCAAAAATGTACTATAGAAGCTATTTTTAAAATATCTTCTTATGCCCTTTCTAGTATTTTTAAAGAAAATCAAATTGACTACGACCCCGAAACTATTCTACGAAGAGAAATACTTCCTTCAGGAAAATCAAGAGCTTTTGTCAACGACACCCCAACTACCCTCGACGTAATGAAGAAAATAGGGGAGTGTGTAATTGATATACACACCCAACAACAAACACAACAGCTCACCAGTACACAATATCATTTTCTTCTTTTGGATTCCTTTGCAGGAAACACACCTACTCTTAAAGCGTATCAAAGTTGTTTGACAGAATATAAGTCTTTAATTTCTGAACGTGATGAGTTGATTGCATTTCAAAGTCAAGCTCAAAAGGAGCAGAGCTATCATCTATTTTTATTAGAAGAATTACAATTCGCGAAACTGTCTATTGGACAACAGGAGGAGTATGAACAACGATTTGAATCCCTTCAATATGCAGAAGACATCAAAATAGGTTTTGCTAAAGGATTTCAAGCTTTGGAAGACGAACATGCCGGAATTTTATCACAAATCCGCATTTTAAAACAAGCGATTCAAGGGATTTCTAAATTTTCCGATGCTTATCAAGCCTTGTTTGATCGGGTTGAAAGCAGTTGGATTGAGTTGGAGGATATTAGCCAAGAAATCCAGCGTCTTTCAGTTTCTATAGAAGACGACCCAAAACAGCTAGAAAACCTCCAATCCAAGCTCCAAGCTATTTATTCGCTACAAAAAAAACACCACGTTGCATCTATTAACGAATTGCTTGAAGTGCAAAATGATTTGGAGCAACGCTGTTTCCAAACAGAAAATGCCGAAGCTGCTATACAGGCATTAACTGATAAGATTGCGATTGCCTTTGAAAAACTAAAAGCACTGGCAAAAACGCTGCATCAAAACCGGAGAAAAGTTGCCCCTGCATTGTCTAAAGAATTGGAAGCTATTTTGTCACACTTGGGAATCAAAAGCGCATCATTTGATTTTAAAATCTCTCAAACAGAGAGTTTTTATGCATACGGAAATGATCAGTTGGAAGTATTGTTTTCGGCCAACAAGGGCGTTGCTTTTGGACCTTTAAAGAAAGTTGCTTCGGGAGGAGAACTTTCTCGTATTATGTTGGCAGTTAAGTCTATAATGTCAAAACACACGCAACTCCCAACGCTTATTTTTGATGAAATTGACACGGGAGTTTCGGGTGAAATTTCAAACGCCATAGCCAATTTAATGGTAGAAATGAGTAAAGAGCGTCAGATTTTTGCCATCACTCATCTTCCACAAATTGCTGCGAAAGGACACCATCATTTTAAAGTGTACAAAGAAGAAAAAGAAAGCACCACATCTTCTCACCTAAAACAAATGTCACATGACGAAAGAGTTGTCGAAATTGCTCAAATGTTGAGTGGAGAATCGGTTTCTGAGTCTGCGCGATTGCATGCAAAGCAGTTGTTGAATTAGTAGTATATTTGCGCCACTAAATTGATTAAAAAAATTATCATGTCATACAATCTTTTAAAAGGAAAAAGAGGAATTATTTTTGGAGCATTGGATTCCAATTCCATTGCTTGGAAAACTGCTGAGCGCGTTCATGAAGAAGGAGGAACGTTTGTTTTAACGAATGCTCCTATTGCGTTAAGAATGGGAACGATTAATGAATTGGCAGAAAAAACAGGCTCTCAAGTCATTCCTGCCGACGCAACCTCAATAGCCGATTTGGAAAATTTAATTGATCAGTCTGTTGAAATTTTGGGAGGAAAAATTGATTTTGTTCTTCACTCTATTGGAATGTCTGTCAATGTTCGAAAAGGCAAACACTATACAGATCTTAATCATGATTGGATGACCAAAGGTTGGGATGTGTCTGCGGTTTCTTTTCATAAGCTTATGCAAAGTCTTTACAAAAAAGACGCCATGAGCGAATGGGGTAGTATTGTGGCGCTAACCTATATGGCAGCTCAACGAGTTTTTCCCGATTACAACGATATGGCCGACAACAAAGCTTATTTGGAGTCTATAGCCCGAAGTTTTGGGTACTTTTTTGGAAGGGATAAAAACGTTCGTGTCAACACCATTTCGCAGTCTCCTACACCAACAACTGCTGGAAAAGGAGTAAAAGGATTTGACGGTTTTATTGCCTATGCAGATAAAATGTCGCCTTTAGGAAATGCTACAGCAGACGACTGCGCTAATTATACACTAACGCTGTTTTCTGACCTTACAAAACGGGTTACATTGCAAAACCTTTTCAACGATGGAGGGTTTTCTAATATGGGCGTGAGTGACCAAGTTATGGAGTTGTTTGAAGACAAAGAAGAATAACTTTAACGCCCAAATTTAGGGCGTTAAGAATTATATTATGCCAATGAATCGGTTATTACTGGTTGTGAAAAACTTTTTTTCTAGAATTAAAACACCAAGAGCCGTTTTGTTTTTTTTGGCACTTTCTGTTCTTTTTTGGTTGTTTACCAAATTATCAAAGACCTATACAACTACGTTAGGTTTTACTATAGAGTATCACAATTTGGCAGACAATCAGTTGCTGTATTCAAACCAACCGCAAACTGTTTTTGCTGAATCTACGGCCACTGGGTTTCGTTTGACTAAAAATTTAGTGGCTCCACCCAAAATTAAAATCAACGCCTCTTCGGCATATTTTAATGGAACTGATTTTTTTTTAACACAAAATTCACTCAGGCGCTCTATTCAATCCCAGATATCCAAACAAATTCAAATTCAACAGGTATTGTTAGATACTTTATACTTGCAATTGGGAATTGCTAGCCAGAAAAAGCTTCCTGTTAAATATACTTCAAAACTCACTTTTTCCAACGGTTATGATTTGGTAAAACCCTACTCTTTGACACCCGACAGCATTTTGGTTTCGGGTCCTAAAGCGCTATTGGACACACTATCTTTTGTGGATACTCATCCAATTTCTTTAAAAAAAATAGAGGCTTCTTTTACTGAGGATCTAGGTATTGAGTTTGGCCATTCTTCCTTAAAATCTTCTACATCCTCTATTCGTATTCATGCTGAGGTAGATCGCTTTACCGAAAAATTATTGATTATCCCGATTCAAATTAGTAATCTTCCTGCTGACACCAAAGTGAAACTTTTTCCTCCTACTGTTTCGATAAAATTCAATGCCAGTTTTTCGATGATTAAAGATATTGAACCTTCTGATTTTTTAATCACGTGCGATTTTAATCAGATAGGAACTCACCCAAAATTACCTTTAATTATTCAAGATCAGCCAAACGGTATTTCGCGCCTTGTTTTGTCTAACAATTCGGTAGATTATTTAGTTAAGAAATGAAAATTGTAGGGCTAACAGGTGGGATTGGAAGCGGAAAATCATTTGTTTCTAAAGTGTTTAAGCAAAAAGGAATTGCTGTATACGATTCTGATTTTCACGCCAAAGAACTAATGAATTCCAATTTCAAATTAAAAAAAGCTATTATTGAATTGTTTGGACCAGAAAGCTATAATGAAAAGGGTCTTAATAGATTGTTTTTAGCCTCTATTGTTTTTTCAGACAATCAAAAATTAGAGCAACTCAATGATTTAGTACACCCATACGTTCAAGATGATTTTTCGAATTGGATCCTTAACCAAACGGGACCTTATGTTATTCAAGAAGCCGCCATTTTGTTTGAAACAGGTTCCTATAAAAAATTTGATCGCAAAATTTTGGTCATTGCGCCCAAAGAGCTTCGTATTGAGCGAGTCGTTAACAGGGATGGTGCTAAAATTTCTGAAGTTCAAGATAGAATGAATCGTCAATGGGAAGACAAAAGAAAAGTTGAATTGGCGGATTATGTTGTACAAAATATTGATAGTGATGATACAAAATCTCAGGTAGAAACAATCCATCAGTTACTTTTGGAAGAATTTCAGTAATTTCGACCTGTTAATGATTCGTTAAAGCTTTTCACCCGCTTGTATTAAGTAGTATTTTTAAATTGTGAATAAAAAGATATTTTTTGTGATTGTTTCTTTGATGAGTATTGCTCTCATTGGAATTATTTCTGTCCAATGGTTTTGGATTCAAACGGCTATTGATAATAAAGAACGTCAATTTTCGCTGAATGTCAATGCTGCATTACAAACAGTATCTGAACAAGTTAGTGAGCGAGAACTTAGAGAGTATTTGGCCGTATATCAAAAACTTTTGGATAGCATTGCAACTCCTAAAGAGTCCGAAATTACCGCCGTTTTTCAATATGTTGACCGCAACCCGAATACCAACAAAACCTATGTGTATAATCACGGTATTTTAGAAGAAGATTACAATATTACCCCTTCCTTAATCGACAATTCGTTCCAAGACACCATTTCTATCAAAGAATACAAAAGCATTCAACTTACTACCATAATTGATGAGTCCTTTGAAAATGAAATGAGTACAATGAGTTCCATTGAGCGTTTGCAACGCATCGAACGAATATCTTCTATGGATCGTGCTAAATATTCAGCTATTTTTAGTGAAATTGCAGCCAATAGAGCCATTCACAGACGAGTAACCAACATTGAATTGGAATTGCTTTTGCAAAGAGAATTAAGTAACAGAGATATAAATATTCCCTTTGAATATCGAGTTTTTAATGAAACTTTGGCTACAAAAATTGGTTCTGAAAATTTTATTAATTCAAAGGGCGATTATCAGTACCAAACACCCCTTTTTATGTCCGATCAAGGAGAAAGCGATTTTGATTTGGTTATTGCTTTCCCTAGCAAAAAAATATTTTTAAGGAATTCTATACTCGGAACGGCTATTCTTTCGGTTTTGTTTACACTCTTTATAGTCATTGCTTTTTCAAATGCGATTTATCAAATAATCAGACAAAAGAAAATTTCTGAGATTAAATCCGACTTTATAAATAATATGACGCACGAATTCAAAACTCCAATAGCGACTATTCATTTGGCGCTTGATGCAATTCAGAATGCAAGTGTGCAAGAGAATCCTGAAAAAATGTCGCAATATTTGCACATGATTCGCCAAGAAAACAAACGCATGCACACCCAAGTTGAAAATGTGCTTCAAATTTCTCAATTGGATCGAAAAGAAATTTCATTTTCCAAAACCTCCGAAGATATCCATAAACAGCTGGAACGCGCTATCGAGCACGTTTCATTACTAACTCAACAAAGAAAAACTATCATTAAAACCTCCTTTGATGCCAAAGAAAGCACTTTGTTGGTTTCTAACAATCATATGACCAATGTTTGGATTAATATGCTTGAAAATGCGGTAAAATACTCTGAGGATACTCCTGAAATTGAAATAAACACTTTCAATACTTCTGATTTTTTATGTGTTTCTATTAAAGATCATGGAATGGGGATGATCAATTCTGTTAAAAAGAAAGTTTTTGATAAATTCTATAGAGAAACGACAGGAAATATTCACAATGTAAAAGGCCATGGACTTGGATTAGCGTATGTCAAACAGATTGTAGAACTGCATCATGGCACGGTTTCTGTTAATAGCGAAAAAGGAAAAGGAAGTCAATTTACTGTAAAACTTCCTATGAAAAATGACAATTAATATTATGGAGCACGAAAAGAAAATTTTGTTAGTAGAAGATGATCCAAATTTCGGAATTATTCTTAGAGACTATTTATCCATGAATAGCTACGAGGTTACGTTAGCAAAAAACGGGATGGAAGGCTTTGAAAAGTTTAAGAAAAACGATTTTGATTTGTGTATTTTGGACGTTATGATGCCTTATAAAGATGGATTCACCCTTGCCAAAGAAATTCGAAGCAATAATGCCGAAATTCCCATTGTTTTTTTGACTGCTAAATCCATGAAAGAAGACATGATCAAAGGGTATAAAATAGGTGCCGATGATTATTTAACCAAACCGTTTGATTCCGAAATCCTTTTGCATAAAATCAAAGCGCTTTTCCATCGCCAGAAACACAACCCCATTTTAAGCAATTCCGAGTTTGAGTTTGCTATTGGTGATTTTACTCTCAATTCCAAGCTGCGTTATCTCCAATACAAAGAAGACCCACATATAAAACTCTCTCCCAAAGAAAACGAATTGCTCCGTTTGTTGTTTTTACACCAAGACGATTTGATGTCGCGGGAGTTGGCTTTAACAAAAATTTGGAGAGATGACAATTATTTTACCTCTCGAAGCATGGATGTATACATCGCCAAAATTCGAAAGTATCTCAAAAAAGATCCTCGTGTTCAAATCATAAACGTTCATGGAGAAGGGTTTCGCCTAAGTCTCGAGGAATCGTAAATATTTCAATACGTTCCTCTGGGATGAAATCGAAGCATGGATTCCATCAAATGTTTCTTGCTTACATGCAAATAACGCTCGGTAGTGGTTATGCTTTCATGTCCCATCATTTGTTGAACCGTACTCAAGTCTGCTCCGTTTTCGACCAAGTGAGTAGCAAACGAATGTCGAAGGCTGTGAGGACTTATGTTTTTGCGCAGTCCTGCTTTTTCACACAATTGTTTTACAATGACAAACAACATGTTTCTGGTCAATCCTTTTCCGCGTTGATTGAGAAATAAGGTGTCTTCATGTCCTTTTTGAGGCTTAGTAAAAACCCGTATTTCGGACAGATAAATAGTGACATAATGTTGCGCAATAGAAGCAATGGGGACAAAACGTTCTTTATTGCCTTTTCCAAGCACTTTAATCAACGACTCCTCAAAAAACAAATCTGAAATCCGCAGCGTAGTCAATTCGCTTACACGCAATCCGCAACTGTAAAGCAATTCTAACATAGCTCGATTGCGTTCACCAGTTAATGTACTCAAATCAATGGATCGAATCAAGGTATCGACTTCCTCATACGAAAGGGTGTCTGGCAAGCGTCTTCCAATTCTTGGGCTTTCAATAAGATTCATGGGGTTGTCTTTTCGGAATTCTTCCAAAACCACAAAATCAAAAAAACTTCGCAATCCCGAAATAATGCGTGCCTGCGAGGGCGCCTTTACACTTTTGGCGATTTCATATACAAATTGTTTGATATGATCCGCTTCGATAGAAGATGCACTTTCCTGAATATCATTGTTTTCGAGGAAGCCAACAAGCTTTTTTACATCCAAAATATAGCTATGGATAGAGTTTTTGGAAAGCCCGCGCTCTAGCAACAGGTAATTTTTAAACGAATCTAACAATTCTGACCACTTCATGCTCAAAAATAGTTTTTTTTTAGTGAGTAAAAACAACATTTTTCATTAAAATACATTTCAAATAAGATAGTAATTAAGTATTTTTAAAAAACGCATTTTTTTTGTTATTTTTCGAAAAAACAGTGATTTTTTCTAAGTTCGGTATTGTAATTCATGTGGAGTTGTTTTAGTTTCGCTACTAATTAATTATGAACCCTAAAATTTATTTACAATGAAAAAATTACTTTTAATTGCCCTTATCGCTGTTGGTTTTGTTTTTAACTCACATGCACAAGACACAAAATTTTGACTTAAAGTAGGATTGAACTTCGCAAATATTGTAGGCTCAGATGTTGAAAATGTATCTTCTATTACTTCTCTTCATTTTGGAGGTTTTGCGGAATTTTCTTTGTCCGAAAAATTTTCATTACAGCCTGAGTTGGTTTATTCTGCTCAAGGTACTAAGCAGTCTAATATTAAGTTAAAATTAAATTATTTAAACCTTCCTGTGCTTGCTAAATATTATGTTTCCAATAATTTCAGTTTAGAATCAGGACCTCAGTTGGGATTCCTTTTATCCGCAAAAAATGGTGGTAATGATTTAAAAGATGAACTAGAGTCTACCGACTTTAGTTGGGCGTTTGGATTAGGTTATCAACTTGAATCTGGTTTGGGATTTGCAGCTCGTTATAATTTAGGACTTTCTAGTATAGCAAAAGATTTTGAAGGAGAAAGCTCTGAAGTTAAAAATTCTGTTATTCAACTTTCAGTTGCTTACACATTTTAATATATAAACGTATCCATTTATTTAAAAACCGAGGGAATTCCCCTCGGTTTTTTTGTTGGCGTAAGTTTGCTATTTTTACAAAAAAATAAATCGTGTGAAAAAAATATGCATTATCAACGGGCCTAATTTAAATTTGTTAGGCACTCGTGAACCTGGAATTTATGGCAATCAGTCTTTCGATGCTTATTTTTCATCATTGCAAGAACAGTTTTCCGAAGTGGAATTGTCCTATTACCAATCCAATATTGAAGGGAAACTAATTGATCATCTACACAAGGTAGGTTTTGATTATGACGGAATTATACTCAACGCTGCGGCTTATACGCATACTTCAGTGGGAATAGGAGATGCTATCAAGGCTATTGAAACTCCCGTAATTGAAGTGCATATATCCAATACGTTTGCACGGGAAGATTTTAGGCATCAGTCTTTTATAACTCCTCACGCCAAAGGTCTTATTCTGGGTTTTGGCTTGCAAAGTTATTCCTTAGCTATCCAAAGTTTTATGGAATAAACTATAAGTGAATGACCTCGTCGTAGGCAGCAGCAACGGCTTCCATGACAGCTTCGCTCATGGTTGGGTGTGGATGCACTGCTTTGAGCACTTCGTGTCCTGTAGTTTCTAATTTACGACCCAAAACAGCTTCTGCAATCATATCGGTAACGCCTGTCCCAATCATATGACATCCGAGCCATTCGCCATATTTTGCATCAAAAATCACCTTAACAAATCCATCGCTGTTTCCACTCGCTTGTGCTTTTCCTGATGCAGAAAAGGGAAATTTACCGACTTTGATTTCATATCCTTGATCTATGGCTTGTTGTTCTGTCAATCCAACAGAAGCAACTTCTGGAATACAATATGTGCAACCTGGAATATTTCCATAATCCAAAGGTTCTACATGCATGCCTTTTATTTTCTCGATACACAATATTCCCTCTGCAGAGGCAACGTGTGCAAGCGCCTGACCACTTGTAACGTCTCCAATGGCATAATATCCAGGCAAGTTGGTTTGGTAAAAATCGTTTACTACAATTTTGTCACGATCGACAACAATACCTACATCTTCCAACCCAATGTTTTCAATATTGGATTTGATACCTACCGCCGACAGAACGATGTCGGCTTCCAAAACTTCTTCTCCATTACTGGTTTTAACAGTAGCTTTTACGCCCTTTCCGGAAGTGTCAACAGCGGTTACTTCGGCATTGGTAAGAATCTTAACACCACTCTTTTTGAAAGATTTTTCGAGCTGTTTCGAGACATCAATGTCTTCTACAGGAACAATATTGGGTAAATATTCAACGATGGTAACTTCAGTTCCCATGGCGTTGAAGAAATAAGCAAATTCAATTCCGATAGCTCCAGAACCTACAACAATCATTTTCTTAGGTTGTTTAGGCAGTGTCATGGCTTCTCGGTACCCAATCACTTTTTTTCCGTCTTGCGGCAAGCTTGGAAGTTCGCGCGAACGAGCGCCGGTAGCAATAATGATGTGCTGGGCAGACAACTCTGATTCAGAACCGTCCTCAGCTTTTACGCTTATTTTTTTTCCTCTTTTTAGAGTTCCGTATCCAGAAATGACATCGATTTTGTTTTTCTTCATTAAAAACTGAACTCCTTTACTCATGCCATCTGCAACGTTTCGGCTTCGGTTGATAACAGCATCAAAATCTTTGTCGTATTCTTTTACAGTGAGCCCATAGTCGGAAGCATGTTTTAGGTAGTCAAAAACTTGAGCCGACTTTAACAATGCTTTGGTAGGAATACATCCCCAGTTAAGACAAACACCCCCCAAACTTTCTTTTTCGACAACGGCTGTTTTGAATCCCAATTGAGAAGCTCGAATGGCGGTTACATATCCTCCGGGTCCACTTCCTAAAACTATTACATCATATGTGCTCATAACTTCTTCTAATTTTATGGTTGCAAAATTACAAAACCTTCCCCTAATAAAAGGAGATTGTTCAAAAAAATAGCAAAGTAAAAATTCGCAATTAGGAGGGTTTGAATTGTAAACTGACAGAATTCACACAATATCTTACGCCAGTAGGAGTAGGGCCGTCATTAAAGATATGTCCTAGATGTCCTCCACATTGTGTGCATAAAATTTCTGTTCGAAGCATATGATGGGAGGTGTCTTTTATGTATTCAATGGCTCCTTCAACGGCATCGTCAAAACTGGGCCATCCACAGCCGCTTTCAAATTTTTGGTCGCTTATAAAAAGCGGTTGACTGCACCCTTTGCAACAGTAAGATCCGTTTTCAAAGTGCAAATTGTAAACTCCAGATCGAGGATATTCAGTTCCTTTATTACGCAATACATGAAAGCTCTGCTCATCGAGTTGTTCTTTCCATTCTTTGTCTGATTTGTGTATAGGGTACTTTTCACTCATTTTTAGAGGGTTCAAATTCAAGTGCAGCGGAGTTAATACAGTGACGCAATCCGGTTGTTTCTTTGGGTCCGTCATTAAAAACATGACCCAAATGTCCTCCACAGTTCGAACACAGAACTTCAGTTCGTGGAATTCCAATTTTATAATCTACGTCAAATTTCAAACTGCCTTTTACCGCGTTGTCAAATGCTGGCCAACCGCATTTGGAGTCGTATTTGTTTTTTGACATGAATAACTCTTGGTTACACCCAGCACAACGGTAGATACCCTCTTCAAAGTGCTTGTCGTATTTACCTGTAAAGGCTCTTTCTGTTTCTGCTTTTCGCAAAATACGGTAACTTTCTTCTGAAAGTTCTGACTTCCATTCGGCTTCTGATTTGACTACTTTTATAGGGGTGTTGTTTTGCTTTTGAGCACAGCCGAAACTAATTACTAACAACATCAAATAAGTGGGGTTTAAGATTTTTTTCATGATTGTTTTTTAAAATTTACAATGCTATCAATTACTTTAGAGTCTCTCAAAATTCTTCGATGACCTAAATTTTCTGTGATAAGCAGTGTTCCATTTTTAACAGCGCTTTTGATTTGATGAGCACAGGAAACAGGAACTTCAAAGTCAGAATTGTCGTGAATAATGAGCCCAGGAATCAATGAATTTTTTATAAACTCACTGGAGGCTAATTGCTCAATCTTCATTCCTGTTTTGCGTTCTAAGTATTGAATCATTTTTCTTTCAATTTTTGCAGATAAATGAATGTTTTTCACAAAACTTTTGATAACATCTTCTACTTTGTTTCCACTGCTAATGATGGTGAATTTATCTAAAATCATGCCACGGTGAATTGCGTTTAACAAAATCATTCCTCCAAAGGAATGACCAATAGCGGCTTGAAATTTTCCTTGGGTATGATTTAGATAAAGTACGGTTTCAACAAACTCCTCAAAAATGGTATGATTTCCTGACGAATCTCCATGAGCAGGACCGTCGAAGCTATGAATTTCAAAACCTTCATCAACTAATTTTTCCGCTATTTTATACAATTGAGTGCCTCTTCCGCTCCATCCATGAACTAATAGAATTTTTTTTTCAGAGCTCCCCAATTGGTATAGTTGAATGTGCTTTCGAACAGTGGGTACAAAAATACGGTTGGATTTTGCGGCTTCATAAAAAGAAACCTCTCTTTTTGGAGTGGTGTGTCTTTGCGGTTTTCCAAACAAATATAGCGCATATCGAACGGCCAAGTAGGAAGAAAAAAAAGCGATAGTTTTCCCAGTCCAAATGATTATTTTTGGAATTTCAAACGCTGGCTCTTTTGTTTTTTTAGGCATTAATCAACTTAAATATTTGTGTAAAATTACTAATTATACTAGCTTTGATAATCAATTATTAATTTAATTTTTTTCAATGAAAAATTTAGCCCCCTTATTTCTTCTTTTTTTCGTTTTAACTGCATGTAAAACGAATCCTTTTACAGGAAAAAAAACTTTTAACATATACAGTTCCAACGATAATTTGTTTGCCTCTTCATTTCAACAATACGATAAATTTTTGTCAGAAAATGATGTAGTTACTGGTACATCAGAAAGTGAAATGATTACACGTGTTGGGCAAAAAATAGCAAAAGCCGCACAGCGTTGGTTTGAAGCCAATGGTCAGCCAGGGTATTTGAGCAAATACAAATGGGAATACCAATTGGTTAAAGATTCTACCGTCAATGCCTGGTGTATGCCAGGAGGCAAAATCGTTTTTTACACCGGTATTTTGCCCATTACACAAACTGAAACAGGAGTTGCCGTGGTTATGGGGCATGAAGTCGCACACGCTTTAGCAGATCATGGAGCGCAACGAATGACTGCAGGAATTGCTCAGCAATTGGGAGCTATTGGTACTCAAATAGCCGTTCAGAATAAAGACGCCCAAACGCAAGCTGTTTGGATGCAAGCCTATGGAATTGGATCGACCGTAGGCGGGATGTTACCTTTTAGTAGAAGTCATGAAACCGAAGCAGACCGAATTGGATTGCAAATTATGGCTATTGCAGGTTATAATCCCGATGAGGCTCCAGAGCTATGGAAACGCATGAAAAAAGCCAATGAAGGCAAACAACCCCCAGAATTTTTAAGTACGCACCCTTCCAATGATACCCGTATTCTAAATTTAACACAATGGTCTCAAGCAGCCAAAGACGAAGCCAAAAAGTTTGGGGTTACCGCTTTTCGTTGATTTAATTTAAAAGCCTTACTTTTAGTCCCATTAATAACCAATCGTTGGATGAAATGGGTAGGAAAGTTGTGTACGCTTCAAAAGGAAGTAAGAAGTTATTAAATGCTTGGGCTTCCTATGATTGGGCAAATTCTGTTTATCCCCTAGTTATTTCTACCGCAGTTTTTCCGATTTATTACGGTGCTATTTGTGCTGATCAATTGTATTTGGATATTTTTGGTCAGAGTATAAAAAATACGGCACTTATTAGCTTTGTTACAGCACTGGCATTTGTTGTTATTGCTTCTTTGTCTCCTATTTTATCGGGAATTGCAGATTATGTGGGAAACAAAAAACGTTTTATGCAATTCTACTGCTATTTGGGCTCGTTATCCTGCATGGGATTGTATTGGTTTGAGTTGGAATCGCTTCAAATCGGCTTAACGTTTTATTTTTTTGCATTGATTGGATTTTGGTCAAGCTTGGTTTTTTACAATTCTTACTTGCCCGATATTGCCCATCCCGAACAACAAGATCGTATCAGCGCAAAAGGATATGCTCTTGGGTATTTTGGGAGTGTTATATTGTTGGTTTTTAATCTTGTAATGGTTTTAAAACCAGAAATTTTTGGAATTACTGGTACCCCAGCAGAAGCCTCCTTAAAGGCAATGCGTTATTCATTTATTACGGTAGGTATTTGGTGGATGACTTTTAGTCAGTATGCTTTTTATCATCTCCCTATGGGGAATTCGGGACATAAAGTAACTCGATCTGTGGTTATGAATGGTTACAAAGAGTTGAAAACCGTATATCGATCGTTGGCTTCAACTTTGCGATTGAAGCGCTATTTGGGAGCATTTTTTGTCTACAGTATGGCACTTCAAACAGTTATTTTAGTAGCCACCTATTTTGGCGAGCAAGAAATTAATTGGGGAGAAGGTCAAAAAACAATTGGCTTGATTGTGAGTATTATTTTGATTCAATTGGTTGGAATAGCAGGGGCTCTTTTGACAGCTAAAATTTCAAAAAAAATTGGAAATATTACTACTTTGATTGCACTCAATTTTATATGGTCTGGACTCTGTGTTTACGCTTTTTTTATTGAAACACCCACTCAGTTTTACATTGCTGCTGGTGTGTTAGGGTTGATTTTTGGAGGAATTCAAGCACTTTCACGTTCTACGTATTCCAAACTTATACCCACTACAGAAGATACTACCTCCTATTTCAGCTTTTATGACATTTCTGAAAAAGTAGCCATTGTTTTTGGAATGTTTCTGTTTGGTTTTGTGGACCAGTTTACGGGAAGTATGCGAAATTCCATTTTATTTTTCATGGTTTTCTTTTTTGTAGGGGCACTTCTTCTCAATCGTATGTTGAGAATAGACAAAAGAAACGCCTAACTCCTTATAACACTTCCAGATCCGGATGTGGATACCTTTTCAATAGTAGGTGATCCGCTGTATCGTATGTCTCCCGATCCCGAAACAGAAGTGCTTAATGTTCCATCGCAGTATACCGATACATCGCCCGATCCAGAAATGGATATTTCAACATCCTTGGCTTTGAGTTGATCCGCAACAACATCTCCAGATCCTGATATTGAAATATCCAGTAGATCTTCGACTTTTCCAGTAAGTGTGATATCACCCGATCCAGCAATGGAGGCTTCCCATACTTTGGCATTCCCGTTCAATTCAAGGTCACCCGATCCAGCAATGCTACTTTCTATTTTGTTGGCCGCAACGTCGAGATTCATTTCCCCAGAACCTGCTATGGACAGTTCTAAGTTTTCGTTGGTAATTGTGGTTTTTCCTTCCACTTGACCAGATCCTTCCAAAGCAATTTTATGAATGGATTCAATTGGAATTGTAATCAGAATTTTTTACCGAAGGATGGTTTTAAACGAACTCCTTTTTTTACTTTAACAGAAAGTGTTTTGTTTCGTACAGTTGTTTCAATATGGGAAATCAGGTTGCTTTCTCCCTCAATGACAATATTGCCCTCGTCTCCTTGGACGAGTTCTACATTAAAAAATCCACTGATTTTGACGGCATCGTAGGAGGAAGTCGTTCTGTTTTCAGCTTCAATAGTTCCGTTTCCTTTAATACGAGTTCCCCAATACTGTGCACAAGAAATTTGGAAAATAAGGAAGGATAAAATAAATATGTTCATTGTTTTCATAAGAATAGATTTTAAGACATATGTTTAAGACGAATTAAATTGTTTTTTGTTTCACAAACCCCCTTTTTTATATGGCATGGATATTGTCAATTGTTTTATTGATATTAAAAATGATGTATTTGTATTAGTATGATTAACAATACATTAAGTGATTAATTTTAAAAATATAGTCCAATTTGAAGCAGTAAATGCGACAAAATGGCGTAAATATAGTTTATGTCAAAGCCAAAACTTTTAAATATTGACACCTTGTCACTCAAAGAACTGGATGAAGATGCTGATTTGATTCCATTAATGACTTCGGATGACGAGGAAGCCATTTCTAAAGAATCAATCCCAGAGATTATTCCAATCCTACCTCTCAAAAATACGGTGTTGTTTCCTGGGGTAGTCATTCCAATTACCGCCTCCAGAGATAAGTCCATTCAATTAATCAAAGATGCGAATTCAAACGATAAGTTGTTGGGAGTAGTTGCTCAAAAAGATGCTTCTATTGAAAATCCATCGTACGATGATATTCATCATCTGGGGGTAGTGGCTAAGGTTTTGCGCATTCTGAAAATGCCCGATGGGAATATTACGGTTATTATTCAGGGTAAAAAACGATTTGAAGTTACGGAGTTTGTTGGTTCCGAACCGTATTTTAAAGCAAAGGTTGAGGAAGTAAAAGAAATTAAACCAAATAAAAATGAAGAGTTTTCCGCCATTATTGATTCTATCAAAGACTTAGCGCTTCAAATCATTGACGAAAATCCAAACATTCCTTCCGAAGCTTCCTTTGCGATTAAAAACATCCAGAGCGATTCATTTCTAGTGAATTTTGTTTCAGCAAACATGAACCTTTCTGTCAAAGAAAAACAACATATTTTGGAGGTTAACGCCTTGAAAGAAAGAGCCTTGTTGTGTTTAGAGAAAATGAATGTTGAGTTTCAAAAATTGTCCATAAAAAATGACATTCAATCCAAAGTTCGTTTCGATCTAGACCAACAACAGCGTGAATATTTTCTTCATCAACAGATGAAAACCATCCAAGAAGAATTGGGAGGCGTATCTCAAGAGTCTGAGATTGAGGAAATGAGAATCAAAGCTACCAAAATCAAATGGAACAAAGAAGTTAAAGAGCATTTTGATAAAGAACTTGCTAAGTTGATGCGAATGAATCAGCAAGTAGCTGAGTATTCCGTTCAAAGAAACTATCTCGATCTCTATTTGGATCTTCCTTGGAACAAATTTTCAAAAGATAAATTTGAACTCAAAAAGGCACAAAAAGTATTGAATCGAGATCATTTTGGGCTAGAAGATGTCAAACAACGTATTATTGAACACTTGGCTGTTCTAAAGCTTAGGAACGATATGAAATCACCCATATTGTGTTTGCATGGACCTCCAGGAGTTGGAAAAACTTCTTTAGGAAAATCAATTGCAGAAGCCTTGGGAAGGGAATACGTGAGAATCTCTTTAGGAGGTCTTCGTGATGAAGCCGAAATTAGAGGGCATCGAAAAACATATATAGGTGCAATGCCAGGGCGAATTATTCAAAGTCTTAAAAAAGCAGGAACTTCCAATCCCGTTTTTGTGTTGGATGAAATTGATAAACTTTCTACCGGAAATCAGGGCGATCCGTCTTCAGCCATGCTTGAAGTATTGGACCCTGAGCAAAACACTTCTTTTTATGACAACTTTTTGGAAATGGGATTTGACCTTTCAAAGGTTATGTTTATTGCGACTGCCAACACATTAGGAACCATTCAACCGGCTCTTAGAGATCGGATGGAAGTAATCAATGTTTCAGGATACACTATTGAGGAGAAAATAGAAATTGGAAAACGCCATTTACTACCCAAACAAATTGCAGATCATGGTCTTACCTCCAAAGACTTAACCGTTCCAAAACCCATTATGCAGCGACTGATCGAAGGATATACAAGAGAATCAGGAGTTCGAGGACTTGAAAAGCAATTGGCCAAAGTGGTTCGTTATGCGGCCAAATCAATTGCTATGGAGGAGGAGTACGTAAAGAAAATCACCGTAGATCAATTGACTTCCATTATGGGGCCTGCTCGTATGTTACGCGATCAGTATGAAAACAACGACGTAGCTGGAGTAGTTACGGGTCTTGCTTGGACACAAGTTGGTGGAGATATTTTGTTTATTGAGTCGTTACTTTCCAAAGGAAAAGGAGGGCTTTCTATAACAGGAAACCTCGGTAAAGTGATGAAAGAGTCTGCCACAATTGCTCTTGAATATATCAAATCCAATGCAGAGTTATTGGGTATTGATTATCAACTATTGGATAAATACAACATTCACATTCACGTTCCTGAGGGAGCTACGCCTAAAGATGGGCCAAGTGCAGGTATAACAATGTTAACTTCTTTAGTTTCACTTTTAACACAGCGAAAAGTTAAGAAAAGCCTAGCAATGACAGGTGAAATCACCTTGCGCGGAAAAGTATTACCAGTGGGAGGGATTAAAGAAAAAATATTAGCAGCCAAGCGCGCAAAAATCAAAGAAATCATCTTATGTCATGAAAACGAAAAAGACATTCTAGAGATTAATCCGGACTACTTAAAAGGATTGAAATTCCATTATGTTGTTGATATGATTGATGTCATAAAAATTGCGATTACTTCTCAGAAAGTCAAAAACCCCAAAAATTTATAACGATCAACACTAAACTTCAATACCTTGCGTTTTCTAGAGTAGGAATTTGGTTATGAAACAATTAGGGCTGGTTTTTTGGGTTTTTATGATGACTGGTTTTTTTAGTTACTCACAAATTGGAGGAAAGCATACATATCAATTTTTATCACTCAGTCCTTCTCCACACCAAGCTGCTCTTGGAAGTAAAAACATTACTTTGTTCGGTTCAGACCCTATCCATGGGTTGTACAATCCTGCTTCGATCAACCCAGAAATGGGAAGTCGGCTGTCTATGAATTACCGACCTTATTTTTCGGGTATCAACATGGGAACAGCAGCTTATGTGCACACGTGGGATCGAAACTTTAAAGCGGTTCATTTTGGAGTTCAATATATTGATTACGGAAGCTTTGACGGTCGTGATGAATTTGGAAATCCTACCGAATCATTTTCTGGTAACGAAATTGCCCTTTCAGGCGGGTATGCTTACAACATTCCTTGGACTGAATGGTATGTAGGCGCTAATCTAAAATTTATTTCCTCTACACTGGAACAATACCAATCCTTTGGAATGGTAATTGACTTAGGGGTTTATTACAAAATTCCATCCATAGAATTTGAAGCCGCATTGGTTGTTAAAAATTTAGGAACCCAGCTTACCACCTACAGTGGATTAAAGGAATCGTTGCCTTTAGAAATTTTAATTGGACTGTCCCAAGAACTTGAGTTTCTTCCACTCCGTTGGCATGTTACTTTTCAAAATCTTCAGGATTGGAATCTTTCCTATGTAAATGAAAATCGAATTACTTCCTCGATAGATGGAGGGGCAAGTTCTGAGAACACGTCGTTTTTAAAAGAAACATTACAGCATCTTGTACTAGGGGCAGAGTTGTTTCCGGATCGGTTGTTTTCAGTTCGATTGGGATATAATTTTCGTCGTGGAGAGGAATTGCGTATTTTAGAGCAGCGAAATTTTTCAGGATTTTCTACTGGGTTGGGTATAACACTTAAAAGATTTCGCTTTCATTATAGCTATGCGCGCTATACTACCGCTGGAAATGCAAGCGTATTTGGAGTAACTATTGACATGAATCCATGAAAAAAATAAACATTGCCATTGACGGTACTTCTTCAACTGGAAAAAGCACGTTGGCCAAACAAATTGCAAACAAACTCAATTATATTTACATAGATTCGGGTGCCATGTATCGATGTGTAACCCTTTATGCAATTCAAAACAATTGGTTGAATACATCCCGCTTTGATAAAGAGCCCTTGATTGGATCTCTACCCAATATTCATTTGAAATTTGCATTGAACGAGAAAACAAACGACCAGACTATTTTTTTAAATGGAGTTTCAGTTGAAAATGAAATTCGTTCTATGGAAGTGTCCAATGCGGTAAGTAGGGTAGCTGCCGTGCCCGAAATTAGAAAAGCAATGGTTCGCCTACAACACGATTTTGGAAAAGACAAAGGCGTTGTTATGGACGGACGCGATATCGGAACGGTCGTTTTTCCCAATGCCGAATTGAAATTGTTTCTCACTTGTTCAGCAAAGGTAAGAGCTCAAAGAAGATACGAAGAAATGCAACAAAAAGGAATTTCCGTTTCTTTTGACCAAGTACTTTCCAATATCAAATCAAGGGATCACCTCGATTCTTCTCGATCAGATTCCCCTCTTATTAAGGCCTCTGATGCATTGGAAATTAATACCGAAAACCGCTCTGTAGATGAGCTGCTAGATCAAGTGTTGGAGTTGATTTCTTCAAAAATCAATTCTTAATTTACTTTGAAATAAAACAAGTCAGATTCTGATTTATTTCCTTTACTGTCTTTTGAAATAATTTTCCAATAATATGTCCCAGTGCTTGTATTTGTTATGGTATATGAATTTTCAGTACTATTTTCATTAACTAAGGTTGTAGCATCTTTTTGATCAACATAAACGTTGTAGGATAAGAAGTCACCATCTGCATCACTTCCGTTCCATCTTAAAACAGCTGCCCCTCCAGTTACGGTGGCTACGTTAGCTGGTGAAACTAATTCTGCAGGAAATGGCACATAATTTGTAATTCCATCGCCAGCTAAATAAAATTTCCAAGTATCACTTTTTGAGTTTCTAAAGAGGTGTTGGATTTGGAAACAATATACCAAGAATATGGTGTGCCTTCTGAAAGACCAATTTGTCTTGATGTGGATTGTGCTTGAAAGGTTTGTAGCTCATTTGTGTCCAAATTTTTGATTACCACATTGTATGAATCTGTGTTTTCTGAGGCACTCCAAGAAAAAGATACATTATTTTCATCCAAACATTCCGAATTATTAGCTGGTTTTAATAAACTGGCAGCAGTAGGAGATAGAGAAGAATTTTCTCCACCAATATCTTCTCCAGAACTTTCTTCACCTCCTCCACAAGAAGAGATAAAGAGTATTAAAGTAACCAAGTAAATATGTTTGATTAAATTTTTCATACTCATCGTATTTATTTTTTAATAATTTTAACTTTTTGTTTAGTGGTTTTACCATCAATAGAAATAAAGTAGATTCCTTCTTCAAAATCACCTAATGAAATACTTGTTTGACGATCAACAGCAATTGTATGTGTCTTTTGGTACAATTCTCTTCCTCTAATTGATTTTATGGACAAGGTAGCTTCTTCATCTTTTCCACCAATGTAAATGAAAACTTCACTTGCTGTTGGATTGGGATACACTAATACCTCTTCAGAATTAAAAATCTCTTCGGTGTAACTTCCTTGACATTCTTTATCTGTCTTTATGTGTAGTTTATTAATTCCCTTAGCTATGGGTATCTCAAGTTGTTGATTGGATGTTTGAAAGGTTTTTTGATTTAAAGTCACCTGATAGTTTTGACTAACACTCAATGATAAACTTAACACGTTGGTGTCTGTATTCACAGAGGAATAAACAGATAAACTTTCAGGTTCGCTAATCTGAACCTCAAAACATTTTTCGTAGCCTGGTTTTCCATCTATTGTAAAACAGATTTTATAATTCCCTGCTTCAAGGTCATCGGAAGTCCATGTGTAACCACTAAAAACTTGGCTAGTAGATGTATTATCGTTTGAAATTGTAATTGTATATAAGAACACATTTTTAATTGTTACAATTATTTTTCCATTGTTTGATGAAATACAACTTTCTCCAATGGTCTGATCGCTAAAACCTATACTTCCAGACTGTTCACATATCATACCATCCCAAGAACCTTGAGGTGAATGGAGTCCTCCCGGACATCCAGTACTTGTGTGTCGAGGTGCACTTCTGAATAATCCGGGGAGGCCGGCTTCCACTTCTCCATGATCAACATTATCAAATAATCGTCCGTAAAAAGGAACTCCCAAAATCAGCTTTTCTTTGGGTATTTCCAAATAATTAAGGTATAAGTTAATAAGGTCATCCAAAGATAGTTGTGGGACAGGAGGTGTAGGTGTAATGCCCCTGTCCATATTCATTCGATCGAATAAATCATCAACGCCGTCTCCATTATCATCAATTCCAGGCTCACCTTCTCCTGGAGTAGTTAGTCTGAATCTATACAACGGATCTTCGCGATTATTGGATGGATACAAGGGAGCGTTATAGCTGGTTTTATCGTACCAGTTCCCTCCCAAATCATACCCAAAGAAGGTAATGAAATCACAATAATCAGAAATACTTTCACTCATCCCATGATAGGACTGCGTTCCGGGCCCCACATGCGTACTTAATAATGTGAAAACATTGTTTCCTCCCGCCATGGTTACCAATTTCCTCTCCTCTGGAAATTCCAGATCAAAGGTTTCTCGCATTTCTTTGAGAAGATACACTAAGTTTCTATGATCATCGGGTGTATTAGGCTGTTTTGGATTATCAATACCTCCATATACTGGAAATTCCCAGTCAATATCAAATCCATCTATAAAAGGATAAGTATTGATGAACGTTACCATAGCATCTGCTAGGCTCTCTCTACCGGTTTGTGAAGCTGCAAGATCAGGAAAAGCCAGGGACTTAGTCCATCCACCTAGAGAAATAAGAACCTTTAAATAGGGGTATTGCTCTTTTAAAATTTTTATAGCCCCAAAATTTCCTTGAAGTTCACTACTATGATCTACTCCTGGGTCTTCTGTATGTCCAGTATCTGCATAACCATCTAGTGTTTTTATCATGGATAGTCCCGTGTCCATATCAAATTGAGTATCATAAAAAGCATACATTAAATGAGTGAGGTTTTCTGCTTTAATATCTGACACATTATAATCCCGTCCATAAATGGCCCATTGAGCAAAATAACCCACTACATACTTGTCATGTGTAGGACTCGATTGAGTGAAGGAAAAATTAGAAAATAGAAGTGTGAGTGTAAAAGAAAAAAGTAGGAATTGTTTTTTCATCAGATTTGGGAATTTGATTTCAACTTACAATAAAACTAATCAAATAAAATACCAATTAATTTAAAATAAAAAAAAATTCGACTAACTACACATTTTTATCGATTAACTGACTATTGAGTTTAATGAAATCTTATAATATTGTAAGATTACTTAACAAAAAAACTTGGTTATCAATAAATAAGCACTTATTTTTGCACACCTTTTGAGAAGATTTGGAGAGAACTCAGGAGGTTTGACAACATATAATCACTTTCAATCATAGTTTTTGATTCTCTCACAATTGATTGAAATACAAACAAAATCAGCATGGCTGAAGAAACTACACCCATTGATCCTCAGGAAATTCCTGAAGTTCAAGAAAACCAAGTTCAGGAAGAAGCAGTAGCTACTGAACCCCAACAAACTCCCGAAGAATTTCTAGAAAATTTTAACTGGCACAACTATGAAGAGGGTATTGATCCTGTTCAAGATGACAAACTAGTGGAGTTTGAAAACCTCGTTAAAGAAAATTTTGTGGATACTGCCGATGACGAAGTCGTTCAAGGAGTTGTTGTTCATATGACTGATCGCGAGGCTATTATTGACATCAATGCCAAATCAGAAGGTGTTATTTCACTTAATGAATTCCGCTACAACCCTGACCTAAAAGTTGGAGACAAAGTCGAAGTATTGGTAGATGTTCGTGAAGACAAGACAGGGCAACTTGTTCTTTCTCACCGAAAAGCCAGAACCATCAAAGCATGGGATCGTGTTAATAGCGCTCATGATAATGAAGAAATCGTAACTGGATTTATCAAGTGCAGAACCAAAGGAGGAATGATTGTCGATGTATTTGGAATCGAAGCATTTTTACCAGGATCTCAAATTGATGTAAAACCCATTCGCGATTACGATCAATATGTTAACAAGAATATGGAATTCAAAGTGGTTAAAATCAATCACGAATTCAAAAATATTGTTGTTTCTCACAAAGCATTGATTGAAGCCGATATTGAAATCCAGAAAAAAGAAATTATTGGTCAACTTGAAAAAGGTCAAGTTCTTGAAGGAACTGTTAAAAACATCACTTCCTATGGTGTCTTTATCGACCTTGGAGGTGTTGATGGATTGATTCATATTACTGACCTGTCTTGGAACCGAATTAGTCATCCAAGTGAGGTGTTGGATCTCGATCAGAAACTCAATGTAGTAATCCTTGATTTTGATGATGACAAATCTCGAATCCAATTAGGATTGAAACAATTGAGTCAACATCCATGGGATGCGTTGAGCGAAGACCTTAAAATTGGAGACAAAACCAAAGGAAGAGTAGCTGTAATTGCTGATTACGGTGCGTTTATTGAAATTTCTGATGGAGTAGAAGGCCTTGTTCACGTTTCTGAAATGTCTTGGTCAACTCATTTGCGTTCTGCGCAAGATTTTGTTAGCGTAGGAGACGAAATTGATGTAGTTGTTTTAAGCTTGGATCGTGATGAACGAAAAATGTCGTTAGGGATTAAGCAATTAACTCCTGATCCATGGACAGATATTACTTCGAAGTATCCAAAAGGATCTAAACATACTGGAATCATTCGCAACTTTACCAATTTTGGTGTTTTTGTTGAATTGGAAGAAGGTATTGACGGATTGATCTACATTTCTGATCTATCATGGACCAAAAAAGTGAAACATCCTTCTGAGGTTGTTACCGTAGGGGATCAACTCGAAGTTGTTGTTCTTGAATTGGATGTTGATGGTCGTAAATTAAGCCTTGGTCATAAGCAAACACAGGAAAATCCTTGGGATGTATACGAAACTACATTTGCTGAAGGAACTATTCACAGTGCAGAACTTTCCGAGATTGTTGACAAAGGAGCTACCATTACTTTTAACGAAGACATAGTAGCCTTTGTACCTTCCAGACATTTAGAAAAGGAAGACGGTAATAAACTGCAAAAAGGAGAAGCCGCTGACTTTAAAGTAATTGAATTTAACAAAGACTTTAAACGTGTAGTTATGTCACATACAGCCATGTTCAAAGAACAGGAAGAGAAAATTGTGAAAGCAGCTGCCAAGAAGATAAAGGCTTCTAATAATGAAAAATCAACCCTTGGTGATTTGGATGTATTAGCAGATCTTAAAAAGAAAATGGATAGCGAATAAGCCGTTTGTTTTTTAGCACTAAAAAAAGAGAGGTCAATTGACCTCTCTTTTCTTTTTTATATACTTTTAAAATCTAGTTTTTAGCAATGCTTTCAGCAATATAGTCACCTACGGCATTTGTTCCATAGGTACTTGATGGATTCAAATCAGAAGTAGTTACGTTAGACTCTAACGCTTTGTCAACAGCTTTTTGAATACATTCGGCTTCTTCAAACATTCCAAAATGTTCCAACAACATAGAGGCAGATAAAATAGCGGCTATTGGATTGGCAATATCTTTTCCAGCTCCTTGAGGGAATGATCCATGAATGGGCTCAAACATAGCGAATTGATCTCCTACAGAAGCGGACGCTAACAATCCTATTGATCCGCCAATAACACTTCCCTCATCAGAAATTACATCTCCAAAAAGGTTTTCTGTCAAAATCACATCAAATTGAGAAGGATTAAGAATCATTTGCATTGCCGCATTGTCAACAAACAAAAAGTCAAGGGTTACATCGGGAAAGTTAGCACTCATTTCGCTAACTACTTTTCGCCACAAGCGAGAAGATTCCAATACATTGGCTTTGTCAATTAAAGTCAATTTTTTTCGCCTGTTTTGTGCAGCTTTAAAAGCCATTTTAGCAATTCGTTCTATTTCTACTCGTGTATACAAACACAAATCGGAAGCTGTATTTCCATCTTCAGACAAATATTTTTCTCCAAAATAAATACCTCCAGTTAGCTCGCGGTAAATCACAAAATCGGTTCCTTCAATGCGATCAATTTTTAAAGGTGATTTGTCTATAAGCGTCGAATAGGCTTTTACAGGGCGAATGTTACTGTACAGCCCTAAAGATTTCCGCAGTTTCAGTAAGCCTTGTTCCGGACGAACTTTGGCAGATGGATCGTTGTCGTATTTTGGATGCCCAATAGCACCAAACAAAACAGCATCGGATTCTTTGCAGTTGGTTAGGGTGTCTTCAGGCAGCGGATCTCCTGTTTCATCAATAGCAACAGCTCCTACCAATGAAGTATTGTATTCAAATTGATGATTGTATTTTTTAGCAATTGCGTTCAACGCTTTGATAGCTTGATCGGTAACTTCCGGACCAATACCATCACCGGATAATACGGCTATTTTTTTGTTCATGAGTTCTTTTTTTCGAAAGCAATAATTTTATCTCTGTTGTTGACCAAATAATCAATGTCATCGTATCCGTTAATCATGCATTGTTTTTTATAAGCACTGATTTCAAAAGTTTCATAACGATCAGAACCTTCGATACTCAATGTTTGGTTTTCCAAATCAACCAGCAAATGGGTTTCTGGATTCTTTTGAATTGTCTCAAACAAAACTTTCAAAAACGCTTCTGAAACTTGAATAGGCAGCAAGCCGTTGTTAAGTGCGTTTCCTTTAAAAATATCTGCAAAAAAACTTGAAATAATTACTTTAAATCCATATCCAGTAAGAGCCCATGCTGCATGTTCTCGACTGGAACCACATCCAAAATTATTGCCAGCAATTAGAATTTGTCCGCTATAAGTAGTGTCGTTTAGAGGAAATTCTTGGTTTTCAGTTCCGTCTTTGTGGTAGCGCCAATCTCTAAAAACATTGTCACCAAATCCTTTTCTGTCGGTGGCTTTTAGAAACCGAGCAGGGATAATTTGATCCGTATCAATATTTTCAATTTGTATAGGTACTGCGGTTGAGTTAAGTTTTTTAAATGCTTCCATAGTTATGCGTTCAAATCTATAATTTTACCAGCAACAGCCGTAGCCGCAGCCATTAATGGACTAGCCAGGAGAGTTCGCGCTCCAGGACCTTGTCTTCCTTCAAAGTTTCGATTGGAAGTTGAAACACAATATTCTCCCTGTGGGATTTTATCGTCGTTCATCGCCAAACATGCAGAGCATCCAGCCTGACGAAGCTCAAATCCCGCTTCTTCAAAAACTTTATCCAATCCTTCTCTTCGAATTTGTGCATCCACTTGTTGAGAACCTGGAACAATCAATGCATGCACATTTTCTGCCTTATGTTTTCCGTTGATGTAAGCTGCAGCAATTCTAAAGTCTTCAATTCTAGAATTGGTACAACTTCCAATAAACACGTAGTTAATGGGTTTGTTAATTAAAGATTCTCCTTTGTTGAATCCCATGTATTTCAATGATTTCTTAAACGAATCGTTTTTCAAGGAAGGAATTTTTTCAGTCACCTTCATTCCCATTCCAGGGTTGGTTCCGTAAGTGATCATATGTCCAATATCAGCAGCATCGAATTTAAATTCAGCATCGAAGGATGAGCCCTCATCGGTAGGTAATGTTTTCCAATAGGCGACCTTTTTATCGAAATCAGCCCCTTTGGGAGCAAATTCTCTTCCTTGAACATAGTCAAATGTTTTTTGGTCGGGAGCAATCATTCCACCTCGAGCTCCCATTTCAATACTCATATTGCAAACAGTCATCCGTCCTTCCATGGACATAGCTTCAAATACATCACCTGCATACTCAACAAAATATCCTGTGCCAGAATCAGTTCCTAGTTTTGAAATAATGTACAAAATCACATCTTTCGGTTGTATGTCTTTTTTAAGCGTTCCGTTTACGGTAATTCGCATGCTTTTGGGTTTGCTCAACAATAGACATTGACTAGCAAACACTTGTGCTACTTGACTGGTTCCAATCCCAAAAGCTATAGAGCCAAAAGCTCCGTGGGTTGAAGTATGGCTGTCTCCACAAACCATTGTCATACCGGGTTGCGTAATACCTAATTCGGGTCCGATAACATGAACAATACCCTGATATTCATGACCTAGGCCGTATAAAGTAATTCCATTTTTTTCACAGTTAATTGTCAATTGATTGACTTGCTTTCTGGAAAGTGCATCTTTGATGGGTAAATGCTGATTTTGAGTAGGAACATTATGGTCTGCTGTGGCTACAATTTGATCGGGTCTAAAAACAGGTATTCCACGTTCTTCTAATTCATTAAATGCCTGAGGACTTGTTACTTCATGTATAAGATGCTTGTCGATATAAAGAATGTCAGGCCCGTTATCGGAACGCTCTACGACATGCGAATCCCATACTTTATCAAAGAGGGTTTTTTTCATGGAATAATTTTTTTTGATGGTTTGTTATTAAAAGAAATACAAATCATGTTTTGAATGAACAACAGCTAGATTACTATTATATGTTACTGGATTCAATGATTTTAGGAATGTCTTCATCCAACACTTCTTTACGGATATCCGCAAATCGAAGAAATTCTTCATAAACCACATCAAGTTGGTCTTTGGTCAATTCAAAACCAATGTTTTTGGCACGATAGGCCAAAGCAGCACGACCGCTTCGAGCTGTCAAAACAATGGCTGATTCGGTCACACCCACTTCGTGCGGATCAATGATTTCATAGGTCTCACGATTTTTAATAACTCCGTCTTGATGAATTCCTGAACTGTGTGCAAAAGCATTGGCACCAACAATGGCCTTATTGGGTTGAACCGGCATCCCCATGCTTTCAGAAACCATTTGACTGGTGCTGTAAAGCAATTTTGAGTTGACCCCTGTATCGAGATTCAAATAGGGGTGTTGTCTCATAATCATAACAACTTCCTCCAAGGATGTGTTTCCTGCACGCTCACCAATTCCATTGATAGTACATTCTATTTGGCGAGCACCATTGATTACTCCAGCAATCGAATTTGCTGTTGCTAGCCCCAAATCGTTATGACAATGACACGAAATCACAGCTTTGTGAATTCCTTTTACATTTTCTTTTAAGTACTTTATTTTAGCTCCGTATTCATCTGGCAAACAGTAGCCTGTTGTATCAGGAATATTCAAAACGGTTGCACCTGCCTTAATCATAGCTTCACAAACTTGTGCCAAATATTCGTTCTCAGTACGCCCAGCATCTTCCGCATAAAATTCTACATCTTCTACATAAGACTTTGCATGTTTGACAGCGGCAACTCCACGTTCGATGATTTTTTCACGAGTGGTATTGAATTTGTGAATGATGTGTGAGTCTGAAGTACCTATTCCAGTATGAATTCGAGGTCGAACAGCGTATTTCAAGGCTTCTGCCGCAACATCAATGTCTTTTTGTACAGATCGAGTAAGCCCACAAACAATGGCATTTTTCACAATTTTAGAAATCTCCTCCACAGACTTAAAATCTCCAGGACTGGAAATTGGAAATCCCGCTTCGATAATATCAACTCCTAAATCATCAAGACGTTGTGCGATAATAAGTTTTTGATTAGCGTTAAGTTTGCAACCAGGAACTTGCTCTCCATCTCTTAAAGTAGTGTCAAAAATCTGAACTTTTTCAGTATTCATTATTTATTTCCGTAATTTGCTAAACGGTTATACGAATATAGGCTATTAGAGAAAAACAACGCCTATTTTGTTTGTTTTTTTTTACAATGTACATCAATACATTGTTTTATTTAAAGTACTTATTATCAATTGTTTAAATCAATAATTATACAATGACTAACATACAGAAAGATTCGCTATTTATTTTGATCAAGTCGCTTTCAAAATCAGAAAAGCGACAATTTAAATTGTATGTAGGTCGATTGGGAGTCAATACCGATTCTAAATTTCTGTCGCTTTTTAATTTGTTAGAAAAAATGAAGGCTTATGATGAGCCAACCATATTGGATAGCAAAATCGTTAAAAAACAACAATTATCCAACTTAAAAGCGCATTTGTACAAGCAAATTTTGGTAAGCTTACGACTGAATCCAATTCATCATAACAGTCGCTTTCAAATCCGTGAACAACTCGATTTTGCCACCATTCTTTATCATAAGGGCCTTTACAAACAAAGCCTAAAGCTTTTGGACAAAGCGAAATCATTGGCTTTTGAATCGCAAGAAAATATGATTGCCAATGAAATTGTTGAATTCGAAAAAATCATAGAAAGTCAATACATCACCCGAAGCGTACAATCTCGATCGGATCAATTGGTTGATGAAGCGCGTTTACTCAATGATAAAAACACACTTACGAGTCAGTTGTCCAATTTATCTCTTCAATTGTACAATATGATTTTGAGAACGGGTTATGTTAGGAACGATGATGAATATCGAAAAATTACCCAATACTTTTTTGAACGCCTTCCCAAATATACCCTTGCCGACTTAAACTTTAGAGAAAAATTGTGGGTTTACAAAGCCCATCTGTGGTATAGTATTTTGGTGCAAGATTTTATAAGTTCGTTCAAATATTCCCAAAAATGGGTCGAGTTGTTTCATGATCACCCAGTCATGATTGCGCAAAATCCTGTTTTTTATTTAAAAGGGAACCAATATTTATTAGAGTCGCTGTATTTTTTGAAATACAAAACAAAATTTAAGACTACGCTAAAGCGCTTGGAGGAAGAAGTAAATCGAGAATCCTTCCCTAAGAATGACAATGTAAAAGTTTTGGTGTTCATGTGCTTGCATCAACACCGATTGAATCTTTGCTTTTTAGACGGAGTATTTGACAAAGGTTTGGAGTATGTTCCTCAAATCCTAAAAGGATTGAAAGAATATTCGCATCAAATTGACGACCACCATGTTATGGTATTTTACTACAAAATTGCTTGTATTTATTTTGGGTTGGGGGATTTTAAAAACTGCATTACATACCTCAAAAAAATCATTGAAAACAAAAAGTTAACCATGCGGGAGGATCTTATGTGTTTTGCTCGAGTACTCAGTTTGGTAGCTCATTACGAGGCAGGTATGGACTATCATCTGGATGTTCAATTACGAAGTACATACAAGTTTCTAATCAAGATGAATGAATTGCAAAACGTACAGCGAGAAATGATTCGGTTTTTAAAGAGTTTAGGATCTTTGTATCCAAGCGAATTGAAAGGTGCTTTTAAGAAGTTATACAAGGAATTCAAAAAGTATGAGAACGACCCATACGAAAAACGAGCATTTTTATATTTGGACGTTTTAGCGTGGCTTGAAAGTAAAATCAACAACGAACCGATTTCGGAATCCATTCGAAAAAAATCCCTCGAGCTAAACCGATAAACAAGCGTCCCAAATGGGATCTTTTGGGGGAGCTGCATCAATGCTTATTAGTTGTTGGGTAACAGGATGTATAAAAGTTAAATTTCGCGCATGCAAATGAATGCTGCCGTCCGAGTTGCTTCTATCAAAGCCGTATTTTAAATCTCCTTTTATGGGACATCCGATATGTGAAAGTTGTGAACGAATTTGATGGTGCCTGCCTGTCATTAATTCAACTTCCAACATAAAATAGCGTTGAAGAGAAACCGCAATTTTATAGGATAGGATGGCTTCTTTGCTATTTGGAACTGTTTTTTTATAAGCGTAGGATTTGTTTTGTTTGGGATTTCGCACCAAATAATGGGTGAGGAGTTGCTGATCTTCTGGGGGTTTGTTTTTGACAACTGCCCAATAGGTCTTTTGTGTCTTTTTTTCTGAAAACAACAAATTCATTCGTGTTAGCGCCTTGGAAGTTTTAGCAAATATAACAACCCCACTTGTGGGTCGATCCAATCGGTGAATGACACCCAAATACACCTTTCCAGGTTTTGAGTAGGCAATTTTGATGTATTCTTTGACCAGCTCGCTCAAAGGATCGTCTCCGGTTTTGTCTCCTTGAACCAATTGTCCCGGCTGCTTGTTGATGGCAATCAGATGATTGTCTTCAAACAAAATAGCGTTTTGAATTAGGGATTTAGATGACACTATTAATACTGCTCCTCGCTGTTTGGAAAATCATTACTCTTAACATCCAAAACGTATTTTGTAATGGCTGTTGTCATGGTTTCAAACAGATTTAGGTAGCGTCTTAAAAAACGAGGACTAAATTCAGTAGTCATACCAATCATATCGTGAATGACCAATACCTGTCCGTCTACTTGGTCTCCCGCACCAATTCCAATAATTGGAATTTGAACACTTCTAGCCACTTTTGCGGCCAATTGAGCGGGTATTTTTTCAAGAACAATCCCAAAGCAGCCTAATTTTTCAAGCATTTGAGCATCATTTAAAAGTTGTTCGGCTTCTTGTTCTTCTTTAGCTCGAACCGTATACGTTCCAAATTTATAGATCGATTGAGGAGTAAGTCCCAAATGCCCCATCACTGGAATTCCAGCATTGAGAATACGCTTTACGGAATCTTTGATTTGATAACCTCCTTCAACTTTAATAGCATGTGCTCCTGATTCTTTCATAATTCGAATGGCAGAACGCAATGCTTCTTTTGGGTCGGACTGATAACTTCCAAAAGGAAGATCAACAACAACCAGTGCACGTTGTACAGCTCGAACAACAGAAGAGGCATGATAAATCATTTGATCCAATGTAATGGGCAAAGTGGTTTCGTGACCCGCCATAACGTTCGAAGCGGAGTCTCCAACCAGTATCACATCCATTCCTGCTTGATCTACAATTTTTGCCATAGAAAAATCATAGGCAGTAAGCATTGATATTTTCTCACCCCTTGACTTCATTTCAATCAAAGAGTTTGTGGTAACTCGTTTGTATTCTTTCTTTGAAATTGACATACATTGTGCTTTTGATTCAGTAAAAATACATTATTAATCCAAAACCCTCGACATCTTAATTTCTTTTCGCCCAATGCCTTGTAATGTGTTCAATGACCTGGTATGCTCGAGACTATGACATCCTGTCAGTTGTTTAGAATTGGCACAATGATTGACTAAATGAGTTCAAATCATTGAAAAATATCATTTAAAACTATATTATGAGTAAAATTATAGGAATTGACTTAGGAACTACCAACTCGTGTGTTTCTGTCATGGAAGGTAACGAACCAGTTGTTATTCCCAATGCCGAAGGAAAAAGAACCACACCTTCTGTAATTGCCTTTGTGGAAGGTGGAGAAATTAAGGTGGGTGACCCCGCAAAACGACAGGCGGTTACCAACCCTACCAAAACAATTTCGTCTATCAAACGTTTTATGGGCAACAAATTTTCGGAATCCAAAACTGAAGCCGAACGCGTCCCTTACAAAGTAGTTAAAGGAGACAACAATACCCCTAGAGTCGATATTGACGGTCGTTTTTACACACCGCAAGAGTTATCTGCTATGGTTCTTCAGAAAATGAAGAAAACAGCCGAAGATTACTTAGGTCAAGACGTGTCCGATGCTGTTATTACTGTTCCTGCTTATTTTAATGACGCTCAGCGTCAAGCCACAAAAGAAGCAGGTGAAATATCCGGTCTTAAAGTACATCGTATTATCAACGAGCCTACTGCGGCTGCATTGGCTTACGGATTGGACAAAGGAGGAAAAGAACAAAAAATAGCGGTTTATGACCTTGGAGGAGGAACTTTTGATATCTCCATCCTTGAATTGGGAGACGGAGTCTTTGAAGTACTTTCTACTAACGGAGATACCCATTTGGGTGGTGACGATTTTGACCAAGTAATTATCGATTGGTTGGCAGAAACTTTCAAGAAAGATGAAAAAATGGATCTTCGTAAAGACCCTATGGCTTTACAACGTTTAAAAGAAGCTGCTGAAAAAGCCAAAATTGAATTATCATCTTCTACGCAAACCGAAATCAACCTTCCCTATGTAACTGCAACCGATTCTGGACCCAAGCACTTGGTGGTAACACTTACCCGTGCTAAGTTCGAGCAACTAGCAGATTCGTTGGTTAAGCGTTCAATGGAACCTGTCAAAAAAGCCTTGAAAGATGCAAGTTTGTCTACTGGCGATATCGATGAAATAATTTTGGTTGGAGGTTCTACTCGAATTCCGGTTATTCAGGAACAAGTTGAAAAATATTTCGGAAAAAAACCTTCCAAAGGAGTCAATCCTGATGAAGTAGTGGCTATTGGAGCGGCTATTCAAGGAGGTGTTCTTACGGGAGATGTTAAAGATGTATTGTTGTTAGACGTTACCCCTTTATCCCTTGGAATTGAAACGATGGGAGGCGTTATGACCAAACTTATCGACGCCAACACCACGATTCCAACCAAGAAGTCTCAAGTGTTTTCGACGGCAGCAGACAATCAGCCATCAGTAGAAATTCACGTACTTCAAGGAGAACGTTCGATGGCAACGGATAACAAAACCATTGGTCGTTTTCATTTGGATGGAATTCCACCCGCTCAGCGAGGTGTACCCCAAATTGAGGTAACTTTTGATATTGATGCAAACGGAATTATAAAGGTAAAGGCAGCTGATAAGGCTACTGGAAAATCACAGGATATTCGAATTGAAGCTTCCTCTGGATTGACTGAAGAGGAAATTGAAAAAATGAAGCAGGAAGCCGAAGCCAATGCCGATGCTGACAAAAAAGCCAAAGAACAAGTAGATATATTGAACAATGCCGACGCGATGATTTTTCAAACCGAAAAACAACTTAAGGAATTTGGTGATAAACTATCGGATGACAAGAAAAAACCGATTGAAGAAGCGTTGGAAGCTTTGAAAAAAGCACACGAATCCAAAGATGCTGAAACCATCAAACCTGCATTGGAGCAAATTGATGAAGCCTGGAAAAATGCTTCTGAAGAGCTTTACAAGGCACAAGCGGAACAAGCACCTCAAGAAGGAGAAGCTGCTTCCGCCGAACCAGCTAAAGAAGGTGATGATGTACAAGATGTTGACTTTGAAGAAGTTAAATAATTGATTATCATTATTTTATACAGAAAACGCGCTAATTTTTTAGCGCGTTTTTTATTTCTTATTTTTACAAAAAAAGAACCATGAATTCGAAAGAAATTTTACAACGGCTCAACGAACGAAATACCCGAACCTTTATGCGGGTTTTGAATATTGAATATATTGAAGTTGGAGATGATTATTTGGTAGCCAAAATGCCTGTAACTCCCGATACGCATCAGCCCGATGGCGTGCTTCACGGAGGAGTGACTGCGGCTCTTGCTGAAAGTGTAGGAAGTGCTGCCTCGTCCATTCGTGCCAATCTCGATACTCATTTTGTTAGAGGAATTGAAATTTCTGCGAATCATCTCAAAAGTGTTAGCGACGGATTTGTTATTGCTACTGCCAAAGCCATTCATTTGGGAAGAACACTACAACTTTGGGACATCCGTGTCTGTGATGAAAACGATCAACTGGTTTCCTCCTGCAAGCTAACCACTATTATGCTTCCCAAAAAATAGTAATTTGAATTCTACGGATTTTTTCAACCGAATTGAAGACCATTGGGAAAAACAACAACCCTTGGTTGTGTTTAGAAAGCCTCACACTAATCGAGTAACGGCTTTTCTTCAAAAGGATACGGTGCTTCATACCGCATCTCAATCATCCGCTTCGGGGTTTGTGATGGGCGAATTCGACACCAACAAATCGCCATTTATAATCTTTGATGATGAGGTCGTAGAAACAGAAATGGATTCGCAATCGAATATCCAGTCCTCTACAGCAATTGATGTACCTCACAATACAAACGAACACCAACGATACATAGGACTGTTGACTCAGTGTATTCAAGAAATTCAAGATACCGACTTGCAAAAAGTGGTTCTTTCCCGAGCGATTGAACTTTCTTTAGACCCTGCTAATCCTTGGAAGCTTTTTCAAAAAGCATTGTCGCTTTACCCTTCGGCTTTTTGTTATGTTTGGTACCATCCAAAAAAAGGGCTGTGGTTGGGGGCAACTCCGGAATCGCTATTTCATCTAAAAAACCAACAACTCACAACTATGGCTTTGGCAGGAACCGCTGCAACAACCGATATCAAAGCAGTGAGCTGGAGGCAGAAAGAAATACACGAACAAGAATTGGTAACGCATAGCATCGAGAAAGCCTTGCGCTCATTAGTAGTGAACGAATCCATATTTTGTGCTGCCCCTGAAACCGTTCAAGCGGGAAGTCTTTTTCATCTAAAAACTCAAATTACAGCCACTGTAACCAAAGCTTCGGTTTGGGAGTTGATAGCCGCTTTGCATCCCACTCCGGCCGTTGGAGGTGTTCCTCGGAAAAAAGCATTTGATTTTATTCAAAAAAACGAAGGCTATGATCGATCGTTTTATAGTGGTTATTTAGGACCTATCTCTGATCAAGAGACCCATTTATTTGTCAATTTACGTTGCTTGCAATGGCAACCGCAGCAGGTAACATTGTATGTGGGCAGTGGCATCACTGCAGCGAGTAACCCACAATTGGAGTGGGAGGAAACCCAACAAAAAGCTCAAACCATGCTTCGGTTGATTTCTGCTACTATTTGACGGGTGTTTTTTGTATTTTTGTGATCTAAGATGAAGTATTCAGAAATCCCTGTTGCACAAACCGTTTTGCTATCGTGTCTTGATAAAGGAATTCGGCATGTGGTGATTTCTCCTGGGTCGCGAAACGCCCCTTTGACTTTGAGTTTTACTGCGCATCCTGACATTACTGCTTATAGCATTGTTGACGAACGTTGTGCTGCTTTTTTTGCTTTGGGAATTGCTCAGCAAATTCAACAACCAGTTGCGGTTATTTGCTCTTCAGGATCGGCTTTGCTCAACTATTATCCTGCCATCGCAGAAGCGTTTTATAGCAACATTCCTTTGGTCGTTTTATCGGCCGATCGCCCCGTTTATCGCATTGATATTGGAGACGGTCAAACCATTCGACAAGATCACGTTTTTGACAGACATTTGGTATATTCAGCACCTTTGCAACAAGATGTAATTCATCATACAGATGCAATTCTTCAGAGCAATCAGCAACAGCTAATTCCCGTTCCATATCAACCTGAACAATTGGCTGAAATGCAACAAGCAGTTCAGACGAACAATGCTTCGGAAATTCATCAAGCACTTTCGGCTGCTATTGAACACCAAAAACCGGTTCATATCAATATTCCTATGGAAGAGCCACTTTACAATACCATCGATAAGCCTACGGTTGCATTGCCAGTATTTTCTCAGAACTCCAAAAAGGAAACGGTTTCTTTTCCCTCTAAAGCTTTTTCGAGCCTTTGGAATCGGGCTTCGAAAAAAATGATTTTGGTAGGCTGTCTTTCGCCCAATACGCTTTCCAAAGAAATTCTTGATCAATGGGCAGCAGATCCTTCGATAATTGTTTTGACAGAAACCACTTCCAATCTGCATCATGCTCATTTTATTTCAAGCATTGATACGCTGATTGCTCCCATTGAATTCCAATCGCAACCGCCAGAAAGTTGGAGCCAATTGCGCCCCGATATGTTGATTACAGTTGGAGGGATGATTGTTTCTAAAAAAATAAAAACCGCATTGAGAAATTATCCGCCTCAACAGCATTTTCATGTTGGTGAGAGGGAGGCTTATGACACTTTTTATCAAGGCGTTTTGCACGAAGAAGTGAATCCCACAACTTTTTTTAGAACATTGCCCAAGTCAACAGTTGGTAGTGATTACAGATCGCTTTGGTTGGCGTTACAGCAAGAGCGTACTCAGGCGCACGAGCGTTATATGAAAAAAACGCCCTTTTCAGATCTCAAAGTTTTTGAAATGATGCTCGCACGTATTCCCGACGCATATCATCTTCAAATTGGAAACAGTTCTAGCATTCGTTATATGCAGCTTTTTAATAACAATCCTACGCACACACAGTTTTGCAATCGTGGAACAAGCGGTATTGATGGGAGTACTTCTACAGCTGTAGGAGCTTCGGTTGTGAACAAAACTCCAACGTTGTTGGTTTCGGGCGATTTGAGTTTTTTATACGATAGCAACGGACTTTGGAACACACACCTTCGAAACGACTTTAGGATTGTAGTGATTAATAACGGTGGGGGTGGTATTTTCAGAATTTTACCCGGAGCCAAAGCAGATTCGACTTTCGCTACTTTTTTTGAAACCCAACACACTTTAACCGCCAAGCAATTGGCAAGAATGCATGGGTTTCGTTATCAAAAAGCACGATCTCAATGGGGATTGAAACGGGCACTTTCGAGCTTTTTTAAACCGTCTTCACAACCCAAACTCTTGGAAATTTTTACACCTACCGAAAAAAATGCGGACTTACTCAAAAACTATTTTAAGTTTTTGGCGCAGTAGCTTCTATAATAGGGTTGAGGAAAGGATTTGTGAAAACAATCTTGATTGTTTTTAAACCTACTTATCCGTGTGTTTTTTTATCCAACGCAAGCAATCATCAAAGTTTTCAAAAATATGTTCCTTAGCAATGAGTTGAGGAATCATTCTAATTCGCTCCATCATGTAAAGAGGCTGCTTGAGAACATCCACAAAGAGTACGTTTTTCCCCTGTTTTTTAAGATCTACAATAATATCTTCCAACACATACAAGCCCGTTTGATCCATATATTGCATTCGATCCATACGAATTACAATGGTAGAAGCCGAATCTGGAATTTGTTTGATTAAAACTTGGAAGTCGCTAGTAGATCCAAAGAACAAGGGCCCTTTGATGTGTTTGATAAATACTTTTTCTTTCAAAGCATCTGTCAAACCTACTTCGTCAGGCCAATTTTCTTCTTTCAAGGACTTTACATCCGAGCGTTGGGCGGTGAGGTCTCCTATTTTTTTCATAAACATAAGAGAAGCAATTACCAGTCCAATTCCTACGGCATATACCAAATCCCAAAGAGAAGATAAAACCAGAACGATAATCATAATTAGGACTTCAGAGCTCAATCGAATATTGGCTATTTTGATATCTCTGGGTAGCGAAGGAATGGCTTTTATTCCTTTATAATCCATCACACCGATTCCAACGGTTACCAGAATTCCGGCCAATACAGCCGCTGGTATTTTGGAAGCCACAGAGCTAAATCCAAGCATAATTACCAGCAACATTATTCCCGCAATCATTCCTGAAAGTTTTGTTTTTCCTCCTGCGTTGATATTTACAACCGTACGAATGGTAGCTCCAGCGCCGGGAAGACCACCAAAAACGGCGGCTATACTGTTTCCAATTCCTTGCCCTACCAATTCTTTGTTAGGGCTGTGTTTGGTTTTGGTCATATTATCCGCCACAACACTGGTTAGCAATGAGTCAATGGCGCCTAGAAATGCCAAAGCAATGGCAGTAAATATGTGAGGTGAAATTGCTTTTAGACTAAAGAACTGAAAGATTTCAAAATTGGGAATTGGAAATCCACTTGGAATTTCACGAATGGGTTTGTAATCGAGTCCCAAAGCTACCGCACCTCCAGTAACGACTACTAAGGCTACTAATGTACTAGGAACTTTGGTTGTAATTCTTTTGAAACCGTAAATGATAAAAATGGTAAACAACGCCAAACCGAGCTCTAGCCAATTCACGTTTCTTACAATACGCGTAAAAACTTTGATAGATCCCAACACACCAGAAGCTTCTTTTGCGGCGAGTGTTTGAGATTCGCGAAGAATATCATCTGGAGTAATTTTTTCGGCTCGGGTAATGGTTTCTCTAAAATCTTCTAGCACCAAAATTCCTTCACCAGCTTCATCCTGTAAAATATTTTCTAAAATGCGTTTTTCAGCTTCTGCTTTGAACATGTTGACATATTCGGAGTCTTCTTTGGGGTTGTATCCAAAAGAAGGAGCCAATTGCGTAAACAATATGATAACACCAATAGCAGTCATAAACCCTGAAACAACTGGGTAGGGGATGTACCGAATGTACTTACCAATACCCACAAATCCTAGAATGATTTGAATCAGACCAGCCAATAGAAAAATTAATAAAATGGAAGGCAAGGCCTTTTGAACATCCCCATCGTTTGCGGCGACGATTCCTGCAATGACCACCATACTTACTGCTGTCATTGGTGCAGTAGGTCCAGAAATCTGAGTGGGAGTTCCCCCAAAAAGTGCGGCAAAGAAACTGATAAAAATGGCGCCGTATAGCCCTGCATCTGGTCCTAGCCCTGATGATACACCAAATGCCAATGCCAAAGGGAGCGCTACAATTCCAGCAGTAATTCCTCCAAAAAGATCGCCCTTAAAGTTTGAAAACAAATTTTTCATGTGTTATTTTTTATAAGCTAACGAATATATTGTTTTTTTTTAAAAGGAAAAAAAGGTAGCCATGTTTACAGAGGTTCCGTATTGTCGCGCAAAGCCCAAAAACAAGGTATAGTGGTTGGCTTCGCTAATCATAAGTTTTTTGTAAAAATCAGCAAGCTTTGGATCTTTCAGTTGTTCGGAAAGCAATCGAAACCGTTCGCAACTCCGCGCTTCAATCAGCGCAGCATAAAGCAGCTTGTGTACCAAAAAATCAGTACGACTGCCTCCTTTGGGAAAAAACTGCATCACCGTATTGACATAAGCATCTTTACGGTCGCGCCCCAGGGTTTCGCCGCGTTCTATGATAAGATCGTGTACCATCTTAAAATGGCTCATTTCTTCTTTTGCCAAGGCAATCATAGCCCGAACCAGTTCGGTGTGTTCAGGGAACAATACAATAAACGACAAAGCTGTACTGGCTGCTTTTTGTTCACAAAAGGCATGATCTACAAGTATTTCGTGAATGTTTTTTTCAACAATATTGACCCAGCGCTGGTCGGTGGGAAGTTTAAGGCCTAACATTACAAGTCGAGTTTAAATTCTTTGCGGATTTTCTCAATCACAGGATTGATGGCTTTGAACTGTTCGTATTTTTCCATGGGGGTAAATACGTATTTCTTTTCTTGGGTTTCATTGACCTCAATATGCAAGGCAATGGCGTGGTTGTTCAATTCATTTTTGATAAAAGGCATAAACAGTTGCTGTGCACGTTCCAGTTCCAGTTTGTTGGTATGGTTGGGAAATGACAAATGAATTTCAGTTTCGTTGACTAAACTAGGCGTATCAAGTTCCATAAGGGTAGCCAAATTGCGTTCGCCTTGTTCAACGAGTTGTTGTGTGGATTTTTTCCAAACTTGCAAAAACTGCACTTCGCTAAAAGCGTTTTTGGGTTGTTCGCTGTCTTTGGGGATGTTTTGTTGTTGGTGTTCCAAATGGGCTTTTTTCTTTTGAACACTCGATATAGAAAGTCCCGATACGACCTTTCGGTCGGTGGGAATGGAAATTTCAACCTTGGGAGCAGGGGTTTCTTCGACAGGCTTGGGAGTAGGAGTGGGAGCAACTTCCACCACTTGAGCTTCTGTAACGGTGCTTTCAATAGCCTTTTGGGGTAGTTTTACCTTTTTGGCGGGAATTATGAAGGGTTTAGACTTTTTTTTTTCGTCCTCAGAAAGGATAGAAGCTAACTGCATAAGACAAAGCTCGACAAGAAGCCGTTGATTTTTACTGGTTTTGTAGTTCAAATCGCATTGGTTTGCCAATTCAATGCCTTGTTGCAAAAACGCTTCGGGAGTTTTTTGGGCTTGCAACAAATACTTTTCGCGGGTGTTGGTTCCTACTTCCAACAACGACACGGTAGCCGGATTTTTGGCGACCCACAAATCTCGAAAATGAGATGCCAATCCGGTAATAAAATGATGTCCGTCGAATCCTTTTTTTAGAACTTCATCGAACAACAACAACGCCTTAGGAATATCTTGTTGGAGTAAAAAATCAGTTGCTGAAAAATAAGTGTCATAATCCAATACGTTCAAGTTTTCAGCGACTTGCTGTACGGTAATATCGTTCCCAGAAAAGCTCACAATACGGTCAAAAATTGACAAGGCATCTCGCATGGCGCCGTCCGCTTTTTGAGCAATTAAATACAAGGCATCGTCTTCTATTTGAATGGATTCTTTGTCTGCAATATATTTTAAGTATTGCTTCGCATCTTCTATTCCAATACGCTTAAAATCATATATTTGACATCTAGATAAAATAGTCTGAATGATCTTGTGTTTTTCGGTGGTTGCCAAAATAAAGATGGCGTGTTTGGGCGGTTCTTCCAGGGTCTTTAAAAAAGCATTGAAGGCCGCTTGAGAGAGCATGTGCACCTCATCAATAATATAGACTTTATACTGCCCAGTTTGCGGGGGAATGCGCACTTGATCAATGACATTTCGGATGTCTTCCACAGAGTTGTTGGAAGCCGCATCGAGCTCAAAAATATTGAAAGCAAAATCTTCGTTGGGATCGTGCGATTCGTCTTGATTGATTTTTTTGGCAAGGATCCGTGCACAGGTAGTTTTTCCCACTCCACGAGGTCCACAAAACAACAAGGCTTGTGCCAAATGATTCTGATTGATAGCGTTCAGAAGTGTTTGTGTAATAGAACGCTGCCCCACAACATCCTCAAATGTTTGTGGGCGGTATTTCAATGCTGATACGACAAAGTGTTCCATCTCTACAAATATAAAAAATTGAACTGTAGATTGGAATGCTTCCTACTTTCAAAAAATAGCTAGTTATTAACAATAGCGACCAAAAATGGTGTATTTTTGTACCGCAGGCCTTCTTATCGCTGTTCGCTTTGTGCGAAGAGAGGAAAGTCCGGACACCATAGGGCAGTATAGCGGGTAACACCCGTCGTTTTGAGCAATCAAAATAGGACCAGTGCAACAGAAAGCAAGTACAGTTCGGCTGTAGTGAAACCAGGTAAACTCTATACGGTGCAACGCCACGTAAACCAATGCTTGAGAGCGGCTCGCTCGATGTTGGAGGGTAGGCGGTTCGAGTTCACGAGCAATTGTGAACCTAGATAAATGATAAGACACGACAGAATCCGGCTTATGGCCTGCTTTTTTTTAAATACGAAACCGCATTGGGCCCTTCGTTAAAAATCAAATCCAAAATACTTAGATTGGCCAAAAAGCCATTTTTCTCCGAAAAAACTTGAATGTAGGGATCGAGCCCAATGGGCTGATTTCCTTTTGCATGAATCCAGTCCCTGCCATCGGTGTGTTCTGAAGGAAGTGTTTTCTGGTAGTTTGTTGTAGTGAATTCGGGCACGTTCAACTGTAAACTTTCGCCTACCCACCGTATGCATCGCATATTGAAGTCGAGCAGTGTGAGGGCAGGAGTTGTGTATAAAACGTTTAGATCATCTTCGTAAAATTCAAAAAAGGGAGACGAACGATAGGCACTTTCAAGCGACTTCCAGTGTTGCTGCTGCCATGGAAAATCGTTTTCAATCCGAACTTCTTGATATTTTTGATGCGTTCCTTTTTGTGTGTGTTTGACAGGAATATTGAGCATCAGCTTTCCATTGGCGGCCGCAATATAGGCACGATTTCTATAGGTTTGTTTTTGGTAATGATCCTGAATCTCCCACACAATAGGAGTGGAGTGTGCCAAAGGAACCCAATGTGCAATAGGGGCAAAATAAGCCGGACATAGCACTAAGGTTTTCACGCCTTTTTTCGGTTTCTATAGTAACTGATTCCCCACCAAAGCAATACCAAAATCGCAAAAGGCCAACGGTACGAAACGCGTTCACCCTCCAATCCTACAGTGCTAAATACGCGATCCCATCGGATTTTCCAGTTTTTGATACCGTCGTTGATACCGTCAATACTCATCCAAATGAACACGGGTTTTCCTACAATGTGGTCTTCGGGTACAAATCCCCAAAAACGACTGTCTTCCGAACGGTGACGATTGTCTCCCATCATCCAATAGTAATCTTGTTGAAAGGTATAAGTATCTGTGGGAGTTCCATTAATTATAACGGTTCCGTTGGTGATTTCCACCGAGTTTTTTTCATAATCCCGAATGATTTTTTTGTAAAGCGGTAGGTTTTCAGGAGTAATTGTTACTGTGCTTCCTGCACTCGGAATGTCTATGGGTCCAAAATTGTCCTCATTCCAGTTGTAGCGAATATCGTTTGGAAAGAGGTTGGTGTTGTACGTTTTTTGGGTGTTTACGCCTTGCTTGACGCTATCTATCCACGGCAGTTTTTTAAGTGCTTCGGCTTGCTTAACGGTAAGTAGCAAATTTTTTCGAGTTTCTAATAATTCTGTTGCGGATATGCGGTGTTTTTGAATCAGCTTGGTTGGAATGCCTCGAGCACCTGTCAGGATTTGATAACTAGCGGGGTTGTTGTTGGAAATATTTAAAATATAAGGACGTAGCGCATCAAACATGGTTTGTGTGATGTTACTGATTTCATACTTTCGTGACAAATCGGTAATACCCATTTCGATAAGTTTTCGGGAAGATATTCCTTTGCTTCCGAATACTTGGTGGCTATACAAAGGACGCGCACGATCGGGCAAAACGGTTTGCTCACCGTTGATATGAATAAATCCGTCAATGATTTCCAATCGGTCGCCTGCCACTCCAACACAGCGTTTTACATAGTTGGATTTTTTATCAATGGGCTTTTTTACTCCTTGTTCTTTAACAAAAAATTGACGAACCGTATCGGCAGGCCAACTAAAAACCACGATATCGTTGCGCTTGATTTCTTGAATGCCGGGCAGTCGAAAATAAGGGATTTGCGGTTTGTTTAGGTAAGAGCGAATCCCTGTTCCTACAATTGTATCGTGTACCATCGGAAAAGCAACGGCTGTTTGTGGAGTGCGAGCTCCATAATGAAACTTACTGACAAACAAAAAATCCCCAATCAACAACGATTTCTCAAGCGATCCGGTAGGGATGATATAGGGTTGAATGAAATAGGTGTGTACCAATGTTGCTAAAACAACAGCAAACAATATAGAACTGAACCAATCGCCAAAGGCTGTTCTGGGTTTGAGGCTTCGGTCTTTGATGTGTTCAACTTTTAAAAAATAATTGACATAGTACAGATAAAAGCCCAAAGTGAGTAAAACAAGTAGCGTATCTTCGGTTTTATTTTTCCCAAAACTGCGAATGGATTCCACCCATATCACAGGAATCATAATCAAATTGATAATAGGAACAAAGAGAAACAATACCCACCAACTAGGTCGGTTGATGATTTTCATCAAAATAACGGCATTGTAAATAGGAACCAGTGCCTGCCAAGGTTGGTATCCGGCTATTTTGTATAGTTTCCATGTTCCAAGAAAGTGAACGAGTTGAACAAGTCCGATAAATAATAACCATTCAATACCTGTCATAAGCCTTTAATTTTTTATTAAAAATAGCCATTCGCATTAATTTACTAGGGCAAATTAACCAATGTTTAACACATCATTCATCCCAAAAAAACCTTGTTTTCCAACAATCCATTCCGCAGCCACCACGGCTCCAAGTGCAAAACCGGTTCGGTTGTGTGCCGTATGTTTGATTTCAATCGTATCGACTTCGGATTTGTAATATACCGTGTGTGTTCCTGGAACATCGTCGATGCGCTGTGCAGTAATTTTCAATTGATTGTCTTCTTCAGCTTCCAATTTCCAATTGTTGTAAGTGCTGTTTTCAATCAATCCTTCCGCCAACGTAATGGCTGTTCCGCTAGGAGCATCGAGTTTTTGGGTATGATGAATTTCATCAATCATCGCTTTGTAACGAGGTTGTGTGTACATGAGTTTGGCTAGTTTTTTATTCAGCTCAAAAAACAAATTCACTCCCAAGCTAAAATTGGAAGCATACAGAAACGCACTGTTTTTTTCTACACAAAGTTGCTTAATATCTTCTAATTTTTCTAGCCAACCTGTTGTTCCGCAAACAACGGGCACCGATCGATTGAGCGCTTCGCTAATATTGCCAACAGCTGCATCGGGGATGCTAAAATTAATAGCAACATCGGCAGTTTCTAGACCTTCTAAGCCCGTGTCTTTGTCTATTTTTGCAACAATTACATGTCCTCTGCCAATCGCAATTTTTTCAATTGCTTTGCCCATGCGTCCGTATCCTAATAATGCAATCTTCATTGTTCTAAAAATTATATTTTAACGCCAGTCCTACTGAAGCACCGTTTTCGAAATAGTTATTTTCCATAACAGGCTCAAAAGTCAATTGATCGTTTACGTTGTATTGATTCAAATGTGCATCGACATTAGCATCAAGAATGTTGAGTAAATAGAGCCCCACAATCAGAACCATGGATAAATCACGGTTTCTTTTATGAAAATCTTGTCCATCCAGTAGGCGATCGTCTTCGGAGATAATATCAAAAAATTCATCGTTGGTATATCCAGCCATTCTGCTTTTGTATGCATTTCTGTAACGGTCGTATCGTTTGTTATTAAAGTCAAACGAATAAATAGCAGCACCCAATCCGCCATAGAACAGCGGGAGTTTCCAGTATTTTTTGTTGTGAATTTGTCCCAGTCCAGGAAGAACGGCAGAATAAAACGCAGCCTTTGCTGGCGAAAGCGGATCAATGATTTTGGGTGCTTTGACTTGCAAGCTGTCTTGCGCTTGTCCCCAAAACATACCTATAAGGCATAGAATAATCCCCAATGATTTTGGAAGCATCATTTTTTCAATTGTATTTGCAACTTTTTAAAATCGGCTTCCGAACCAAAGGAAAGGATGATTTTTCCTGACGTTTGAGTTTCCATGCTTACGCTTACCCCAGTTTGTAAACTCTTTTTCAATCCGTCAATCCCTTTTTGAATGTTTTCAGTCGGAGTAACAATTCTTTTTTTAATGGTTTTGGGTGCCTTTAACTCTTTTACCAACTGTTCAGTGGCACGAACGGAAAGTCCTTTGGCAAGTATTTTTTCATAGATTCCCAGCTGATCGGTTTTGGACTCAACATTGACCAACGCCCGGCCGTGACCCATGCTCAAAAACCCATCTCGCATTCCTGTTTGAATAATGGGATCTAGCTTTAAAAGTCGCAGGTAATTGGCAATCGTAGAACGTTTTTTGCCTACACGTGAACTCATTTGTTCTTGTGTGAGTTGAATGTCTTCAATCAATCGTTGGTAAGACAAAGCAATTTCAATAGGGTCCAAATCGCGCCGTTGGATGTTTTCTACCAGCGCCATTTCCAACGATTCTTGGTCGTTGGCTATACGAATGAAAGCGGGAATGCTTTCCATTTCGAGTTGTTTGACTGCACGAAATCTTCGCTCACCCGAAATCAGTTGGTAGGATTGAAATCCAATTTTTCGAACGGTAATGGGCTGAATGATTCCTAATTCCTTAATGGATTTGGCCAATTCAGAAATACCTTCTTCATCAAAATGGGTTCTTGGCTGAAAAGGATTGATGGCTATTTGATCCAAAGGCAACTCAATAACATTTCCAACGACCTGATCTGCATTTTTGTCGTCAGCAGACTGGATGTCGTTTTTTGGATCGTTAAGAAGCGCAGACAAACCGCGTCCTAGCGCTTGTTTTTGTGTTGCTTTGGCCATTAGTTTTTATTTTTTTTAATCAGTTCTTGTGCGAGTTTTAAATAACTCGCAGCTCCTTTGCTACTAGCGTCGTATTTGATAATGCTTTCACCATGGCTGGGAGCTTCTCCCAGTTTTACATTTCGTTGAATGATGGTTTTAAACACCATTTCATTGAAATGGGATTGCACTTCACTCACAACTTGATTGGAAAGGCGTAAGCGAGAATCATACATTGTTAACAACAGCCCTTCGATACTCAGTGAAGGATTGTGAATTTTTTGAACACTTTTGATGGTGTTTAATAATTTACCCAATCCCTCCAATGCAAAATATTCGCATTGAATAGGAATGATAACAGCATCGGCAGCGGTTAAAGCATTTAGCGTTAACAGGCCCAAGGAAGGCGCACAATCGATAATGATGTAATCGTAATCTTCCTTGATGGGGGCAATTGCCTTTTTCATCATCAGCTCACGCTCGTCCAAATTTACCAATTCGATTTCAATAGCTACCAAATCGATGTGAGCGGGAATGATGTCAAGATTGGGAGAACTGGTGGTTTGAATCGTTTCTTGGACAGGAGCGCTGTGCTCAATCATACGGTAGGTTCCTGTTTCCACTTGGTCAACATCAATTCCAATTCCTGATGTTGCATTGGCTTGGGGATCTGCGTCAATAAGGAGCACTTTGTTTTCTAAAACGCCTAAACTTGCAGCTAAATTTACGGCCGTGGTGGTTTTGCCAACGCCGCCTTTTTGGTTTGCAATAGCAATGATTTTGCTCATTTAATTTGGTATAAGTAAGCAGTAAAAATACAATTTTTATGCGTTCCTAAAAACATATTTTACGAAAAGCGTAGTAGGTTTTTAACAATCTGTCAAAAAACAAAGAGCGCTATTTTGAAGATGCAATTTGAATCTTAATTTTTGGAGGTTAAGAGACTATCATTAATTTCAATTAAAAAAATCTCTTCCCCTTCTTTTTTCATAAAGTAGTTTTCGCGGGCATATTTCTCTAACTTTTCCAGATCTTGTAGTTCTTCTAAGGCTTTTTTGTCCGAAGCTATTTCTTTTTTAAGTTGCATTTTTTGCGCTTCCAACGTTTGAATTTCAGTGTTGAGTTGGTAGTGAATTATGAGCGAATTGGCATCCAAAAAAACCATCCACACCAAAAAACCCATTCCAACCAAAATATATAGGTTGGTGAATAAGGAAAACCATTTTTTTGAGCGAATTTTTTTAAACATTTTAGTCAATCAGTTGTGTGATGATTTTTTCAAATAGTAAAACTGCAGTGGGGTTGTGCTGGTTGTGCGGAATGATAAGGTTAGCATAGGATTTTGAAGGTTCAATAAAGGCTTCGTGCATGGGTTTCATGGTGTTTTGATAGCGATCCAATACTTCTGTTACAGTACGTCCGCGCTCGGCTACATCTCTTTTCAATCTTCGTATCAATCGTTCGTCTGAATCGGCATCTACAAAAATTTTGGCGTCCATCAACGATCGAACGTTGGAGTTCGCCAAGACAAGAATACCTTCCAATAAAATCACTTTTTTTGGACTGATAGTTAGGGTTTCTTTCATGCGAGTGTGCTCGATAAACGAATAAACGGGTTGCTCGATGTTTTGTCCTTTTTTCAATGCGTTGAGGTGTTGAAACAAAAGTTCGAAATCCAGTGCATTGGGATGGTCAAAATTAATTGTACAGCGTTCCTCGTATGACAAATGCGCATTGTCTTTGTAGTAAGAGTCTTGAGAAATGACGAGTACTTCTTGTGACATTTTTTCTGCAATTTTTGCAACCAAGGTTGTTTTTCCTGAACCGGTTCCTCCCGCAATCCCTATAATCATTTCTTTTACTTATTTTGTAGGAACAATTTTAAATATTCCTTTGTTTTCAACGGCAATATACAAGTAGCCTTGGGCATCCTGAAAGACATCGCGAACGCGCCCAATGTCTGCTGCAATGTTTTCTCGAAGAACTACCTTGTTGCCCTTCATTTTCAAACGCTCTAAATAACTAAATTTTAACGAACCTACAAAGAGACTTCCTTCCCATTTTGGATACACATCTCCGTTTAAAAACACCATTCCACTAGGGGCAATGGATGGAATCCAATAATAAAGAGGTTGCTCGAGTCCAGGAAGCGACTTGTTTTTGGTGATATTGGTTCCAGAGTAGTTGATTCCGTAAGTGATTTTCGGCCACCCATAATTCAACCCTTTTTCGATTGCATTGATTTCGTCACCGCCTCGAGGTCCGTGTTCGTGAATCCAAATTTTTCCGTTAGGGTGAAGAATCATTCCTTGGGGATTTCGATGTCCATAGGAGTAAATGGCTTTTTTGGCGGTTTCGTCGTTTGCAAATGGGTTGTCGTTTGGTATGCGACCGTCGTCATGAAGGCGGTAAATTTTTCCTCCGTCTTTGGTAATGTTTTGTGGATTGACATCGCGATTCCCCCGGTCTCCAATGGAAAAATATAAGTAGTTGTCTTTGTCAAAGATAATACGCGAACCAAAGTGTCTACCGCTTTTTGTGTTGGGTGCTCCTTTGTAGAGGGTTTCAAAATCTATGAGCGTGTTGTTATTGAGTTTTCCTCTTCCAATAGCCGTATGACCGCCTTTTTCGTTACCATCTTCACTGGCATACGAAAAATAAATCCATCCGTTTTCTTTATAGTGGGGGTGAAGCTCAATATCCATCAAACCGCCTTGCCCTCGTTGATAAATTTCTGGCAATCCCACAATCGTATCTTTTTGTCCGTTGCGGACTTTTATCAATGTTCCACTCTTTTCATTAATCAAAAGACTTCCATCGGGAAGAAAAACCGTTCCCCACGGAATTTCAAGCCCTTCAACAATGGGTTGTAATTCGTAATTGATTTCTGTAGGTGTTTGAATTGTTACATCTGTTTGAGAACAGGAGGTTAAGATGCCAAATAGCATACAAACAATGATGGGTAATAGTGTCTTCACATTTATTTTTTTGTGAAATTACGAAAATGTTATAGAATTGAAGAAATGTAAGCTCATAAAAAAACCAACTTCTCACGAAGTCAGGTCTCTACTTGTCGGGATGACAGGATTTATAGAACCCTATTACATCGCTAGAGGAGCAAATAAGGCCTGATGCTTTCGCATTCATGTTTTTTTATCGTTACTTTCACACAAGCAAGCTTGGCTCAGTACCCATAAAAAAACCTAACTTCTTACGAAGTCAGGCCTCTACTTGTCGGGATGACAGGATTTACAGAATCCTAATAAACCCTCGTTGCAAATAAAGCTTTGCTTTATTTAAAAAAAAAGCCTTAATTCTTTTAAGAAAACAAGCTTTCTACAAGAATTAAAGCTTCTATTTTGTCGGGATGACAGGATTTGAACCTGCGACCCCACGCACCCCATGCGTGTGCGCTACCAGGCTGCGCCACATCCCGAAAAAATGTTAGATGCATTTGAACAAGATTTATATCCCATACCCATCCATACAAACAGGGGCAAATATAATTAAAAGACAATAAAATACTACGGAAAATAACAGAACATTTTAGCTGATTGTATGTCTTGTTTTTAGAAAAAGAGGCTTGGTTATCCCTGACTTTTACTCTTACCAATATGTTGTGAAGCAATAAACGCACCTGTCCACGCATTTTGAAAATTAAAGCCCCCTGTAACGGCATCAATATTGAGGACTTCCCCTGCAAAAAATAAATTTTTATGAAGCTTGCTCTCAAAGGTCTTGAAGTTGATTTCTTTTAGTTCTACACCACCCGCAGTGACAAATTCTTCTTTGAAAGTGCTTTTTCCTGTTACTTTGAAAACCGTCGAGGTCAATTGCATAGCAAGTTTTTCCAGTTGTTTTTTATTCATGTCTGCCCATCGCATTTCTGGAGGGAGTTCTGCACCAATCACCAACTGTTCCCACAGTCGTTTTGGGAGGTCGAACAAAGCTGTTTTGAGAATGCGTTTTTTTGGAAAATGACCTTTGCAAACCTCTAAATCCTCTATACATTGAATATGTTCCTTGGCAATAAAATTGACATACAAATCAAACGTATAATTTCGTTTTGCCAATTCAAGCGCACCGTGAGCAGATAGTTTGAGTACAGCAGGAGCACTGACTCCAGTATGTGTTACCAATAGCGGTCCGGAAGATTGTAACGAGCTATCTTTTACAGACAATTCTACGTGTTTGGCAACCACCCCAGGAATGGATTCGAGTCGAGGATCTGAAATAGTAAAGGTAAATAAGGATGGAACCGCTTCCACAATGTGATGTCCCAGCTGCTTCAATAGATTCCAAATTTTAGAATTGCTACCTGTTGCAATCATTATTTTTTCGGAACAAAACAATCCTTGTGTGGTTGTTAATTTCCACGAGTTTTGATGCGATTCTATGTTTTGAACAGAGTGGTTCATCAAAACTTCTACTTGATGTTTTTTGGATTCCGAAAGAAGGCAGTCAATAATTGTTTGAGAGGAGTTGGATTTGGGGAAAACGCGTCCGTCTTCTTCGATTTTTAGAGCGACCCCACGATCTTCAAACCATTGCATGGTGTCACCTGTCATAAAGGTATGGAACGGTCCTAATAATTCTTTTTGACCTCTGGGATAATGAAGCGAAAGTGGTTTGGGTTCAAACTCGGCATGAGTCACATTGCAACGCCCTCCTCCCGAAATTTTTACTTTGGTTAAAACAGCATTTCCGCGTTCCAAAATTGCGATTTTTAGAGAAGGATTGGCTTCTGCTATGTTGATTGCCGAAAAGAAACCGGCAGCTCCTCCGCCAACAATAAGAACGTCGTAATTTTTCACGAATTAAATGTAAGAAAAAACACCATGAATCATTTGCTTTAATTAAGCATTTAAGCTGAACGCAAAAAAAAACACTGTATTTCACAGTGTTTTTTTTTAATGAAGTCGGGGTGGCAGGATTCGAACCTGCGACCTCCGCGTCCCAAACGCGGCGCGATAACCGGGCTACGCTACACCCCGTAAAAACGGACTGCAAATATAGTATTTAATCTTACTTCAACAAACAAACTTTTTAAATTTATATAACCAATAAGTTGATAAGAACTTTTGATAATTCTTTTGGCTGTTGCCAAGCAAATCTGTTACATTTGTTGTAACTAAATTTGCATTACCATGAGTGAGTCAATTGAACATATAAAGACCCTAATTGTAGGTTCAGGTCCGGCGGGTTACACAGCAGCTATTTATGCTTCCCGAGCCGACCTAAAGCCTGTTCTTTACACAGGAATGGAACCCGGAGGGCAGCTTACAACCACCACAGAAGTAGATAATTTTCCAGGATATCCGGAAGGAATCGATGGCCCTACGATGATGGTTCAACTCCAGCAACAAGCGGAGCGTTTCGGAACCGATGTTCGAATTGGAATGGTGACTTCGGTGACGCTTTCTGATCAAGTAGGAGGGGTGCATAAAGTCACTGTTGACGGCACTAAAGAAATCACAGCCGATACGGTTATTATTTCTACAGGAGCTACTGCCAAGTATTTGGGATTGCCTAGCGAACAACGCCTTCGTGGTGGTGGAGTTTCGGCCTGTGCGGTATGCGATGGATTTTTCTATAAAGGTCAAGACGTGGCTATTGTTGGTGCGGGAGATACTGCTGCTGAAGAGGCTTCTTATTTGGCCAATATATGCTCAAAAGTCACCATGTTGGTTCGTAAAGGTGAAATGCGTGCTTCCAAGGCTATGCAACATCGTGTCAACAGTATCAAAAACATCGATATTCGTTACTTTACAGAAATTGATGAGGTTTTGGGTGACATGGTGGTTGAAGGTATTCGTGTGGTTAACAATCAAACGGGCGTCAAAGAAGAAATTGCTATTACCGGTTTGTTTATCGCTATCGGACACAAACCCAATACCGATATTTTCAAAGGACAATTGGAAATGGACGAAGCAGGGTATTTGATTACTGAAGGAAAATCGACCAAAACTAATAAGCCGGGCGTGTTTGCTTCTGGAGATGTTCAGGACAAAGAATACCGACAAGCGGTTACGGCTGCCGGAACAGGCTGTATGGCTGCTTTAGACGCAGAACGCTACTTGGCAAGCGTTGAGCACTAATCTCGGGTTTCGAATTCAATTCCGTTTTCATCAATTTTTAATTTGAAGCGTTTGTCGTCTTCATAATCGATTCGCAGCAGTTGTATGGACTCACAATCTGCACACACAAGCGTATGATTGGGTTCTACTTTCCATGTGTGCTTGTATATTTTTGAGAAACGCATTTCAGGATCTGTTTTAATACGGTAATTGAGGTGTTTTTTAACCGAAGGGTCAAAACGTATCAATTGATTGCTCGGAACATACAGCGTTGCTTTTATTTTTTGATTGTGATAACGATTTTTTGAATCGGTAACAAAATAATCATTGAATCTTATTTCACGGGGAGTAGTTTCAAATTCATATACAATTTTTGAAGCGATACTTTTAGCATTCTTAAAGCTGTTTCCACTAGCCTTTTTCTCAATTTTTATTTCTGTTTCATCCCTTGAAGCATGCCTAATGCGCAATGCAATTTCTTCCAAATACATCAAATGATTTCCGTTTTCGTCTTCAACCAAGTTTAGATCGGAGTCGTAAAACATGCGATTTTTGTAAACGGTGTTTTCAACCATTTTAATCAGTAGGGTGTCGCTTGTGTTTTGGTCAACAACCGTTCGTTCACTCATGGCACTTTCAAATGCGTATTGAGTAATCTCTTGTGTTGCAATGAGAATACTCCCCAAAACACTTACAAACCAAATTCCTAATAACAAAAGTTTGCCAGCGCTACCTAAAAGCTGTCTTTTATTAAATAAAATTTTAGATCCCGCCAAAAAGAGGAAAAAAAAGGGAATCCCAATGCATAAAAATCCCGCCAATGAAATCAACCAAAAAGGGGTTTGTGTTTTCTCGGCAAATTCAAACCAGTGTGTGGATGCAAAACCCAAAGTTCCAGCTGAAAAAAAACCAATAAAGAGCCCTATAAGAGCTACAGAACCGGCAATCATAAATACAACACCGACGATTTTTTTAACACCTCTAACCAATAATAGGAGTAGGCTTCCAATTGCATTAAAGAAGGCTCTGAAAGAGTTTTGAAAGCGACCGCTCACTTTCTCGTAATCAACATTTTTAACTCGTTCTGTAACATCGTCCAATCCTTCTTTAATTTTTTGCTCAATGTTGGAGATGTTAATGGACTTTCCCCGCATGGAAAGTTTTTCTGAGGTTGTTTTCGCTTCGGGGACTAAAACCCACAACAACACATAAACAAACAGAAAACTTCCCGCAGAAAGGAAAAACAGTAGCAAAGCAATCAGTCGTGCCCACTTGGGCTCCAAACCCACATAGTGTCCCAGTCCAGCCACGACGCCGCCAATATATACATCGTCTACGTCACGAAACAATTTTTTATTGTTCTGAGAGTTGCTGTCCGAGGTATTGCTGTTTGTATCGGTTGTGCCTTCCCATACGTAATCTTCGGGTTGCCCCATAATGACAATGATTTCGTCTACCTCTAGAAGTCCAATGACTTGTCTTTCGTGTTTCAGTTTTTCAGTAAAGAGCTCAGAAATTCGAGCTTCGATATCTGCCATTATTTCTTCGCATCCTTCGTCCGATTCAAACGATTTTTTGATGGATTTGAGGTAGTTCTTCAGCTTTTTATAGGCCTCTTCATCAATATAAAAAAAGGTGTTTGCTAAATTAATATTTACGGTTGTGTTCATTTTTTTTGATTTTTGGATTGAGTGATATGGGTAACAGCTTGGTGCAAATCATTCCAAGATTGATCGAGTTCTTTTAAAGTCGCAATTCCTTTTTTGGTAATCGAATAATATTTTCGTGGAGGCCCTGAAGTAGATTCTTCCCAATGATAACTTAGCAATTCACTGTTTTTTAGTCGAGTTAGAAGTGGATAAACGGTTCCCTCAACCACCAACATTTTGCCCTGTTTCAGGGTGTTCAATATCTCTGAGGTGTACTGATTTCCCTTTTTTATTATGGAAAGAATACAATACTCAAGCACTCCCTTGCGCATTTGAGCTTTTGTGTTTTCTAGGTTCATTATTCAGATAGATATTGGATTATTTTTCAAAGGTAAGTAAAAAAAGGTAATATGCAATACATAGTACTAAAATATATATCAGTTATATTGATTATGTTTGTCTTATGAGATATTTTAAATACGATTGGTTTACGCTATTAAAACTACCTGCGGTTTGGATCATGGGCGTTCGAGTCAGTTATCTAGATACCCTAAGCTGCAAAGTAAGAGTACGCCATAGGTGGATCAATCAAAATCCTTATCGTTCCATGTTTTGGGCAGTTCAAGGGATGGCTGCCGAGCTATCGACAGGAATTTTGCTTACACAAAAAGTTAAAGAAACGAATAGAAAAATTTCCATGCTGGTAACTCACAACAAGGCATCATTTACCAAAAAAGCACGCGGAAAAATTGTGTTTACTTGTGAGCAAGGAAACGAAATTGATGAGGTACTTCGTAAAGCCATTGCTAGTGGAGAAGGGCAGACCTTGTGGATGCATTCCAAAGGGATTGATGAAATGGGGGATGTTGTTTCTTCTTTTTCGTTTGAATGGAGTGTGAAATTAAAAAATTAACATTTCTACAACATTTTCCTTTTCCCATATTAGCTAACTTGCTGTCTCATAACCAAAACTATTGCAATGATGATGTCCTACTCCATGTATTCATACACCAAAAAAATTCTAAAAAAAGTAAGTTTTGACCCTACCTTATTTCGAAAAGAACTTTATAAGGCCCAAAAATGTTTGCATCCTCAGGAGTATCAAAAACTTACAATTTGGCTGAATTCTTATGTTAAAAAGCATCCTACTTTGCAATACTGCCTGATTCAGTAGCGAAAGATTTCTTTTTAGGATCAATGATTTGCACGTTATTAAAGGCGATTGCTCCTCGAATTACACTCGCTATCAATGATCGAAGCGCTTCAATAATGTGAAGTTTTAATTCGTTTTTATTGTATATCAAACTAATTTCTCTTGCGGGCGAGGGGGCTTCAAAATTGTGGAGAAAATTTTGATCTTTTTCATTTAAGCCTAAGGTATGAAGATAGGGGAGCAGTGTCATCCCCATCCCTTCTTGGGTTAGCTTAATAATGGTTTCAAAGCTACCGCTTTGGAGTTTGATGTTACTGGATCTTTTGTTAGCAGATGTTCTGCATAAGGTCAGCACTTGATTTCTAAAACAATGCCCGTCTTGTAATAACAATACATCATCGGGATCAATGTCTTCTACTTTGATGTTTTCTTTGGAGGATAATAGATGATTTCCAGGAATATAGGCCACAAAAGGTTCGTAATACAAGGGGCGCTCTACCAAATAATCTACATCCAAAGGAGTTGCTGCAATTCCCGCGTCCAAATTTCCATCCTTGATTTTTTTTAAAACCTGTTCTGTCGTTAATTCTTCAATGGTAACTTCCAGTAGGGGGTACTTTTTTAAAAATGTGTTTAAAAACATAGGTAAAAGAGTAGGCATGACTGTGGCAATGATTCCTATCTTTAATGGCCCAGCAATGATTCCTTTTTCCTGATCAACAACATCGTTCATACGATGGGATTCGTTGATAATATTCCGCGCTTGTTGAATGATTTTTTGTCCAATATTTGTGAGTTCAATAGGCTTTTTTGAACGATCAAAAATTTGAATGTCCAGTTCGTCTTCTAGTTTTTGAACCTGCATGCTTAATGTAGGCTGTGTAACAAAACTTTTTTCTGCAGCTAGTGTAAAATTTTGGTATTTGGCAACTGCCAATACGTATTTGAGTTGGGTGATGGTCATTGTATAATTTTATTTTATAAAGATAGATATAATTATAACATAAAGCTATTTTGTTAATTTACATTACAACCAAAGAATTTTTCATTTTTTTAAACAAAACAGCTTAATGTTTTTTAAAAATGATGATTTAAGTCGTTTTAATAACTTGCAAAATACAACTAAAATACTGTAAATCAGCATTTTAAAACTTTACATTGCCTATACATATTTTTTTTTATTTTTTTATAAACAACCATTTTTCAAGATTTAAGGCACAACAGATCACTTTTGATGTAATCTAGTTTGCTTGTATATTTTTTGTAGAGGCGTATAATTCTTCTTTGTAAAAATTATATAATTAATTAGTAAAGTCACAATTTTATTAATTAAAATCTACTTTATCATGAAAAATTTTACATTATTATTTACATTTTTACTAACATCAACTTTGTTCTCACAGGTTGTTGTCTTGCAAGATTTTGAGAATTTATCAAATAATGCTAATGCTGATGTTTATGGCGGCTTTGGAATGGGCTTAACCACTGATAACAGTTTAGTTGACGATCCTGTAAATGCCTCTAACAAAGTTAGACAACTAACCACAGCTGCAGGAGGAGAAAGCTGGAAAGGGATTTTTGTAAGACCTCAAACACATTATTACGACTTAACAACAACAAAAACAGTGTCTGATAAAGTTTATTCTAATACTGCCACTTATTTCAAAGGAAAAATGCAAGCAGGCCAAACTAGTCAAACTGCTGTTGAATTAGCCACTAGCGAATCACACGCAGGGACTGGGTGGCAAACGCTTACATTTACATTCTCTGCTGCAACTGGTGAATGGGGAGAGTTTGTACTTTTCACTAGCGTAGATGCCGCAGGGTCATTTGTAAACCCGCCTACAGAAGTTTTAACAGCATATATTGATGATGTTTCTGCAGCACAAGGCTCTCCTATTCCTATTCCTTCTGCGCCAACAAATTCCCCAGCTGCTCCAACCCGAGCTGCTGCTGATGTAATTTCCATTTATAGCGATGCTTACACTGATATAGCTACTAATTATAACCCTGGATGGGGTCAGGCTGGAACAGTCAACACAGCCTTTGATCCAGGTGATGGAAATAACGTAATGCTTTATTCTAACTTTAACTATCAAGGTACAGTTCTTACCGTTACCGATATTTCAACTATGGAGTATCTTCACGTTGATATTTGGGTAGGTGCTGTAGATAGAACAGTAAAAGTAACTCCAGTTTTATCAGCAGGCGCTCCCATAGAGTTTTTAGCAACTGTTTCCACTACTGCAGGTTCGTGGAGCAGTGTAGATATCCCACTCACAAATTTTACAGGATTAGATTTCAATAATACAATCAAGGAATTGAAATTTGACGGTCAATTTGCAACAGATGGAACAACCGCAGATACCGCAGTGCGTTCGGCTATTTATTTAGATAATATTTATTTATGGAAAACACCCACATTAAGTGTTAATAATAATAATTTTGCAAACTTGAATGTGTACCCAAATCCAGTTTCAAATGTATTAACAATTAGTGCGGATATTGTTATTGATAACCTACAAGTGTATAATATTCTTGGAAAAGAAGTATTGAACATGAATATAGACAACAGAAACACTTCTGTTGATGTACCAAATTTAAATTCCGGAGTTTATATATTAAAATACTCTTCTGATGATAAAACAGGAACACTTAAATTTCTAAAAAAATAGGATAGGCAAAAATCACTGACATAAAAAACATCCAAAAATTAATTTTTGGATGTTTTTTATGTAATTCTTTTTATAAATTATAACATAAAGTTATTCAATAATTTCCGTTTTAATCACCACATTGTCAATAGGCCATTCTCTACTATCGGCGGGTAAATACGCGATTTTGTCAACAACGCCCATGCCTGATATCACCTTACCAAAAGCGGTATAATTGCCATCGAGATGATAGGCACCGTCCTTTTTTTGAACGATAAAAAACTCATACGGGGAGGCCAATTTGTGCGGGTTGTCAATTTCACTGCTTGGCATGGAAATGACACCTCGATGGTGCCGATTTACTTTTTTGGTATCGGGTGGTAACAGGTATTTGCCAATACGCCTTCGTTTTTGCGAAGTGCTTTTCCGATCCGAGTTGCCTCCTTGAATAATAAAATCTTTAACGATTCGATGAAAAAAAGTACCGTCAAAATAGTTTTGTTTGGTCAAATACACAAAATTGGCTCGGTGGTAAGGAGTGTTTTTATAAAGCAATATATCAATGTTTCCATAAGATGTAATGATTCGAACTTTGTTTTCGGGATTTTCTTTTGCGTATTTGCTAAAAAATGGAATGGCATTTTTATCTGTCAATTGAAAGTCGGTTTCGGTTTTTTCTTTTTCCTTTGTTAAGGAAATTGACTTCGTGGGTTCTTTTTTTGTAATTTGCAATTTCTTGGAAGGATTGGGCTGTCGGTTGCACCCCGTCCAACTTAACATTACGATACTTCCCATTAAAAGGATTTTGATACAATGCATTTTGAGTTTTTTATAGAAAACATCACGAAAATAACAAATATTCCATTACCAGGATTGGACGAACAGTTGCGAATGGCTCCTCCGGGTCGTTCTAAAATGATTCATCATTACAAAAAGCAAATGCAATCTTCCAAAAAAGCCTCTGTTTTGGCTTTGATGTATCCCGACAGCCAACATCAAATGCAATTGGTTTTTATATTACGTCAAAAGTACCCTGGAGTTCACTCGCAGCAAGTTAGTTTTCCTGGGGGGCAAAATGACGCTACCGATCCCGATTTGCTTTATACAGCCCTGCGCGAAACGCATGAAGAAGTTGGAGTTCCACCTACAAGTATTGATGTTTTAAGACCGCTTTCGGAGATATTTATTCCGCCTAGTAATTTTTATGTGCATCCATTTTTGGGGGTAAGTAAGCAAATGCTGTACTTTACAAAAGAAGAAAAGGAAGTATCCGAAATCATTGAAGTACCACTCAAAGATATTTTGTCGGACGACTCAGAAGGGGTCTTTGCAGTGAGGACTTCCTTGGATCAAACTAAAGAAGTTCCTGCCTTTTATTTAAAAAACCATATTGTGTGGGGGGCAACAGCCATGATTTTAGCAGAAATAAAAGCTCTTATCAAAACGTTGTAATCTATTCTTTTTTTATCTTTGACTAAAATTTATCAGAAAATTGAATCTTTTTAAAAGAAATCCTTTCGGTCATAATTTATATGTCAAAAAAACCATTATTCGCGTTTTGGGAGTGATGTCTCATCGTCGTTACAAAGGATTTAATCAGTTGAAGATTGAAGGCTCTGAAATCATCCAAAATCTTCCCGAAAAAAATGTGTTGTTTGTTTCGAACCATCAAACCTATTTTGCCGATGTTATGGCCATGTTTCATGTGTTCAATGCCAGTTTGAGCGGTCGTAAAGATTCCTTAAAAAATGTAGGTTATTTGTGGCATCCAAAACTTAATATTTATTTCATTGCTGCTCGAGAAACCATGAGAGCTGGTCTTTTGCCGCGTATTATGGCGTATGCGGGTTCTGTGTCTATTGATAGAACTTGGCGAGCCAATGGCGAAGAAATCAATAGACAGGTGAAAATGAGTGATATTTCCAGCATTGGAAAGGCTCTTAATGACGGTTGGGTCATTACATTTCCGCAAGGCACAACAACACCATTTAAACCGATTCGCAAAGGAACTGCTCATATTATTCAGCGCTATAAGCCCATCGTTGTTCCTATAGTTATTGATGGTTTTCGCCGTTCGTTTGATAAAAGAGGTCTTTTTATCAAAAAAAGAGGTATCCTGCAAAGTATGGAAATCAAAAAACCGTTGGATATTGATTACGATAACGACTCGGTTGATGTTATCATTGAAAAAATTGAGTATGCAATAGAACAACACCCTTCGTTTCTGAAAGTAATCCCCACCGAAGAGCTAAAAGCTTACGAGAATAAAAATAAAGAGCGTAAATGGAGCTAACTATGGCGTTGAGTTAGTTATTCAATAATAGCGGCGCAGCTTATTCTAGCACCTGCAGCTCCCGAAGGTTGCGATTCAAGATCGTCTTCCCCTTGATGAACAATAACAGCTTTTCCAACTATGTTTTTGATCGGATCATCGCATCCAATACACCATTGATTTGTTGAAAAGCGAACAGTACCTTTTCCTGTTGAATCAACTTTAAAATTTCCAATATCACCTCTGTGGTATCCTTCTGTATCGCCCCAAGCACCGTGTTTTGAAAAAGTAGGATTCCAATGCCCTCCTGTTGATTTGCCATCATCCGAAGAACAATCTGCTTTTTCATGAAGATGAATAGCGTGCATTCCTTCACTAAGCCCAATCAAGTCGGCTTTCATTGTGACTACCTCATCTTTTTGACTAAAAACTACAGTTCCAGTTGCTGGACTGTTGCTTTTTGCTTCCAAAGTAATTGACAATTCTTTGCTTACATTTGTACATCCCGAAGCAATTATTAAAAAAATGTATAAAAAATAAAATTGAATTTTCATGTTTTTGACTAATTTACAGCCAATTTAATTAAAAAAAAGTTCTTTCAGAATGAAAAGCAAATATTTTCTAATCTTATGGGTGGTTTTTTTCAATTCGTGCGCAACATCTTATATGACTCAACAATTTAAATTACAAAATTCGCCCAAAGCTCCCGATTATTATTCAGAGCATTCTTGGGCTGAGCTTCCAACGGTTGCTAGTGAGCTTAAGAGCATTCATTTGCCTGATTCATTAAAACCTTTAGCAGTAGATGTTTTTTATGTGTATCCTACGCTATTAACCAGTCGAAAAGATCGTTCTTGGAATGCCGATATTTACAATGAAAGCATTCGAACCGATGTCATTGAAAAACCCGTAAAGTTTCAAGCCTCTGCATGGTCTTCTGTTGGCAATTTATACGTACCCTTTTATCGCCAAGCGCATCTCCGGGTTTATTACGATCCTTACACAAAAAATGGAGGAGAAGAAGCCTACGAACTTGCTTATCAAGATGTAAAGCGTGCTTTTGAAGTATATTTAAATCAATACAATCAAGGCAAACCGATCATTATTGCTTCTCACAGTCAAGGAACGGGTCATTGCAAACGGTTGGTTCAAGAATTTTTTGATGGGAAACCACTGCAAAATCAATTGGTTGCTGCCTATTTAATAGGAGGGAAAATCAATGCAGATGAATTCAAATCAATTAAGCCTATGACCAGTCCTGAGGAAATAGGAGGGTTTGTAACATGGAATTCGTATAAGAAAGGAAAACTTCCAAAACGCTATGATTCGTGGTTTAAAGGTGGCGTGACTTCCAATCCAATTACTTGGAATGATCAAATAAAAACCAATTTTGAAGATCACAAAGGAGTGTACAATGGAGATGGAAAACTCTACCCAAAGAGTCTTTATATCGAAAAAATTGATGGAATGATTTGGGTAAGCTTACCCAAAATACCCAAGCGCTTTTGGTTGTCTTTTGTGAAAGACTATCATTTTGGAGACATCAATCTTTTTTGGGAGGATATTCGCCAAAACGCACAGCTTCGAGTAGCTACCTTTCTTAAAAAATAGTTGTTATTCGCTCTCTGGAGCAAGTTCAACAGTTAAGCCGTCTAAATCTTCCGTCATATTGATTTGACATCCAAGTCGGGAATTATCGTTTACATAAAAAGCCTCTGACAGCATGGCTTCTTCATCGTCTTTGCGTTCGCCAAAATGTTGCTCTGAGTGAACGTATACTTGACAAGACGCACACATAGCCATTCCTCCGCAAGTTCCTTCAACGGGAAGTTCGTAGCTTTTGCAAACTTCCATTAGGTTCATATTCATATCGGTAGGAGCTATCAATTCATGATTTTTTCCTTCTCGGTCGATTACAGTAATCGTAATATCTTTCATGGATGCGTATTATTTTACAATAATATTAATTAAATCAATACTGGCGATCCTTTTTCTTCAAAACCTTGAATTCCTTGAACTGTTGTGTATTTCATGGTGAATTTTTTCTCAGGATGAATGATTTTGTAAGCGGTTTGGACGGCCAACGTGGCCTCGTGAAAGCCACAAAGAATCAATTTTAATTTTCCAGGATAGGTGTTGACATCTCCAATGGCAAATATTCCAGGCACATTGGTTTGGTAGTCAAAAGTATCTACTACTATTGCATTTTTTTCGATTTCAAGCCCCCAGTTTCCAATAGGACCCAGTTTGGGTGATAAACCAAATAGCGGAAGCCAATACGCTGTTTCAATAGTTTTTATTTCGTTTTTATTAATGGTAATTTCAATTTCAGTCAATCGATTATTCCCCTTCAAACCTGTAACTTCTCCGTCGGTGATAAGCTGTAATTTTCCTTGTTCTTGAAGTTCGTATGCTTTTTGCACCGAATCTTTATGCGCTCTAAAACGATCGCTCCTATGAACTATTGTTACGGGATGAGTACCTTCGTTTGCAAAATATATGGCCCAGTCCAAAGCAGAATCACCACCACCCGATATAACAAGGTTGTTTCCTAAAAAAGAGAGTGGATCTTTTACAATGTATTCAATTCCTTTTCCTTCAAATTCTTTAAGATTTTCAATGAGCGGTCTTCTTGGCTCAAAACTTCCCAATCCCCCTGCAATCATAAGAACAGGAGCCTGATGTTGTGTTCCTTTGGAAGTGGTAACAATAAAATTTCCATCGTCTAGCTTGGTAATGGTGTCAGCTCGCTCTCCCAAAGTGTATCCTGGATTGAAAGGTGCAGCTTGTTCTACCAAATTATCAACCAAATCTCCTGCCAATACAGAAGGAAACCCTGGGATGTCATAGATGGGCTTTTTGGGATATATTTCGGAAAGTTGACCCCCCGGTTGTGCAATCGCATCAATCAAATGGCAGTGAAGTTTCATCAATCCCGCCTCAAAAACGGTGAATAAACCCACAGGTCCTGCTCCGATAATTAATATGTCTGTTTTTATCATTTTTTCTTTTTTAAAAGTACTAGGGGTATGTTAACTACACCCATATAGTTTCTTGATTTTGCAAGTTTTCGTATTGAGTTACTGCGTCATTGGCTGCGTTTCCAATAAAAATAACAGCAGGATTTGAAATTCGGTGAACACCAACCAGTTCTTCAATAGATTCAAGAGTTCCCGAAATCGATTTGCTATTTTTTAGGGTTCCATTTTGAACGATACTTATTGGAAAATCGACAGGTTTGAATTTTTTAAATTCTTCTACAATGTTTGACAAACGGCTCATTCCCATCAAAATGATGACGGTAGCTGACGATTGAGCTGCCAACGAAATATCGGGGGAAATTATTCCTTCACAGGTATAACCTGTTGTTACCCAAAAACTTTCGTTTTCACATCGTTTGGTAATCGGAATTTTGTTTTGTGCTGCTATTCCTGAATAACAAGAAATCCCGGGTACTACAGTAGTTCCAATGTTGAAAAACTGAGCGTATTGAATTTCCTCCGTTGCTCTAGCAAAAACAGAAACATCTCCACCCTTAAGCCGAACAACCTGTTTTCCTTTCAAGGCGTAATCGATAAGTTCTTGGTTGATTTCTGATTGTTTTTTGGAATGTTTTCCCAGTCGTTTTCCAACAAATACTTTTTCTGCAGTTGGATTGTGACTCAAGAGTTCTGTGTTGACCAATGCGTCGTACAATATCACTTCCGCTTTTTGAATGGCCTTTAGGCCCTTTAGGGTCAATAATTCGGGGTCTCCGGGTCCAGCTCCTACTAGCGTAATTCTTCCTTTTTTTCTACTGTTCATTTCGCTTGTTTTTAATCCAATTGATTAGTTGATGCGCTTGCTTTAGGTAAGTGTTTGCAAAAGATTCAGTTGGAGCTTCTTGATTCATTTTTCCAACACATTCATGAAATGTCATACCTTCGTTTTCGCCATATTCTTTAAAATGCTCGTCAAAAGCGATTTTTATCGAATGCTGCGAATTGGTTTTGGCTTTTACAGTGGTTAAAAGTGCTTTAGCAGCTTTAATTTGACCTGAATAGGCATGATATATACTATCACTCCACTGTTTGGCGGAACTACTTTCTTGAGCGAGTTCGAGGCTTTCTTCGGCTTCAAACAATAAAGTTTGTACCAAGTCGATCGTAACACCGGCGCATTCGCCAATACCGATAGCTTTTTCGTATTTTTCTTTTGCACCCCAATCCACAAAATCATCGGATTGTAATTCAGTAGTGTCTGAAAAATGCTTTAGATTTTGGTAAAAATAATCTGTTGTTTTTCGATCGTAATAAGCATTGAACGTTTCGTTGTTCTGATTTTTTTCAAAATCATTCAAAATCCAACGCAATACATCGGGTGTTTTTTTGGAAGGAGTTTTAAGGACCTTGTCGGCAAACCTTCCTTTTCCATTGCCCAATACACCTCCACCCAAAAGCAATTGAGTAGCAGGAGCAATCAGATTATTTACTTTCATTGTCATCCCTTGAAAACCGATATTGGCTAAGGTATGCTGCCCACAGGCATTCATGCAACCACTAATTTTAATATCAAGCTTGTGATCCGTAATGACGTTTTCGTATTCATCTTCAATGATTTCTTGTAATTTGTTTGCCAATCCCATACTGCTTGAAATTCCCAAATTACAGGTGTCTGTCCCTGGACAAGCCACAATGTCATTGATTTTATGAAAGCCAATTCGAGTCATGTTGAGTAGCCGTAAACTTTCATAAAGTGCCGGAAGATTTTCCTTTCTAACGTGCCTCAAAAGAATACTTTGCGAAACCGATAAGCGCGTATCGTCTCCACTAAACGCTTCTATAATATCGGCTAGTTTACGGGCGGTATTTGAAGAAAAGTCTCCTGTTTTTACAGCTATTCCAACCGAAACATACCTTGCTTGTTTTTGAGCAATGACGTTGGTTTTTATCCATTGTTGATAGTCAGGGGATTCTGTATTTGTTTTGGAGTCATACAAATCAGTAGTTATCCATTGTTCAGATTCTATTTGAATGGGGTAGGAATTGTGAGGTACTGCGGAACGTTCTTCGGCAACCCACGTTAAAAACTGATCGATTCCAACTTCTTTGACCAAGAATTTCATCCGCGCCTTGTTTCTTCGATTTCTTTCCCCGTATTTATCAAACACACGAATGACCGCTTCGCTAAACGGAATGAATTGTTTCTCCTCTAAAAAGTCAAATATTACGTCAGCCTCTCTAGGTTGAGAGCCAATTCCACCCCCAAGAAGTACTCTAAAGCCTCTTTTGTTATTTTGAATTTTAGGAATGAACCCCAAATCGTGGGCAAAACTCAACGCATCGTCTGCATCTGAGCTGGAAAATGCAGCTTTGAACTTTCTACCCAGTTCTTGACAGATTGGATTTCTTAAGAAATATTCAAAAAATGCATGTGCATAAGGGGAAACATCAAAAGGTTCGTTAGGATCGATCCCAGCAAAAATGGAAGCAGTAACATTTCTTACGGTATTTCCACAGGCTTCTCGAAGGGTAATTTTGTCTTTTTCTAGTGTTTCCCATAGTTCGGGAGTGCGCTCCAATGCAACATAGTGAATTTGTATGTCTTGACGCGTTGTAATGTGTAAATTACCATTGGAATATTCGTCTGAAACTTCTGCAATTCTTCGCAATTGCCGGGCGGTAATCTTACCGTAAGGGATTTTGATGCGTATCATCTGAACGCCTTGTTGACGTTGACCATAAACCCCTCTTGCTAATCGAAGACTTCGAAATTTTTCTTCGTCAATTTCTTGATTTTTAAATTGAAATATTTTACGTTCCAATTCAAGAATGTCTTTTTCAACAACTTGATTTTCTAATTCTGTTCTAAAACTCTGCATATGTTTATTTTATAAACCCAACTCCTGCTGTATTGTTTGTTAATTGATCAATGAGAATAAAAGCTCCTAATTCTTGGTTTGTATTGTATGATTTTGAGACTAACGGCTCGGCAGTAACGATAGAAACTTCTCCAATATCATTGAGTGATAATTGTGAGGTGTTTTGAGGGATGAATGAATCCAGATCGATTTTGTTATGTACTTTTTGAACTTTCGCTAGCACTCTTTGAACCCCTTGTTGGATCCAATACTTTTTTCCTGTTTCCAATTCTTCGTTTTGCATCCAACAAATTTTGGCTTCGAGGTTTTTACTAATATTTAGACAAGTATTTACCCCAACAATACTTGCGCCTCGAGATATGTCAAGTTCATCGGTAAGCAACAAGGTTCCGTTTTCCCCAGCGTTTAGACTACTGACTTCGTTTCCGTACTTTTCAATTCGTTTTATATAGCTTGTTTTTTTGGATGGGTACACTTGAACAGCATCTCCTAGCTTGATGTTTCCTGACTTCAGTTTTCCAGCAAATCCTCTATAATCGTGGTATGCGTGTGTTTTTGGACGAATAACATATTGTACTTGAAAAACAGTTTCCACCCCAGAGCGCGTCTTGTTGGGTAATTGCTCTAAAATAGCCAACAAGGGTTTTCCTTTATACCATTCCATATTTTTAGAATTTTCCACTACAAAATCTCCTAAAAGCGCTGAAATTGGAACAAAGTGATAATCCACATCGGTATGTTCATTGGATTTGATCAATACATTTAATTCTTCTTGTATTTCGTTAAATCTATTTTCGTTAAAACTCACCAAATCCATTTTATTGATCGCAAATACGACTTTTTTGATTTTGAGTAATTGCGTAATGTAATAATGCCTTTTGGTTTGTTCAATCACTCCTTTTCGAGCATCAATGAGAATAATGGTTGCTGCAGAAGTAGAAGCTCCTGTGACCATATTTCTTGTATATTCGATATGTCCTGGAGAATCAGCAATGATGAACCTTCTTTTGGGTGTTGAGAAAAATATATTTGAGACATCGATCGTAATTCCTTGCTCACGCTCTGTGAGGAGCCCATCGGTTGCGAGTGAAAAATCAAGGTAGTCAAACCCTCGAAGTTTGCTTCGAGATTGAATGTGTTCAATTTGATCTTTTTTTAAGGAATTGGTTTCGTATAGTAATCGTCCAATAAGAGTACTTTTTCCGTCATCAACACTTCCTGCAGTGGCTATTTTTAGTATATCCATTTTGTTTTTTTTAAAAGTAACCTACCTTTTTACGCTCTTCCATAGCTCCTTCAGATCGTTGATCGTCAATACGAGCACCGCGTTCTGAAATGAGTGAGCCGCTAATTTCATCAATGACATCATCCAGTCGGAATGCGTCAGAAATGACCGCAGCGGTACAAGTCATATCGCCAACGGTTCGGAATCTTACATTGATTTTTTCAATCGTATCGTTTTTGTCTATTGCAACAAAGTCAGAAACAGGAATGAGCTGTCCATCGCGATTAAAGACCTGTCTTTTGTGTGAAAAATAAATAGAGGGAATGGTTAAATTTTCTTGTCGAATATAATTCCATACATCCAGTTCGGTCCAATTGCTGATTGGAAAAACACGTACATTTTCGCCATTGTGAATTTTGCCGTTGAGCATATCAAACAACTCGGGGCGTTGAGATTTTTCATTCCATTGACCAAAGTCATCTCTGACAGAAAAAATACGTTCTTTAGCGCGTGCTTTTTCTTCATCACGACGGGCACCTCCAATACAAGCATCGAACTTTTCATTTTCAATAGCATTGAGTAGGGTAGTGGTTTGAAGAACATTTCGACTGGAATATCTTCCTGTTTCTTCTCGAGCCGATCCCGCATCGATGTCGTCTTGAACATATTTTACAATCAATTGAGCCCCCAGTTCTTTGGTCAATTGATCTCTTAGTTCAATGGTTTCAGGAAAGTTATGTCCTGTATCAATATGAACCAACGGAAAAGGAATTTTATCTGGGGAAAATGCCTTTTTTGCCAAATGGGTCAATACAATAGAGTCTTTACCTCCCGAAAAAAGCAATGCAGGCTTGTTAAATTGCCCAGCAACTTCTCTTAATATGTAAATAGCTTCTTCTTCGAGTTGTTGTAATACAGTCATTTGTTTTATTTTTTATGCAATCCACATTCTTTATTACTTGTTTCCCACCACCATCTTCCAGCACGAATATCTTCGCCCGGTTCGATAGCTCTTGTACATGGAGCACATCCAATGCTAACAAATCCTTTTTTGTGGAGTTTGTTTTGAGGAACATGATGTTTTTCTAAATAGGCGTTTACTTCTTCCAATGACCACTCAATTAGCGGATTGAATTTGATAACATTAAAGTGGCTGTCATATTCAAAAAAAGATAGTGATGAGCGGTTTGTACTTTGGTCTCCTCGGAGTCCTGTAATCCACAGGTCACAACTTTCAAGTGCTCTTTTTAAAGGTTCAATTTTTCGAATCCAACAACATTCTTTTCGGTTTTCAAGGGATTTGTAAAAACTATTGGGTCCTTTTTCGATAACCAATTGTTCTACCATGTCTGTTTTTGGAAAAAATGAGTGGATGGGTTTTTTATACCGACCCATTGTGGATGAAAAGACATCGTATGTTTCTTCAAACAACCTTCCCGTGTCAAGTGTAAATAAGGTAATTGGAAGATTGTGATTAAATATAACGTCAGTAATTACTTGATCTTCTTGACCAAAGGAAGTCGAAAAACAAGGGTTTTTGAAGTTTTGAAAAACTACCCATTCTAAGGATTCTTTAAGAGATTTTCCTTTTATTTTTTGATTCCACAAGTTTTTATCAAACGTCACTGTATCCATCCGCTTATGATTTTCCCCACGGAATACGATTCCAAAGACGTTCATGAACAATATATAGCCCCATTTTTGTTACCAATTCAATTGCGCCAATTGACATCGCAAAGCTCCATGTTCCAGTAATCCAATAACTGATGAGTATGGTGTCTAAAGTCCCTATAATTCGCCAGCTTATTGATTTTAACAAACTTCTGGACACTTTTTCGTTCCTAACTGAGGTTCCTGCTGAACGTTCTTTTTTTTGAAAAATAAATTGGTCTATAATCATTTTGATATGGGTTTATTGTTGGCAAATATATACATAAATTAGTATTCCTACCAACATTATAGGAATTAAAGTATTTAATTTTATCTTAAATTTGAAAAAAACAATGATTGAATGATATCCAACAAATGTAAATATGCTATAAAGGCACTCTTGTATATTGCGGAATTTGCAGAAGAACAGCGCCCTGTATTGAGTTCTGAAATAGCTACTAACCAAAAGATTCCCAAAAAGTTTTTAGAGTCGATTCTTAGAGAGCTTCGAAACAATATGATTTTGAGCAGCAGAAGAGGAAGAGCAGGAGGATATACCTTGCTAAAAAATCCTAAAGAAATTTGTTTAACGGACGTTGTTCGTATTATGGATGGACCGATTGCTATGTTGCCCTGCGTTTCTCTCAATTATTACTCTTCTTGTGATCAGTGCGATGAATCCAATTGCAGAATTAAAGGGGTTTTCGAGGAAGTTAGAGACCGTACTTTGGAAGTGTTAACCCAAACTACTATTGATTCATTATTACAAAAAAATCAATAATTGTTGTTTTAAAATTAAAAATATTTTCTTTTTTAATTTTTTTAACTATAATATTGGAATGAAAAAATTAACTGGCATTATACGAAAATCAAAATACAGTGCTGTAAAAAAGGAGCTCATTAAACTCGGAATTACTTTTTTTTCCATTCTGATCTCAATTGTGATTGTAACATACCAAACTCATTATCGCTAAAAGGAATGATTTTTCCTTCTTCGGAGCATGTGAGGTGTTCTTTTTTTGTTGTTGTACCGAATGAATTGGAAGATCAAGCAATTCAAACAATTCTTAAAACATGTTATACCAATAAGCCTGGAGATGGTATGATTTTTGTAACCGATGTAAGTGAATCCTACAGAATAGATGATCAACAATATGGGGTAAAAGCATTAAACTTTAACACACTTTAACAAGTCTTATATTCATTTATTCTATAAATTTGCAATGTTTTGAAAACAATTTATAGAAACGTACTGTTGGTTACACTCGCCTTTTTGGTGGTATTCTCCTCGTCCTCATTCGTTGTAAGTCAACACTATTGCGGCTCTAGACTTATAGATGTTACTGTTTTTGGGAGTCCAGACAAATGTTTTTCAGCTGTTGAAAAGCCCAAAAAGCAAACGTGTGTCCAAGCAAAAAGTTGCTGTAATGATATTATAATTAGTGTTCCGAGTTACGACTTAGTCTCTTCTCCGTTCGATGTTGATTTAAATACATTGACTTACTTCCTTAACATTCCATCCATCATTTTAAAAAAAGAGATAGCTACAGATTCCAAATCTATTTTCTTTCAAAACTACAAACCGCCTAAATTACCTCAAGACACATCTATTCTTTACGAAGTTTATTTAATTTGATTATACTGAATTTAATGGTTCTACTTGTTTAAAGTTGGATGTAATGCCTTAAATTTTTAATCAATAATTTAATAAAATCGTAAAATGAAATACACATATTTATTCCTTTTTCTATTCCTTTCAATTCCCATCACAGCCCAAAATATTTTTGAAGGTCAGGTGCACTTTTTGGATGATAATAATAAGCAACCTTTAGAAGGAGCCAATGTTTACTGGGAAAACTCAACTATTGGAACCCTCACTGACAGTGAGGGTAAATTTAATTTGCCCATTACTGAAAACTTCAAAGTTTTGGTGATTAGTTATTTGGGATTTGATACTATAAAACGACACATACACAACGATGACTTCCAATTATTTTTATTAACCTCAAAAATCAACGATCAATTGGAGGAAGTCATTGTCTCAAAACGAAAAAAAGCCATTCAGAAGTCTTATTTTGAAACTCAAAACATAGTTACTGTCAACAGTGCGGAACTACTGAAAGCAGCTTGCTGCAATCTGTCTGAAAGTTTTGAAACCAATCCTTCTATAGATGTTAATTTTTCAGACGCTTTGACTGGGACCAAACAAATTAAAATGCTTGGTTTATCCAGTCCTTACTTATTAATAACAGAAGAAAATATACCCATGGTTCGAGGAGCATCTCAAGCGTACGGTCTATCATTTACGCCAGGAACATGGGTAGAAAGTATTCAGATTACCAAAGGTACGGGCAGCGTAATCAATGGGTTTGAAAGTATGGCAGGCCAAATCAACACGGAACTGTTAAAGCCTTTCAACCAACCACGTCTGTTTTTTAACGCCTATTCTTCGGTGAATGGAAGAAACGAGCTTAATATTCAGTTTTCGGACTCCATTTCAAAGAAATGGAGTACAGGAATCTTTGTTCATGGCAATCAAAGAAGTCAGCAAAATGACAAAAACAATGATAATTTTTCAGACAATCCACTATCAAAGCAAATCAATCTTTTGAATCGATGGCAATACATAGATTCCGAAAAAGGCTGGGTAGGATTTGCAAACATTCGCTACATGGACGACCACAAACAATTGGGAAGCACAAGTTTTGATCCATCTATTCATAAAAACTCTCAGTTATTCTGGGGAAGCGAAATTGACACCAAACGCATGGATTCCTCTCTAAAAATTGGGTATGTTTTTCCTGAGTTGCCTTACCAAAGTCTTGGTTTTCAGATGTCTTACAGTCAGCACAATCAAGAATCTTATTTTGGATTGAATGCATATGATATTCATCATCAGAGTTTTTATGCTAGTTTTTTGTTCAATTCTATTATTGGAAATACCAAAAGTAAATTCAAAGCAGGAATCAATTTTATGAACGATGCCTATGACGAAATGGTTGTGTCCAAACGATACAAAAGAATCGATTATTCTTTGGGAGGGTATTTTGAATACAGTTATGATAATTTGGATAATTTTAGTTTGGTTGCAGGAATTCGAGTAGACAATCACAATTCATTGGGTACTTTTTTAACACCAAGATTTCATGCACGGTATGTGTTGGCTGAAAAAAATATCTTTCGTGGATCTGTAGGAAGTGGAAGGAAGATTGCTAATATTTTTGCAGAAAACCAACCGCTTTTCGCTACTAGAAGACTTATAAACATTGACAGCCAGAGCAAAGGTGTTTTTGGACTGAATCCAGAAAAGTCATGGAATTATGGATTTAGCTATCGCCGTATCTTTGATTTGTTTTCAAGACCTGGAGATGTTACCATTGATTATTACGAGACTCATTTTCAAAACCAAGTAGTTGTTGATTGGGAAAACTACAGAGAAATTGCATTTTATAATTTGAACGGTAAAAGTTATTCGAAAAGCCTTCAAGTATCATTGGATTATACACTTTTGGACAATTTAGACCTACGATTGGCCTATAAAAATTACGATGTAAAAACACAATACAACGATGGTCTGAAACAACGACCATTGCTTGCTAAAAATCGTTTTTTCGGTAATCTTTCGTATGAAACCTTTCCAAACGATAACAATGCTTTGTGGCGTTTTGACACCACTTATCATCAGGTAGGGAAACAGCGTTTGCCCAATACGGTGATTTACAACAATGAGTTTTCGGATTCTTATTCTCTTTGGAATGCTCAAATTACAAGAGTATTTTCCAATCGATTTGAAATTTATATCGGTGGAGAAAATCTAGGCAATTACAAACAACCCCATCCAATTGTTGATGCTGACAATCCGTTTGGCCCTAATTTTGATTCTTCATTGGTATACGGTCCAATATTTGGTAGAAATTTATACGCTGGACTTCGATATACAATCTTATAAGTACAACTTTTTTTAAACATCATTACAATGAAAAATATAACAATTCTATTATTCTGTTTTCTAACCATTTCTTGTTTTTCACAAGAAAAAAAGAGCAAGTCTCAAAACGCTACAATCGTTGTAAGCGGAAATTGCGAACATTGCCAAATGCGAATCACCAAAACTGCACTCTCTCAAAAAGGAGTGAAATATGCTTCATGGGATATTCCTTCCAATCAATTATCGCTGATATATAATGCACGCAAAGTAGACTTGATAGACATCCAAAAAGCCATTGCAAAGTCAGGACACGACACGGGAAAACTAAAAGCACCCGATACGATTTATGAACAGCTTCCGGGATGTTGCCGATACGAAAGATAATCCGAGAGAGAATAAGTTATTTTTTCTTCAAGTAACGAATTAAAAAGTAGCCTATAGAAGCCGCTATAATACCTGAAACAATAAATTGAAGATGTGTATTGTCGCTGAAGCTTTTAATACTACATACAGTAAAATAGGTGATTAAATAAACAACAGCAATAACTAATAAGGAAATAATTAAAATATCAAATTTTTTCATAGTCACGATTTAGGATGTTTAAATATAATTAAAATTCACTAAATTGAATAACGCTTTGAGAAATAATTGCAGCTATTGAGTTTGTGTAAATAAAAAAACCTTGTAAATCTCTGATTTACAAGGTTTTTGCGGAGAAAGAGGGATTCGAACCCCCGGAGGTGTGACCCTCAACAGTTTTCAAGACTGCCGCATTCGACCACTCTGCCATTTCTCCTAATGCGGTTGCAAATATAATGTCCTTTTTTGGTTTCTTAAAACATCCATTTGTTTTTCTTTATAAAATTTTATGTACCCTTTTCAAAATGCGTACATTCGTAATATGTATTTGGCAATTGATTTGGGTTGGGAGTATCTAGTTCTTGTAGCTGTGGGTTTTGCTGCCGGTTTTATCAATACACTTGCTGGTGGAGGCTCTTTGTTGACACTTCCCATGTTGATTTTTTTAGGTCTTCCTTCTGCTGTTGCTAACGGAACCAACCGTATAGCCATTCTCATTCAAACCTTTTTTGCTACTGCAGGGTTCAAAAGTAAAGGAGTTTCCACATTTCCGTTTAACATATATTTAGGCATATCTGCCATGTTGGGTGCATTTTTAGGAGCCAAAATTGCAGTTGATATTCAAGGAGAGATATTCAATAAAATACTAGCCGTTATTATGATTGTGGTTGTCGCTTTGATGGTGTTCAAACCAAAATTAGAAGCCGATTTCCAAAAGGAGCGATTGACGGGATATCACTTATGGGTTGCTATTTTTGCATTCTTTTTTATTGGAATCTATGGCGGTTTTATCAACGCTGGGATTGGTTTTATCATCATGCTTTTTCTCCATTATTTCAATAAAATGTCTTTAATTCGTGTAAATGCTACAAAAGTATCTTTGGTATTTGTTTACACCATAGGAGCTGTAATCATGTTTGCTTTGAACGACAAAATTGATTGGATGGTTGGATTGATTTTAGCCATAGGAAATGCCTCTGGCGCATGGGTGGGGAGTCGATGGTCCGTAAAAAAAGGTGACGGCGTTATCAAAGCAGCTATGGTTATCATGGTTTGTTTAATGTCCCTAAAATTGTGGTTTTTCTAAAACCTTCTAATATTCAACGTACTTCACAATTTCCAGTCCGTATCCCGCCATTCCCACACGTTTTATTTGTGTGCTGTTTGTTAGCAAATCCAATTTGTGAATGTTTAAATCGTGTAAGATTTGTGCCCCGATTCCAAAATCTTTTTTATCCATTGTAACAGGGGGTAATTTAAAATAAGTGTTTTGTTGCATGTCTTGAAGTTCGCTCAAACGATGCAAAATATTTTCAGATTTTTGGTATTGATTCACAAACACAATGGCTCCTTTTTCAACTGTATTTAATTTTGAAAATATACGATCGAGATGTTGATTGTTTTCTTGGGTCAATATACCCAGTAAATCATTATTGATACGTGAGGAGTTGATTCGCGTCATAACAGTTTCAGTGGATTTCCACGAACCTTTGGTCAAAGCAATGTGAACTTGGCTGTTGGTAGTTTGTTGATAGGCGTGGAGTTCAAATTTTCCAAACCGAGTGTCAATTTCAAACTGATTTTTTTTCTCAATCAGGCTGTCGTGTTGCATTCTATAGGCAACCAAGTCTTCAATAGAAACGATTTTAAGATCAAATCGTTTGGCAACTTCAAACAACTCTGGCAATCGCGCCATTGATCCGTCTTCATTCATAATTTCAACAATCACTCCTGCAGGTTGATATCCTGCCAAACGTGCAAAGTCAATAGCAGCTTCTGTATGACCTGTTCTTCGCAATACTCCCCCTTCTTTGGCTACCAACGGAAAAATATGTCCTGGGCGGGCTAACTCATGGGGTTTGATGGATGGATTGACTAGCGCTTTAATTGTTTTGGCTCTATCGGTCGCAGAAATCCCCGTTGTAACTCCATTACCGTTCAAGTCCACAGAAACGGTAAAGGCGGTTTCCATAGGATCTGTATTGGTTTCTACCATTGGTTTAAGTTGTAGGTCTTGACACCGTTTTTCTGTCAGTGGAACGCAAATCAGTCCACGACCGTGTTGCGCCATAAAATTTACAATTTCTGGAGTAATGCTATCCGCTGCCGCAATAAAATCGCCTTCATTCTCCCGATTTTCATCATCTACAACAATGATTACCTTTCCTGCCTTTATATCCGTTATCGCATCCTCAATCGTGTCCAGTGAGCTTGTAGTTGTATGTTTCGAAGTTGAATTCATCTAATAAGTATTTACGAAGCCGTTTTTTTGTTAGTTTTTAGTATTGCTATTCCTTTTTGAATCAGGGAGCGAATGGGGTCCAAAACTAGATCCAAATTGATAATATCTTTATCAGCAGTAGATCGTATAGTTAGGTAAACACCAAAGGGGAGGAGTATAAAAGAAGGTAGCCAAGTCCCAAAAAAAGTACTAACACTCCCGTCTTCAGCCCAATTTTTAGTGAATTGTCCGAAAAAATGATAGCTTAGAAAAATACCCAAAGCAAATACGACTGGGAGTCCAAAACCTCCTTTACGAATTATTGCTCCCAGTGGTGCGCCTACAAAAAACAAAATCAAGGGAATGAATCCCAAAGCGTATTTGTCATGAAATAACAAGCTGTGTAGGGCGATTACTTTTTCTCTGTAGAAGAAGGTGTTTTTTTGATTGGTCAAGGTCTTTTTTTGATTGTCAATTGAGGAGATGGCCTGAGATGTGATCTGAAGTTGTACATTAGAATCGTAATTGCTAAGATATTCTTTGTAGTTTGTATAATTAACATTCTCTCCTTTATTGGAGTTGTTTTTGATGTTAGTGACTCCTGTTCGGTTGTAAAAACTGCTTGTAAACCCACTCACTTCTGTAGCGTATTTGGTTTCTAAGGAGTCGATACTCAATTCTAATTGATTGATATTCTGCATCTTATAGGTGTTTTTAAACTTTTCCTCGCTAAAATCTACCTGATTGAATTCCGATAAATCGATATTCATCGTATATTTTTCAAAAGCAACCCGAGCATGGGGAAAGTCTTCTTTCCTTTGAGATTTCTTTTTGTTTTTAATTTCTTCGTACCGATATCCATCATACAAAATCAATTGCAAGCCTTGATCGAATTCTTCTCCTCTAAGTTCTCCTCGATCGGCCTTAATGACAATATGGTTGATTTGATTGGCATTTTTTTTATGAATGATAACATCTTCCAAAAACCGATTGTTTTCACCATACTTTCTTCGAACCTTAATGTTGCTTTGCCCCATGTCGTTAAAAATACCTTCTGTGATGGCTAAAGCGGGCTTTAGTTTTGCTAAATTTTTTCGAAGATTGAAAATTTTAAATTCTGAATATGGAATGACATTGTTGGCAAAATAAAAAGTCCCTAAAGAAAGTAACAGATTAACAACTACCAAACCTCTCATCGCTCGGTTTAGTGATATACCAGCCGATTTCATAGCGGCCAATTCGTATTGTTCTGAAAAATTACCAAACGTCATGATGGAAGCAAGTAAAACTGTAAGTGGAAGTACTAAGGGAACAAGTCGCGGTGTGTTGTACAATAAAAATTTGAAAATTACTTCGACATCAAGTTCTTTTCCAGCAAATTCATCAATATACATCCATATCGCCTGTATGATGAAAATACACATAAGAATCATAAAAAAACTTATGAATATTTTCAGATAGGTTTGAACAATATATTTGTCAATAATTTTCACACTTCCTAGTATTCGTCTATATAATATCCCTCGTATTCATTAGGGTTGAAAGTGAGTTGCTCGTTGGGAATGTTTGGGTTTGTTCGGAATCGGTTAACGGTTAACACAGTTTGTGTCTTGTTTTTTCCAATTTCAATAAGTTTATAAATATGATGCGTTGCACGGTCAATACCTAATAAAAGATAACTGATTTCTGAATTGCTGTCAATAGGAATCAATTTGATGAAGCGAATTTTTCTATTGATTACCGTTTGCAAAATATCCCACTTTAATACATATCCCTCTTTGTAAAAAGACAATAATTTATTGGGAGTTATGGTAGCAGTGTTGTCATCGCTTACAGGACTGATGGTGATTTCTTCGTTTTCTGGGACAATTGTGTATGTTTTTTCTGCATCACAAATTTGAGTGATGCCCATAAAATCCAAACGGTAGGAGTTGTCTTTCAACAATAAAGTTCCTTTTATATCTTGTCGAATATCTTCTGCACTATTTTCCAATTGGTATGTAAAGTCGATTCCTATGGTGTCATAGGAATTAATTGAATTCGAAACCTTTTCCAACAAGGCTTCAGCTTTGGAGTCGTTTTGAGAGAACCCAATTTGGGTAATTGCTAGCAATAGAATAAAATAAAATGACTTCATTTGGAATAGGTAGTATTATGAGTTGGTGTTTTCGTTATCAAAAAATGCTTGTAATGAAAGAGCGTCTTTAATTAGAACTTGCCGCGCCTTACTTCCTTCAAAAGGACCTACTATACCTGCAGCTTCTAGTTGATCTATGATTCTTCCTGCTCGATTGTATCCCAGTTTCATTTTACGTTGTAACAACGAAGCCGAACCTTGTTGCGCATTGACAATAACTTCTGCAGCTTCTTTGAATAAACCATCGCGTTCGCTAATGTTATCATCAAGGCTTGTGCCACTTTCTTCCCCAATATATTCGGGCAATTCGTGCGCCGTTGGATACGCTCTTTGCGAGCCAATATAATCAGTGACTTTTTCAACTTCTGGGGTATCAACAAAAGCACATTGCAGTCGAATGAGTTCATTTCCTTGCGTGAAGAGCATATCTCCACGACCAATGAGCTGATCGGCGCCGCCACTGTCCAAAATGGTTCGAGAATCGATTTTGGAAGTAACTCGAAAGGCAATTCGTGCTGGAAAGTTGGCTTTAATCAATCCCGTAATGACATTTACAGAGGGGCGTTGCGTTGCAATAATCAAATGAATCCCAACGGCTCGTGCCAATTGCGCCAATCTTGCTATGGGCGTTTCAACTTCTTTACCTGCGGTCATAATTAGGTCGGCAAACTCATCAATAATGAGCACAATGTAGGGTAAAAAAGTATTTCCGTCGTTAGGATTCAGTTTTCGGTTTTTAAACTTGGTGTTGTACTCTTTGATGTTACGACACATAGCATTTTTAAGCATGTCATAACGATTATCCATTTCAATACACAATGAATTGAGTGTATTGATTACTTGCTTATTGTCAGTAATGATAGCCTCATCGGTGTCGGGTAGTTTTGCCAAGAAGTGGCGTTCAATTTTATTGAACAAAGTAAGTTCTACTTTTTTTGGATCGACAAGAACAAATTTTATTTCAGACGGGTGTTTTTTGTAAAGCAACGAAGTTAAAACCGCATTGAGTCCAACGGATTTTCCTTGTCCGGTTGCTCCCGCCATTAAAAGGTGAGGCATTTTTGCTAAATCCACCACAAAAGTTTCATTGCTAATTGTTTTTCCTAATGCCAAGGGCAATTCCATTTCTGCTTCAGCAAATTTTGTGGAAGCAATTACCGATCGCATGGACACAATGGTTGAATTTTTATTTGGAACCTCAATCCCAATGGTTCCTTTTCCAGGAATGGGTGCAATAATTCGAATTCCCAACGCAGACAATGAAAGTGCTATATCGTCTTCTAGATTTTTGATTTTCGAAATACGAACACCTGCCTCTGGAACAATCTCATACAAGGTAACGGTAGGACCAATGGTCGCTTTTATTTGAGCGATATCGATTTTGTAGTTGCGTAGTGTATCTACAATTTTTTCTTTATTTTCCTCAAGTTCTTCCTGATTGATAGTAATTCCGCCCCCATTACTGTAGTCTTTCATAAGGTCTATTGAGGGGTATTTGTAATTTTTAAGCTCCAAGGTTGGGTCAAATTCTCCATAATCTTTCACCAAGCGTTTGGCCAATTGATCTTCGGGAGTGGTTTCCTCTTCGGTAACTTCTATTTCCATAGTTAGTTCTGATGAGTCATTGGTTTTAGGAGTTTTGTTTTCAGAGGAAGACTCTATACTTGAATGCTTTGAAATGGTAGGTTTTAATGTTTCTTTATCGATTTCAAAACGGGTAGTTTGGCTCTCTTTGTTTAGGGAAATTGAGGGAGATGGTGCTTCTTTTTCAGCAGCAGATACTGTGTTTGCTTCCGAATCTGATTTTTCAGATGAAAAAAAAGCGGCAATATTTTCAGGAGTAAATTTCAGTTGAACCACCAAGAAAATAATCAAACCAAACAATAGGAGTAAGGCAACTCCAATCCAACCGATGTAGTCTTGTAAAAAGTGATTGATTTCATAGCCCACAACACCGCCCAGTAGAGGTTGATTTTGAAAGAAAAAACCAAAAAATAATGAAAACCAAACTACAGCAGATGAACCCCAAAGCCAATGGCTAGGCAGTTTGGTAGCGTTGCTCCCAACAAAATAATGCAATCCTGTGACAAACAAGATTCCGACCCATATTGTGGATGCAATTCCAAACAATTGATAGATAAAGAAATAAGCAATTAGTGCCCCAAATTTTTTAGCAGCATTTTGCGCTTCGGCATTGCGATTTGAAAATTCCAACAGGAGACTTTGATCGGATTGCCAGGTGGTAAAAAAGGATAGAAATGCTACGATTAGAAGTACGGATAAGAGAATTAAAAAAGTACCCAACAATATTTGTTGGGTCCGGCTCAGTGTGGTTGTGATGAATTTACTCTTAGTTGCCATGTATCCTGTTCACACAAAAATACAAAAACGGCAGCAAACAAAGTTCACATCCTTAAAATTAATCAAAAAAAGACATCAAATCTCCCGATCAACCAAATCGGTCACAACATAATACCTAGGATCGTCAATGGACTGCTTGATAGACTTGTGAAAACTAGGGTCGTGTTTTAGCAGCAAGGAAATGCATTCCGGACTCAAATGAGAGAATAAAACTGCTACCCCTTCGGCTTTGTATTTGTTGGCAATATTAATCACCGCTTCGATTCCAGAATGGTCGCTAACGCGCGATTCCATAAAATCTATTTCAACCGACTTGGGGTCGTTTTTTACATCAAATTTTGAGTTAAAGTTTTGTATGGATCCAAAAAACAAGGGTCCCCAAATTTCATATACTTTGGTTCCATCATCATTTAGGCGTTTTCGTGCACGAATCATGGTGGCATTTTTCCATGCAAAAATCAACGCAGACATAATTACACCTGCTATAACGGCGATGGCCAAATCTAGCCAAACGGTAATGGCAGAAACACTAATAAGCACAAACGCATCGCCTTTGGGTATTTTGTTGATAATGCGAAAACTACTCCATGCGAATGTTCCTATTACGACCATAAACATTACCCCAACCAAAGCGGCAATTGGAATTTTTTCAATCAAGGGAGCTCCAAACAATATAAATGATAACAAAGCCAACGAAGCTGTTAGTCCCGACAATCGTCCTCTTCCGCCCGAGTTTACATTGATAATGGATTGACCTATCATGGCACAACCGCCCATACCTCCAAAAAGCCCATTTAAAATATTGGCGCTTCCTTGAGCTACACATTCGCGATTTCCACTTCCTCGACTTTCGGTCAATTCATCTACCAAATTCAATGTCATCAAAGACTCAATCAATCCAACAGCGGCTAACAAAAAGGCAGTTGACAGAATCAAATCCCAATGCCCTTGTAAGGTGTATAAAAAATCGGCTATTTGGTATTGAAAGGAGGGAAGCGACCCTTCCAAACCTTGTCCGCCTCCGTCCTTAATAAAAGAACCTACGGTGCTTACCTCCAATTCTCCAAAAATGGTAACTGCTGCAACAACTACAATGGCAACCAGGGCAGCGGGTATTTTGGAAGTGAGTTTTGGTAAACCATACATGATTCCCATAGTTAGAAGCACAAGCCCCAACATCATTCCCAATTCAACGCCTGATAACCAAGTTGATATACCGTTTTCTGTTTGTTGGAATAGTTCCAGTTGTGAAAGAAATATTACAATGGCCAAACCGTTTACAAACCCCATCATTACAGGGTGGGGAATCAATCGAACAAATTTTCCGAGCTTAAAGATTCCTGCCATCATTTGAATACCTCCTACGATCAATAGCGTAATAAACAACCATTGCAATCCAAGATTTTCAACGGGCTCTGGAAGCGATTGTCCGACCTCATTTCCTAGTTGAATCAGGTGAACCATCACTACAGCCATGGCTCCTGTTGCTCCCGATATCATTCCAGGGCGTCCACCAAAAAGTGACGTTACAATGCCCATCATAAACGCTCCGTAGAGCCCAACCAACGGATCGACTCCCGCAACAAAGGCAAAGGCTACTGCTTCCGGAACCAATGCCAATGCAACGGTTAATCCAGATAATATATCGTTTTTGGGATTGTCAGTGAAATTTCGAAAAATCTTTCTCATTGTTTGGCTTAAAAAAGTCGCAAATATAGGGGTTTGCTATAGACTAACCCTTGTTGTGATAGAGATATTCTGTGATATTTTTTTTAAATAAAAAAGGCGCTTGAGTTAACAAGCGCCTTAGGGTATATTAGAGGAATGTATTTAGGTGTCAATAGACCCCAAAACACGTTTCATAAAACTGTTTAAAGCCTCTTTTTTAGCCATTCCTTCTTGGGTCATTTTGTGAACTTCCAACGCTCCGTAGAGATTGGAAATCATTTCACCCAAAACATCCAACTCTTCATCTTTCAAAGAAGCAACTTCTGTTAAAGACTCAAGAGTTTCGATAGTTTCAACCAAAAAATCTTCGTCATTTTCCTCAATAAATTCAGTGAGGTGTTTAATGATGGGTAACTTCATCGACTAATTCTTTTAAAACATCAAATTTATTGGTCTGCGCCTGATTGACAAAAGCACCCTTTTGAAAAGTTGCAAAGGTGGGAAGATTGTCAACGGTTGCCATTTGTCGGGATTGCGGGTTTTTTTCCGCATCTACCATGACAAACTTTACGTCTGTGTTTTCAGAAGCCAACTTTTTGAACTTGGGCTTCATGATCCGACAGTTTCCACACCATGTTGCAGAATATTGAACTACAACCGATGGATTCTCTGCAACGATTTGCGATAAATTATCTTCAGTAACTTCAACGATCATGACTAGTGAGAACTTAAATAGTTAGCAACGCCATCACGATTTGCGTTCATTGCGTCTTTTCCTTCTTCCCAGTTGGCAGGACATACTTCTCCTTTTTCTTGAACGTGTGTAAATGCGTCAATCAATCGAAGGTATTCGTCGACGTTTCTTCCTAATGGCATATCGTTAACACTTTCGTGAAAAACTCTTCCTTCTTCGTCGATAAGATAGGTAGCCCGGTAAGTTACATCGTCACCGTCTTTTAACAAAACGCCCGATTCTTCTTCAAATCGTTCGTTGGTTGAATCTAAAATGTCTAGAGTGTTTGCTAAATTGCGGTTGCTATCGGCCAACAAATTGTAGGTTACACCTTCAATTCCACCGTTATCTTTGGGTGTGTTAAGCCACGCGAAATGAACTTCAGGAGTGTCACAAGAAGCTCCAATTACTAGGGTGTTTCTTTTTTCAAATTCTCCAACGGCTTCCTGAAAAGCATGAAGTTCCGTAGGACATACGAAAGTAAAATCTTTGGGATACCAAAAAAGAAGTACTTTTTTGTTGTTTTTGGTTGCTTTCTCCAATACATTGATTTGGAAGGTGTCTCCCATTTCGTTCATTGCGTTTACTGCTAAATTTGGAAATAATTTTCCCACTTGCGCCATAATTGTTTTGTTTTAAAGTGTTTAATAATAAGGGTGCAAGAATACTAATAAGTATGTGAAATAGCGAGTTAAGAAATCTTTAAAATTTATGAATCAATAAGATTTATCAATACTTGTAAATCTATGGGATTATTTTGCAAGTTGCTTGATTTTAATATTCAAGGCAGCGTATAACAAGGTCATAAATGGACTCAACCAATTAAAAATTGCGTAGATAAAATAATCAGCAACGCCCACTCCCAAAACTCCCGATTGGTATGCGCCGCAGGTGTTCCAAGGGATAAGCACCGAAGTAACGGTTCCTGCATCTTCCAAAGTTCGACTTAGGTTTTCGGGGGCTAGATTTTTTTCTTCAAAGGCTTTATGAAACATTTTTCCAGGAATCACAATCGATAAATATTGATCCGAAGCCGTTAGGTTTACTGCAAGGCAACTGGCAACTGTGCTGGCAAAAAGCGAAAAAGTAGAGTTGGCCAATTGCAACAAACTGGAACTTATTCTTGAAAGCGCTCCAATGGCTTCCATTACACCGCCAAAAACCATTGCGCAAATAATCAACCAAATGGTTCCAAGCATTCCTCGCATTCCTCCAGAAGTGAACAATTCGTTAAGAATGTCATTGTTGGTTGTGATTTGAGTATCTACCGTCAATGCGTTCATGATTCCCTTGTAGGCAGTTTCTAGGGTTAATGAAGTACCGCCTCCAATTTGTGCTACTAGTTGAGGTTGGAACAGTACGGCAAACAATCCTCCCAACAACGACCCAATCAGTAGGGCGACAATGGGCGGTGTTTTTTTAATAATCAATACAATGATAATCAAAGGAACAAGAAACAACCAGCCACTGATATGAAAGGTGTTTTCAATGGCGTTCAATAATTCGGCGGTGTTTACGTCTCCCGACGCTTCAAATCCCAATCCCAAAAACACAAACACGATGAGGGTAATAACGATACTGGGAACGGTGGTGTAGGTCATATAGCGTATGTGTGAAAAAAGTTCAGATCCTGCCATAGCAGGCGCTAAATTTGTGGTATCGCTCAAAGGGGATAGCTTGTCGCCAAAATAAGCTCCTGAAACAACAGCCCCTGCAACCATTCCAACCGGAAGGCCAATGGCTTTTCCGATACCTATCAAAGCAATACCCACCGTTGCAGAAGTTGTCCAGCTGCTCCCAGTTGCCAATGAAATGATTGCGCAAATCAGAATGCAAGCAGGTAAAAAAATTGTTGGGTTCAGAATTTTTAATCCATAATAAATCATGGATGGAATGATGCCGCTCACCAACCAACTCCCCGCGAGTGCTCCAACAAATAACAGAATAATCAAAGCTCCTGTGGTTGACTGAACATTTCCAGCAACTTTTTGAATCATGCTCTTGTAGTTGACTTTATTGAAAAAACCAACTATCCCTGCCACAGCCGCACCAAGCAACAAAATAAATTGATTGGAACCGCTCAATGCGTCGTCTCCAAAAACAAAAACATTATAAGCCAATAAAACCACCAAAATCACTACAGGTAGCATTGCCTCTTTAAGCGATAATTCAGGATTTGAATAGGTAGAAGATGTTGGTGATGACATTTGGATACAATTTTGTTTTGTAATGTTACGATTTTAACAAAATGTGTGCAACTATTTCAAAAATTCTTAAAGAAAAGTGTGGCTGAATCCCTAAAAACATTTGTATTTTTGTTTAAAATTATTAGAAATGAATCAATTTGATGTTGCTATTATTGGATCTGGACCTGGAGGCTATGTTGCTGCTATTCGTTGCGCTCAACTGGGAATGAAAACTGCGTTGATAGAAAAATACAATTCGTTGGGAGGTACATGTCTTAATGTGGGTTGTATTCCTTCCAAATCCTTATTGGATTCTTCGCACCATTACGAAGATGCTATCAAGCATTTTGATACGCATGGTATTGAAATCCCCGGCGAAATCAATGTCAATTTAGAAAAAATGATTGCCCGCAAACAGTCTGTGGTGGATCAAACTACCAAAGGAATTGATTTTTTAATGGATAAAAATAACATTACCGTTTTTAAGGGATTGGGTTCTTTTGTGGACAATACGCACGTTTCGATTGATAATGGAAAAGACAAACCAACGGTTATTGAGGCAAAAAACAGCATCATTGCTACCGGTTCGAAACCGGCTAACTTGCCATTTATTAATATCGACAAAGATCGAATTATCACTTCTACCGAAGCCTTGTCTTTAAAAGAAATTCCCAAACATTTGATTGTGATTGGAGGAGGAGTTATTGGTTTGGAGCTGGGACAAGTATACAAACGCCTCGGATCAGCGGTTTCTGTGATTGAATACGCAGATCGCATTACTCCCGTTATGGATGCGTCTTTGTCCAAAGAATTGATGAAAGTACTGAAAAAACAAAAAGTCAAATTTTACTTGTCTCATCAGGTAAACAATGTAAGTCGCAAAGGAGATTCTGTTACTGTTTCGGCAGTAAATCCAAAAGGAGAAACTGTTTCGTTTGAGGGAGATTATTGCCTGGTTTCTGTAGGAAGAAAGCCCTTTACCGACGCCTTGAATGCCGAGGCTGCAGGAGTTGTGGTTACAGACCGTGGACAAATAGAGGTCAACGATCATCTACAAACAACGGCCTCCAATATATATGCCATTGGAGATGTGGTTCGTGGGGCAATGCTCGCTCACAAAGCCGAAGAAGAAGGGGTGATGGTTGCAGAAATTATTGCAGGTCAAAAACCGCATATTGATTACAATCTAATTCCCAACGTAATTTACACCTGGCCCGAAGTAGCAGCTGTAGGCAAAACAGAGGAGCAATTGCAATCTTCTGGGGTTGAATATAAAGTCGGGCAGTTTCCAATGCGGGCGTTGGGTCGTGCTCGCGCCAGTATGGATATTGATGGATTTGTAAAGATTCTTGCCGACAAACAAACCGACGAGGTTTTGGGTGTTCATATGATTGGAGCTCGCGTAGCGGATCTTATAGCCGAGGCTGTAACCGCCATGGAATTTAGAGCTTCTGCCGAGGATATTGCGCGTATGAGTCATTCGCATCCTACCTATGCTGAAGCCGTCAAAGAAGCCGCCTTAGCCGCAACCGGTGACCGTGCGCTACATGTGTAGCATGGTTTCAGTAGAATGATATAAAAGGCGTTTTAAACGCCTTTTATTATGCCTTAATTTTTTTTTAACTTAGCATTAAACAAGCCCGGAATTGTTTAAATGAACGCCAACCTATTTCATTTTTTCTTTTTTGGGGTTTGGATTGATACCGTATAAGGTGGATATACAACTCATACAGCATAGTATTTATGAGCTACGCGGACAGCGTATTATGCTTGATTTTGACCTTGCCGAACTGTGTGCAGTTGAAACGAGAGTCCTTTACCAAGCTGTTAGACGCAACAAGGATATTTTCCCGAAGATTTTATGTTTAAGTTGACCAAATAAGAATGGGAGATGTTATCACAAATTGTGATGACATAACAAAATAAATATATGGAGATACAAATAATCAAATCGAAAATACTTATCATCAGAGGAAATAAAATAATGCTTGATAGAGATCTTGCTGAGTTGTACGGTGTTGAAACTAGAGTGCTTAAACAAGCAGTAAGGCGAAATATTAAACGATTCCCTGATGACTTTATGTTTCAACTTTCAAAAGAAGAATTTGTTAATTGGAGATCACAAAATGTGATGTCCAATGCTGACAAAATGGGTTTGCGTTATCCACCTTTTGCTTTCACTGAACAAGGTGTAGCAATGCTTTCAAGTGTTCTCAACAGTGATAAGGCTATCGATGTGAACATCTCTATAATGCGAGCGTTTGTACTTTTCCGACAACACCTTACCGACCACAAAGATTTAAAAGAACAGATAATCAAATTAGAAAAAGAAATGAACATAAAGTTCAAAGACATAAACCAGGCCCTTAATTGTCTATTGCAAAAAGACAAAGCAGTGATAGATCACGAGAACAGAGAACGCATTGGCTTTAAAACTGATGGAAATAAGAAGTAAGAAAAGGTGTTTTAAACGCCTTTTTTTATATCTTAATTTTTTTTATTACCTTAGTCCTAGAAACGCTCCAAAATCGATTCTACAATTTCTAAAGACCTACATTTTCAGTTCTTTTTTATAGATTTTCGTTCATTGTTTTGGATGCAGTCGGTTCGGATGGACTACTCGTTGGGTTGCCTATCGGAACTGGGTTCTTGAATACAGTAGTTAGGCAACATAAACTATGAAAAGAAAATATATTTTAATCATTTCATTTTTATTACTTCAGGTTACATACTCACAAAATAGTATTGAAGTAACTTGCAAAAAAAAGAATAACAATACTGTTCAGTTTTTTTACAAAAAAAATGTTCCAGGAAGCTATTATTTGACCATTGACTTCACTAAACTTGAAAACAGTAATGACTATCAAATATTTAAAAGAGTTATAAAAAATAAATCAGGTTATTTGTTTACCTTAAAACCTATTAATGAAAAGAAAGGAATATCATTTTCTTATAGAATAAAATACTCATTTGGAAATCCTAAACCAAAAATAAATAATAACACTACTTATTTACTTCCTTTCAAAAGGAATAAAAATGTAAAAATAATTGAAGCTTCCAATCTTGGAGAAAAATATTTTGGAAGTGAAAAGCCCATTGATTGGAAATCTTTTATAATATTTTCAAAAGAACCAGATACAGTTTACTCAATGAGAAAGGGGAAAGTAGTTCGTCTAATAAAAAAATACGATATGGACGTAAAATTTAATAAAAGCTATACTAGTAAAAGAAACATAGTTCTTATCGAGCACGAAGATGGAACATTTGCTACATATAAAGGATTTAATAAAAATCAAATATTTGTCAAACTGGGACAAGATGTATATCCTCATACGCCTTTAGGTAAATTAGAAAAATTTAATAAAAATAATTACCGTTTAGATTTTAACATTTTTCATTATTTACCAAATTTAATAGCTAAGGAAAAAAGTACATTAAAAAATAGAATTTCGAAAATCAAATATATAAACCCTAACTTTTTTGTAGACAATGAAAATAAAAAAATTAAATCTGGGAGATTTTACATTGTGTCATTTAATGAAGAAATAAAACTAAAGGAATTTTCTAGAAAAGAAAAAAAGAAATATAAGAAGAATCCTAATGATTTTAAATAAAAATTTGCCTAAAACCTAATAAAATAAATTGCTAGTTATAGCCTACTTACGAAAGTCCTCACGGACTTTCTATCTTGGATTTAGTTGCTAATTTGAGTACTTAAACTAAGCAACTAATCTTATGACAACCGTTAGCAACTATTAAAACAAAAGAACCTCAAATTTGGGTTGGTAATCCTTAGTGACACCAAGTAAAAATATACGCAACAATTAAAATTTATCAAAATGACCAAAGAAAAGATGTGGACTTTAGAAGAAGTCATTGAAAACACTAGAAAAGGATTGATTGAATTGAGTTCAGAAGATGCGGAATTTAATACAGAAGAACTTGATTTATCATATATCACTCAAGAATTAATTGATGATTACAGAAAAAATGCTCTTCCGAAAGATGATGTGCTTGTAGAAAAAGAATATACTAAGGCTATAGAAGAAGCTGAAGATGCTCAGAGTGTTGCTTGTTATTGGGGCAATAACTGGGTTAACATTAGTAAGAAAAAATGGAATTATACAAATAATTATTCAGGAACAGGGTGTGATCCTGTTACAACATCCTGTTTGTGTGGCTCTGGACAAAGATGGGAAGTTTTAGTAAGCAAACTTTCGGGAAGATATTGTGCAAATGGCGCTAAAAAGCCAATGATGGCTTGAAGATAAAGCCTGCGTACAACATTGTGTATAAGTAGTAGCGGTTTAATCGCTAAAACAAAAGTATGTAAATATAATAAAGGTCTATTATAATCCGAAAAGTTAGAGCTAAAAATCCGCTACTACTCATGCACGAGACCGTTATCACAATTTGAGATGCCATAGCCTGACAATCTTATGCCCAACAGTCTTCACCCAAGGCTTTGCAATTGTCGCATAAAGCAACACCACTGCGGTAACACCAACCGTAAAACACAGCGCACCCATTACAGCAGTTTCCCAAGCCAAGGATTGCTTATAAAACTTATACAACCCAATACTGGTAAAACTTCCATACAGCACAACGTAATGCATAATATAAAGCGATAGGGTCTTTGTGCCGATTTTTTGCCACAGGCTTTGCTTTACTAGCGGTTCCAACAGCATAAACACCCCAAAAAGCATCAGTACATCGCCCAAGTGCATAAACAAAAAATTGTTATACGAAACCGCACTAAGGAGCGCGCTAGAAAACGTTTTGGACAAGTTGTGTATGATGGCGGTGGAGTGGAAGGAGATTATATATCCCAACGCCAAAAAGCCCATTGCCCAATAATTCAATTTTTTAGGTTTTTCAGGCATCAATAAAGCAATACCCGCACCAAAACTTACATAGCCCAACCACGGCAACAGGTAAAAAACCGCACCATTGGCTTTGGTTAAATATGCAGAAATAAACAATGGGAGTTGCTGAAAGGTAAGCTGTGCATAAAGCGGGTTGGTGGCAAATATGCCAATTCCAATACTGAAAAACAGTAGGGAACGAAACCTCCCTAATCTGCTAAACACCAAATACAACAATATGGAAAACAACAAACCGCATCCAATAATTTGCAATACATCGGGGCGTAAAAAAGTTTTGGTAATCCGCCCTGTGGTTAGAAAATAGGGGAGGCTTAGCCGCAAGGCATAGCCCCATAAAATAAGCTCAACAACCCGTTTGAGTCCTTTTTTCAATCGTGGATTTCGCCAACCATGAACAGGGTTTCGTTCCAACAAAAACAGAAATACCCAACCTGTTATGGTAAAAAATACAGGAGCTGTAATGCCTCGAAAATACAACCAAATGCGGTAAACCCAATGGTTTGTGTCAACGCTAGAAGGGTCAAGCAGCCCACTGATAAAATGCCCTTGCAACATCATAAGAATTGCAAAAGCACGAAGCGCATCAATAAAATAGAGCCTTTTATTAGAAACTAGCATTGCAGCAAAACTTCAAAATGCGATTCATCTTTTCTTGAATTTCGTCAAGGCATAAATTCCCAATACTCCCTTGGTGGGTGTGGTTGAGTTTTCGTTGGGGTTTAAAGGCTCCCTTTTCAATCGTTTCTCCAACTTGCTTGTAAGCATCTCGAAAAGGCACTCCTTGATTGACCAATTCGTTGAGGGTGTCAACACTAAAAAGATAGTCGTATTTTTCATCTAGTGTAATTCCTTCTTTTACAATTACTTGCTTTATAGAGAAAGTCATCATTTCCAAACAAGCTTTCAATTCTTCAATTCCCTCTATTATGGGGCCTTTAAACAGTTGCATTTCTCTGTGATATCCACTAGGTAGGTTGTTTGCCATCAGGGTCAATTGATTGGGCAATCCTTGAAGTGCGTTGCATTTTCCTCGAATAAGTTCGAATACATCCGGATTTTTTTTGTGAGGCATAATGCTTGATCCTGTGGTTAATTCCTCTGGAAAACCAATGAAATCAAAGTTCTGACTCATATACAAGCAAATGTCCATTGAAAATCGAGACAAGGTACTGGCGATTCCTGCTATTCCTGTAGCTACGACTTTTTCGAGCTTGCCTCTTCCCATTTGAGCGGCTACAACATTGTATTTTAAGGTTGAAAAACCCAAGGCTTTGGTGGTGCTGTTTCGGTCAATAGGGAAGGAGCTACCGTATCCTGCAGCACTTCCCAAAGGGTTTTGATCGGTCATGTATTGAGCGGCATTCATAAGAACCACATCGTCAATCAAGCTTTCGGCATAGGCAGAAAACCAAAGACCAAAAGAGGATGGCATTGCAACTTGCAGGTGTGTGTAACCGGGCAACAACACATTTTTGTGTTGGTTGGCAAGTGCAAGCAGAGTGTCAAACAACTTTTTGGCAGCTTCCTTAATGAGGTTGATTTCTTCTTTCAAATACAAATGCATGGCCACCAAAACCTGATCGTTTCTGGAGCGTGCCGTATGGATTTTTTTTCCAACGTCTCCCAGTTGTTGCGTAAGATGAAATTCTATTTTCGAATGAACGTCTTCAAACTCTTTTTCAATGACAAATGAACCCTCTAAAATGTGTTGTTTTATAACCTCCAATTCGGACACAAGTTGATTCACTTCCTCCGAGGTAAGAAGTCCGACTTGACCCAACATTTGCGCATGAGCTATCGAAGCCAAAACATCGTATTTCGCAAGAAACAAATCGTATTCTCGATCCTTACCAACGGTAAATGAATCAATTTTTTGATGACTAATCACTCCTTTTTGCCAAAGTTTCATTATTTAAATTATTAGTTTATAATATTTTATTTAAAATACTGGAATACAGTTTAATAGCTTCGTCTATTTCATCAATAAAAATATACTCATCAGCGGTATGTGATCGTGTTGAATCACCCGGCCCTAATTTTAATGAAGGGCACGTAAGAACCGATTGGTCCGACAATGTGGGCGATCCGTAAGTAGGTCTATTGAGCTCCATTCCTGCTTTTACCAAAGGATGGTTTTTGGGTATGGAAGACGAATTCAATCGAAGCGATCTTGGCGTAATTTCACAAGGTGCTTTGGCTTGTAAAAGATCTGTAATTTCTTGATTTGAATATTGATCATTCACACGAACATCGACCACGATATGAACTTCCGATGGAATGACATTGTGCTGACTTCCTGCATTAATTTGAGTAACCGTTAATTTTACATCTCCCAACGTTTCTGATGACTTATCAAACGTAAAGTTTTTTAACCATTGCAGCACTTCGATCGATTTTAGAATGGGATTGTCGTCATTCGGATGTGCAGCATGTCCTGGAGTTCCTTTGACTTTAACATCAAAAACAACCAGTCCTTTTTCAGAGATTGCCAGCTTCATGAGTGTGGGTTCGCCTACAATAGCAACATCTATTGTTGGTAATAGCGGCAATACACTGTTTAACCCATTCTTTCCCGAGCTTTCTTCTTCTGCTGAAGCTACTACAACCAAATTGTAGTTCAAGTCTTTGTGCCCATAGAAATGAGTGAAAACGGCAATCAACGAAACCAAAGCGCCTCCAGCATCGTTGCTCCCCAATCCGTAAAGTTTTCCATCTATAATTTCCGGCTGATAAGGATCGCGTGTGTATGCTCTATTGGGTCGAACGGTGTCGTGATGCGAGTTTAACAGCAGGGTAGGCTTGCTTTTATCGAAATATTGATTGAAAGCATATACATTGTTATTGGATCGCTCGAAAGGAATTTCATGTTCCTTAAACCAGTCTTCAATACGATTAGCGGTTTGATCTTCTTGAGATGAAAACGATTGAATTGAAATCAAATCTTGAAGTAATTGAATGGCTTTTTGAGTCTTTGTTTCCATTTACAATTTAATTTGAGTTCTTGGATAGGATGCATTATTGATCATTGCTGGCAGTCCAATGTTTACGGATTGCACACCTTTGTTGAGCGCGTCGAAGCAATTTTTTAATTTAGGAAGCATTCCATCTGCAATGATACCCGAATCTAGTAAAGTCTTGTAGGAAGTCGTATCGATAAAAGGAATTACCGAATCGTCGTCTTCAACCGATTGCAACACGCCCTTTTTTTCAAAACAATAATGAAGAACGACTTCGAAAGCATTCGAAAGGCTTGCCGCTACTTCTGAGGCAATAGTGTCTGCGTTGGTGTTGAGTAATTGCCCTTTTTTGTTGTGAGTGATGGCACAAAAAACAGGAGTAATACCCTGACTGAGTTGTGTTTGAATAAAATCCGTATTTACCTTTTCAACATCGCCCACAAATCCAAAATCAATTTCGGGATGATTTCGTTTTACAGATTGAATGGCATTACCATCAGCTCCAGACATTCCCAATGCATTGCACCCTAGGGATTGTAATTGTGCAACAATGTTTTTGTTTATCAAGCCTGCGTATACCATGGTAACAACGTCGAGGGTTGCCGCATCAGTAATTCGTCTGCCTTGGTGCATTGTTGGTGTGAGCCCAATTTCTTTAGAAAATTGCGAGCTTTTTTTACCGCCACCATGAACCAAAATTTTAGGACCTTTTAGCTTGGAAAAATCCTGTAAAAAAGCAGTCAACTTGACGGTGTCGTCAATGACATTTCCTCCAATTTTGATTACAGCAATCGAATTACTCATTGTCTAAAATACTTTTCAATACGGCTTGAGCCGCGTATGTTCTGTTGTTGGCTTGTTCTATAACTAATGAACTTTCATGATTCAATACGTCGTCAGAAACGACTACATTCCGTCGAATGGGTAAGCAGTGCATGAACTTGGCATGGTTTGTTACTTCCATTTTCTTTCGGCTTAGCATCCATTGGTCATCGGTTCGTAATATTTTTCCATAGTCTTGATAGGAAGCCCAGTTTTTTACATATACAAAATCAGCATTTTTGAGTGCTTCTTCTTGGTCGTAAATGATGGGAATATTTTGGGTGATCTTTTTGTCGAGTTCATACCCTTTGGGGTGAGTAATCACAAAGTTAGCATCTTGATATTCCATCATTTTCACAAACGAATTTGCCACGGCATGCGGCAATGCCTTTGGATGCGGTGCCCAAGACAGCACAACTTTGGGTCTGTGAGATGGCCAGTGTTCTTTGAGTGTAATGGCGTCTGCAACTGCTTGCAGCGGATGCGCCGTAGCGCTTTCCATGTTTACGATGGGAACAGATGCGTATTTTTGAAAACTACGAAGGACTATTTCTGACTCATCCTTTTCTTGGTCGGTTAGACTGGCAAAAGCACGAATTGCTACGATATCACAATATTGCGACACTACTTGTGCAGCTTCTCTAATATGTTCCGATCGAAGTCCGCTCATTACGGTTCCGTCTTCATATTCAATCGCCCATGCTTCGCTTGAAAAATTCATTACCATGACTTCCATGCCCAAAAGCTTTGCTGCTTTTTGTGTACTCAATCGAGTTCTTAAACTGGGGTTGAAAAACAACAACCCTAACACTTTTCGTTTTCCTAATGATTCATGCGCATAAGGGTCTTTTTTGAGTGCCTGTGCTTCTTGAACCAGCTTATGAAGATCTAACACTTCTGTTAAGTCTATGAAATTGTTCATTTTAATAGTGTTTTTAATGCATTGATAAGGGTGTCGATGTGCTTTTTTTCGATAGTCAGCGGAGGTAAAATTCGCAATAGTTTTTTGTTACTACTGCCTCCTGTAAAAATTCGATGGTCGTAAATTAGTTTTTTTCGCAGTTCTCCAACCTCAAAATCAAACTCAAGCCCCAACATAAGTCCTCTTCCTTTTATTTTTTGAATTTTTGGAAGCTGCTGAGCTTGTTCTTTAAAATAAGCTCCCATTTGAGCGGCATTGTGTTGAAGATTTTCTTTTTCAAGGGTTTCAAGCACTGCCAATGTTGCAACACAAGCCAAGTGGTTTCCTCCAAAAGTTGTTCCCAACATCCCGTATGCTGGCTTTATGCTAGGATGAATAAAAATTCCTCCAACTGGAAATCCATTCCCCATTCCTTTCGCCATCGAAATGATATGGGGTTGTATATTGTATTTCTGAAAACCAAAAAACGTTCCTGTTCTTCCAAAACCGGCTTGGACTTCATCGGCGATCAAACAAGTGTTGTATTGTTTGCACAAGGCTTCCATTTGATACACAAATGCTTCAGAAGGTTCGTCCAAACCACCAACTCCTTGAATCGACTCGAAAATCACTGCGCATACGTCTCCTTTAGCAAGTTCTTTTTCAAGCGCTTTGGCATCGTTAAATGGAAGAAAAGTAACTTTTTGTTGAGCATTTAAGGGAGCATTGATTTTCTGATTGTCCGTTGAAGCGACAGCAGCGCTGGTTCTTCCATGGAAAGCGTTTTTAAAAGCAATTACGCGTTTTTTTCCGGTATAAAAAGAAGCTAATTTTAAGGCGTTTTCGTTGGCTTCTGCCCCCGAACTGCATAAAAATAACTGATACCCATTGCATTGAGACTGCGCTTCCAACAAATTCGCTAGTTCTACTTGAAGAGGGTTTTGAATCGCGTTGGAATAGAATCCAATTTTATCCAACTGATTTTTGATTCGTTTGGAGTATTCAGGATGATTGTGTCCTATCGAAATAACCGCATGCCCTCCATAAAGATCCAAGTACTCTTGGTCTTCTGCGTCATAGACATGAACTCCTTTTGCTCGAACAGGAGTTACAACATAAAGCGGGTAAACATCAAAAAGAGGCATAGTTTATGTTTTTGAAATTTTATTGATTTTTTCAAACGAAGCAACAATACCTTTAATTAACGAAGAACTCAATCCTTGATGTTCCATTTCGTTTAGCCCTTCAATAGTACAGCCCTTTGGTGTTGTTACTTTATCGATTTCTTGTTCAGGATGCGAGTTGGTTTCAATAAGCAAACTCGCTGCCCCTAATGCAGTTTGCATGGACATTTTCATGGCTTCATTGGCATCAAATCCCAATTGAACGCCTCCTTGTGTTGTTGCTCGAATCAATCGCATCCAAAAAGCAATTCCACTGGCACATATAACCGTTGCAGCTTGCATATGTTCCTCTTCAATGACAATCGAAGTTCCCAGTGTATTGAAAATGGCTTCTGCCAATTGCAATCGCGATTTTCCTTTTTCATTGGAACAAAGACAGGTCATTGATTTCCCAACAGAAATGGCAGTATTTGGCATGCTGCGAATGATGTAATTATCGCTTCCAATTACTGTTTCAATGCGGTCAATTTTAAACCCAGTAATGGTCGAAATCAGAACGTGCTTTTCGGTCAACAAGTCTTTTATATCGCTCAAAATATTCTCAAAATGACTTGGTTGTACTGCAAAAATGAGAATGTCTGAATTTTTAACAGCCTCTTGGTTGTCCGAGGTAACATGTACATTGCCATACTCTTTCCAATCTTCAATAGAATGTGTATTTCGCTTGGTCAAATAAAGCGAGGTTATGGTGTTGTTGGTAATAAGCCCTTTGGCAATACTCAACCCTAAATTTCCTGCACCTATAATGGCTATTTTCATAATGTGTTTTTTTAAAATGAACTATTTTTTAATTGCAATCCACAGGTTTCTTCATATCCAAACATCAAATTCATGTTCTGAATGGCTTGACCTGAGGCTCCTTTGATTAGGTTATCAATGACGCTGGTAACCAACAGATACCCATCGTGTTTGTGCAAGTGGATAAAACATTGATTCGTATTTACCACCTGCTTCAGATGAATTTCTTTTTTGGAAACCTGTGTAAATGGATCGTTTTTGTACATGTCCTCATAAAGGGCATAAGCTTCTTCCAACGAGCCTTCGAAGGCAGTGTAAGCAGTAGCGTAAATTCCTCTGGTAAAATCACCTCTAACGGGTAAAAACATCAATTGACTGGAATTTCCCTGCAAATCGGAAAGGGTTTCGCTGATTTCACCCAAATGTTGATGTTGAAAAGGTTTGTACCACGAAATATTGTTGTTTCGCCAACTAAAATGTGTAGTGCTTGAGGGTTTTACACCCGCGCCTGTACTGCCTGTAATGGCATTGATGTGAACTTCATTTATTAACAGTTTGTTTGCGGCTAAAGGAAGAAGCGCCAACTGAATAGCCGTTGCAAAACATCCAGGATTGGCAATGGCTTGAGCAGATTGAATGGCTTTTTTATTTGTTTCAGGCAGCCCATATACAAACGATTTCCCAATAAAATGTCGATCTGCTTTCAAACGAAAATCGTTGCTCAAATCAATAATTTTGGTGTTGTCATTGAATTGATTTTCACTCAAAAACGTTCCAGAATTTCCATGACCTAAGCACAAAAACAACACATTGACATTCGGATTTATGCTGTCTGTAAACAACAAATCTGTACTGCCCAACAAATCTTGATGAGTGTCTGAAATATGAGTGTTTGCTCGTGTTGTGCTGTACACAAAGTCAATAGAGACTTTAGGATGATTCACTAAAATTCGAATCAACTCACCTCCAGTATATCCAGAGCCTCCAATAATTCCAACCGACAATTTTTTAGTTGTTGACATGTTGATGAATTTTATTTTGGTTAGATAATATTTTTATAAATCCTTTAGCGTCTTCAGCAGACCAGGCTTTGTTCATTTCTCCGTAGCTTCCAAAAGAAGCGTTCATCAAATCATTGGGAGAATTGACCCCATCAAGAGTAAATCGGTAGGGGTGGAGGGTCAACAAAACATCGCCGTTTACAGTTTTTTGAGTACTTTCCATAAAGGCTTCCAAGTCACGCATTACAGGATCAAGATATTGTCCTTCATGCAATAGCATTCCATAAAAACTACCTTGTTGTTCTTTCTGGTATTGTTGCCATTTGGTAAGTGTGTGTTTTTCGAGCAAATGATGCGCCTTAATAATTAATAGAGGGGCAGCAGCTTCAAAACCAACTCTTCCCTTGATACCAATAATGGTGTCGCCCACGTGAATATCTCTTCCAATAGCGTATCGACTGGCAATATTTTCAACCGCTTTGATGTTGGCAATGGCAGATCCTTTGTTGCCGTTTACCGCGGTCAATTCTCCATTTGCAAACGAAAGAGTAAGCTTTTCAGAGGTTGTAGCTTCCATCTGACTAGGATAAGCAGATTCTGGCAAAGGCGTATTTGAAGTCAATGTTTCTGAACCTCCAACGCTCGTGCCCCAAAGCCCTTGATTGATTGAATATTGGGCTTTTTCCCAAGAAATATTGATTCCCTCTTTTTTTAAATATTCAATTTCATCTTCCCGAGAAAGTTGTTGATCTCTAATGGGTGTAATGATTTCGATTTCTGGCGCTAGAACTTGAAAAATCAAATCAAATCGTACTTGATCGTTGCCAGCTCCAGTGCTTCCGTGAGCAATGTAAGAGGCGTTTATTTTTTTGGCGTATTGAATAATTTCAACCGCCTGAATAATACGCTCAGCACTTACAGAAAGTGGGTAGGTATTGTTTCTTAATACATTTCCAAAAATCAAATATTTCACAATTTGATTGTAATACGTTTCAATAGCTTCAATCGATGTGTATGATGATGCTCCCATTTGAAGTGCTTTTTCGTGCAACAATTGGGTGTCTTCTTTCGAAAAACCTCCCGTATTAACACTTACAGCATGGACATCATAACCGTTTTTTGATAAATGTTTTACGCAATAAGAAGTGTCTAAACCACCACTGTATGCTAGGACAAGTTTTTTCATTGTTTTCTAAATTTGAGAAAAAGGGATTCTTTAATTGATTTGAGTAGCTTTAATACGGTGTTGTTGTAAGGATGTTTTTGCTTTTCCTCTTTTGTTTTAGGATCATAAAGCATACCCGTACACAAACACATGGACCGTTCGGTTCGAGTCAATACGTCAAAATTTTTGCAAGTTTGGCAACCGCTCCAAAACTCATTATCATCGGTTAGTTCAGAGAATGTAACGGGTTTATAGCCCAAATCGTAATTGATTTTCATAACAGCCAAACCGGTTGTGATTCCAAAAATTTTGGCGTCGTTGAACTTTTCTTTGGAATAATCAAAAATGGCTTTTTTAATTTTTTTAGCAAGCCCTTTGCCTCGGTACTCTGGAGCGACAATTAGCCCAGAATGCGCTACGTACTTTCCGTGACCCCATGCTTCAATATAACAAAAACCAGCAAATTGATCTCCGTCCAAAGCAATAATAGCGTTTTTGTTCTCCATTTTCGTAGCAATGTACTCTGGAGTTCTTCTAGCAATTCCTGTTCCTCTGACTTTTGCAGAGGAAGCAATGGTTTCTGAAATAAGACTCGCATACTTGATGTGCGACCGATTGGCTATGACAATATTCATAGTCTATAAAATTTGATGTAAAAAAAATAAGTTAGTTGAGAAGCGAAACCGGACACACCTAGTTTCATAAGAAATTCGCACCCCTAGGGGCGACGACGAAAAGGAGTGGGCACTACCGAAAAGGCAGTGGCAAATGTTTCGATATGTGAACTTGTGTTTTTCACATTGCAAATATCACAAAAAAAATAATTTAAACAAGTGATTTTAAATAAATCTATTTGCTAAATTTGTTACAGAATTAACAGATGACGGAGGATGCAGCGTTCTAAACGTATTTTTTCAGTTGAATCTCCGCACGAGATTTCCATTAAAATGCTTACTTGGGCTGCTCAATTTGACACCCACCTTTGGCTTGATTCCAATGATTATCAACCTCGTTTGGGTTCCTACGACGCCCTTTTGGCTGTCGGGGTTCATTCCAGAATTGATTCTAATTATCCCGGTGCTTTTGATGCACTTCAGGCTTTTCACTCAGAAACCAAAGATTGGTTGTTTGGTTATTTAAGCTATGACCTTAAAAACGATACCGAACAACTCCATTCCTTCAATACCGATGGTCTTGCATTTCCCGAGTTGTTTTTTTTTCAACCTCAAAAAATTTGGTTGTTAAAAGGCAACCAATTTGAAGCACACTACATAATTGATGGTGAAATTGATTCGGATTGGGATTCGATTCTTCAAACCGAAGACAAACAAACAGCAGGCAATTGTAACGATCTTTCATTACAGCCAAGAATTTCTAAAGAAGAGTATATCGAAAAAGTGACTCAGCTTCTTCAACACATTCATCGCGGCGATATTTATGAAGTCAATTTTTGTATGGAGTGGTTTTCAAAAGGAACTCCAATACATCCTTTGGAAACCTTTCAGTCGCTCAATGAATTGTCTAAACCGCCCTTTGCAGCCTATTTCAAAGACGGAGACCGCTACGTTTTGTCCGCATCTCCCGAGCGTTATTTACGAAAAGAGAAAGACAATCTCTTTTCACAACCCATTAAAGGGACAGCTCCTCGATCGGATTTAAAGATCCAAGACAAGCAATTGGCTACGGATCTTCAAAGCAACGCCAAAGAACGATCCGAAAACATCATGATTGTCGATTTGGTTCGAAACGATTTATCCAAAACAGCCATCCCTGGTAGTGTCAAGGTAGCGGAACTTTGTGAAACGTATTCGTTCAAGCAAGTTCATCAAATGATATCTACCGTAACCTCAAAATTACATCCCAATTTTTCAAGCATTGATGCTATCAAAACCACCTTTCCTATGGGAAGTATGACAGGTGCTCCTAAGCTTAGAGCCATGGAGTTGATTGAAGAATATGAGCGCTCCAAAAGAAGTGTTTATAGCGGTGCGATTGGGTTTTTAACTCCCCAAGGAGATTTTGATTTCAATGTGGTTATTCGATCTATCTTGTACAATGCTTCCAATCAGTATGTTTCGTTTCAAGTAGGAAGTGCCATTACTTCCAATTCAACACCCGAAAATGAATACCAAGAGTGTCTTTTGAAAGCCAAAGCTATGCATGCCGTTTTGACCAAGTCAATTGCGACCTAAAAAATCTTATTTTTGCTTTATGTTTAGCAAGTTTTTAACACATATTGAAAAGGACTTTTCGTTTCTAAAAAACAGTCGTCTTTTAGTCGCTGTTAGTGGTGGCCTTGATAGTATGGTGTTATTACTACTTCTTAAACAATGGAATGCGGACATTGCAGTAGCTCACTGCAATTTTGGGCTACGAGGTTCAGAAAGTGATGGCGATGAAGCCTTTGTGGCTTTATATTGTCAAAACAATTCCATTCCATTTTTTAACAAACAATTCGACACCCAACTGCCAAAACACTCTACTCAAATGGCTGCGCGAACTCTCCGTTATGAATGGTTTGAATCATTGCTAGACAAGCATTCGTTTGATTTTTTACTCACTGCTCACCATGCCGATGATAATTTAGAAACTTTGCTAATTAATCTTACTCGAGGAGCGGGAGTAGCTGGTTTGTCGGGAATTCCTCCTATAAACAATCGCGTTGTTCGCCCGCTTCTTCCGTTTTCTAAAAAGGAAATTCTTGATTTCGCCCAAAAAAATAATTTGGACTGGAGGGAAGATAGCAGCAATCAAAAGTTAGATTACTTAAGAAACCAGATTCGACATCAAGTTGTCCCTGCGCTAAAAAACATCCAACCGCAACTTTTAGATCAAGTTCAAAAAAGCATTCAATTTCTTAACGACACTAACGAAATCCAGCAGCAATATTTTGATTCGCTAATCCAACAAATCAGTACCCAAGACAAATTTTCAATTCGTTTTTCTATTGAAAAAATCAAGCAGTTACACCACTTGGAAACTCATCTTTTCGAACTGTTTTCACCCTATGGTTTTGCTTCTTCCAAAGAGCTTCTTAAGTTTTTGAAAGCGCCAACAGGGAAAGAAATTCAGTCTTCAACACACCGTTTGATTAGCGATCGAGGAGAAATTGTACTTACACAATTGATCTACCCATCGTCTGATTTTTATGAAGTTACAGAAAATGAAATCCAGCACCCCATTCGTTTATCGACAGAAGAACACATAGGCAATTTCCAAAACACACCCTGTCAAGTTTTTATTGATAAATCGTCTTTACAGTTTCCCCTTTTGTTGCGAAAGAAACAAAGTGGCGACTATTTTTTTCCATTGGGTATGATGGGAAAGAAAAAAATTTCAAAGTTTTTCAATGATGAGAAAATGTCTATTTTAGCTAAAGAATCTCAATGGCTTTTGTGCTCTGGAGATGCAGTTGTTTGGGTAGTAGGCAAACGATTAGACAGTAGATTTGTTGCTTCCACTGACACCTTAAAACCCCTAAAAATTACCTATTATGAAGATTAAATTATTCTATTTTCTTTCTTTATTTTCGTTGTTTTTGTTTTCACAAGAACCCATTTCTTGGTCTTCTGCCGTAAATGAAATTGAAAATAATGAGTATGAACTTGTCATTACTGCAGATATTGCACCCAAATGGAGTTTGTATTCCCAGCACCTCAAAGAAGGCGGTGCTTATCCAACCGTATTCATCTTTTCCAATGCCGATTCAAATTTTACACTTTTGGGAGAAGTTACCGAATCGGAATCGGTTACCAAGTTTGATCCTATTTTTGAGGTTGAACAAACGTTTTTCAATAATCAGGCAACATTTACCCAAAAAATCAAGGTAGTGAATCCTTCTTTTGAGATAATCGATATTTCAGTCGTTTATCAGGCGTGTGATGATAAGGTTTGTATTTTTAGAGAGATTGACCTTTCTGTTGATCTGAACCAAAAAAACGTATCCCAGCTTGCTTCCAACAACCTAACCTTGGTGAATGCTGACTCCAATCCATTAAAAATACAATTACAGAATACAGAACACTTGGAATTGGCGTCTTCTAGCCAATCGAAATCTTCTCAAAAAGGGTCGTGGCAACTCTTTTTGCTTGGGTTTTTAGGGGGATTGATTGCCTTATTGACACCTTGTGTGTTTCCCATGATACCGCTGACGGTTTCGTTTTTTACAAAACAATCGAAAAGCAAACGCAATGGTACCATGAATGCCATTTGGTATGGTTTGTTTATTGTTGGAATTTATTGGGCGTTGAGTTTGCCATTTCATTTTTTGGATTCTATTGACCCCGAGATTCTAAATACGATTTCGACCAATATTTGGCTCAACGGTCTCTTTTTTGTGATTTTTGTTGCCTTTGCCTTTTCATTTTTTGGTTTCTACGAACTTACTTTACCCAATTCTTGGGCAAATAAAATGGATGCAACCTCTTCGAGAATAGGAGGTATTATAGGAATCTTTTTCATGGCATTGACTTTAGCTCTCGTTTCATTTTCTTGTACAGGCCCAATTTTAGGATCGTTGTTAGCCGGTTCTTTGACTGCCGATGGCGGTGCTTTTCAACTCACTTTGGGAATGACAGGATTTGGTTTGGCATTGGCTTTGCCCTTTGCGTTTTTTGCGTTATTTCCCAATTTGTTGAATTCGTTGCCCAAATCGGGAGGATGGATGACTACCACTAAAGTGGTTTTGGGATTTTTGGAATTGGCACTGGCATTCAAATTCCTTTCCAACGCCGATTTGGTAGGAAATTGGGGGTTATTAAAAAGAGAAATTTTTATTGGAATTTGGGCGATTGTTTTTATTGGTATGGCAATTTATCTGTTTGGAAAATGGCGTTTTCCTCATGAACCCGCTCAAATAAAAATATCCAAAGCCCGATTGGGATTGGGGGTATTAACTTTAGCTTTTGCAGTTTACTTAATACCGGGATTCTTTCCAGCTTCCAAACCGTTGACCTTATTGAGTGGATTTCCACCGCCTACTTTTTACAGCATCTACCCTCAAGAATCTGACTGTCCTTTGGGTCTGAATTGTTTCAAAGATTATGAGTCAGGATTGGCTGAAGCAAAGGCCACCAACAAACCTATCTTGCTCGATTTCACAGGCTGGGCGTGTGTAAATTGTCGTAAAGTGGAAGAAAACGTTTGGAGCGATCCGGAAATATTTCGTTTGTTGAATGAAAATTTTGTTCTCATATCCTTATATATCGATGACCGTAAAGAATTGCCCGAATCCGATCGCATTGTTTTGGAATATGAATCGGGAAAGAAAAAAGAAATCACAACAGTAGGCCAAAAGTGGGCAACGTTTCAAACACTCAATTTTGAGACTGCTTCTCAACCCTATTATGTGATGTTACATCCCGACGGAACCGTATTGGGTCCTTCTCAACAATACACGGACATTGCTACTTACAAGGCTTGGCTAAAACAAGGATTGACTGCATTTGATCAACTTGTCAAAAATTAATCCTTGAGCGTATTGTAAGTACCCAAAGCATATAAGATGGGTGAAGAAGAAGGACTTTCTATAGCCCCTTGGGTAATTCTATTGATGAATATCCAATGATCGCCACCGTCTATTTTGGACTCCACAACGCCCTCCATCCATGCCAAACAATTTGCAAGAACAGGTGCTGATGTTTGCGGAAGCAGCGCAACTTCTTCGAAACGCTCAGCGGCAGTGATTTTTGGGTTGGCAAACCGATTGGAAAGCTCGGTTTGTCGATCGGTTAAAATGCTAATTCCCACCAAAGCTCCGATTGAAAAAAAGGATACCGATTGTGCTTCTTTGCTCAAGCAAAAAAGAACCAATGCAGGATCTAGAGATACTGAGGTAAATGAATTGGCGGTAAATCCCGTTTGGGAACCGTCTTCTTTTTGAGAAGTTATAATGGTTACTCCCGTAGCAAAATTGCCGCAAAGTTGTCTAAAAAATGATTGTTCCATAAATACTCTGCAAAGAAACAACTTTTAATTCAGTTGAATTTGCTAAAAATTAGTATTTTTAAAGTTCTCAAATTATTACCATGCTTGTTAAAATCTACGCCAGTGCTGTATTTGGCATTGAGGCTACTACCATAACCATTGAGGTCAATGTGGATCAAGGAATAGGCTACCATTTGGTAGGCTTGCCCGACAATGCCATCAAAGAAAGTAACTTTCGCATTGCTGCCGCACTCAAAAACAACGGTTACAATCTTCCCGGTAAAAAAATAACCATCAACATGGCACCTGCCGATATGCGCAAAGAAGGTGCTGCTTTTGATTTACCCATTGCGTTGGGAATACTAGCGGCTTCCAGTCAAATATCGGCTAAGGATTTGGACGCTACGGTAGTCATGGGCGAACTTTCGCTAGATGGAAACATCCAACCCATCAAAGGAGCCCTGCCCATTGCCATTCAGGCGCAAAAAGAAGGGTTTACAAATGTACTCGTTCCTTTAGCAAATGCCAACGAAGCTGCTGTTGTGGAGGGAATTGCTGTTTATGGCGTAGAAACGTTGCAAGGAGTCATTGATTTTTTAGAAGGAAATGAAACAATTTCGCCCACGAAGCTTGATGTAGAGCGTGAATTTTATGATAATTGTGCTGCTTCGGAACTCGATTTTTCAGATGTTAAAGGACAAGAAAGTATCAAGCGGTGTATGGAAATTGCGGCAGCAGGCGGGCACAATGTCATTCTAATCGGTCCGCAAGGAAGTGGAAAAACCATGCTTGCCAAACGCTTGCCCTCCATTTTACCACCCATGACCCTTCAAGAAGCTTTGGAGACGACCAAAATTCATTCGGTAGTAGGAAAACTCAAAGGCGAAGGCTTGATGCACCAGCGACCGTTTCGGGCTCATCACCATACCATATCCGATGTAAAGATACCTAATGTGGTGGTAATGGATGAGGTTTAGAAGTAGCTGAACTAAAAGAAGAAGATATGCCTACTTTACTTTAACCAATACAACGCACTTAAAAATTTCATTAATCTGCTCTGTAAGTGATAAAAATTGTAGTTTAACTTGAAGGTAAGTTTATAGCCTTTAAAATAGCTTTAAACGAATAGAATCAATAAAACAAACATAACTGCTTAAATACACGCTTAAAACAGACAAAGGAAGCTACAAAGTAGAAGCTACTGAATTGCCTTTACCTATTAGTAGATTGGTTAGTCTTTAATTAGGATTACAGTTTGTAAAGTTAGGTTGTGGGAGTGTCCA
>ERZ887830.6-NODE-6-length-159287-cov-36.335335_pt1 | contig 159287 bp, 158 predicted proteins | sample MGYA00521101_ERZ887830 | MGnify/ENA primary metagenome ERZ887830 (study PRJEB32303, sample SAMEA104408592) | aquatic metagenome | biome: Marine water; feature: Pelagic; material: water | place: Baltic Sea | collected 2014-06-05T16:38:00 | depth 1,762 m ... | reverse complement strand
AATTTTCAAAGGGCGTTTTCACCATGCGCTCAACAGTAGCGCCATTGGGAATACGCCCGGAAGTTGGAACACCTACTTGAATACTGCTTCCTGCCGCATTGGCTGACAGGCCTGTAATACTTAAGGGTCCCTGTGCCAGCGCATAGGTCTCGCCATCAACACCTTTGAGTTGGGTCATAACCAGAGTGCCACCGCGCAGAGATTCTGCAACGCCAATGGCAGACACATTAATATCAATGCGCTGGCCAGGCTTAGCAAAGGGAGGCAGTTCTGCAGTAATCATTACCGCAGCCATATTCTCTACCTTTAATTCTTTCTTGGCATTCTGTGCCGCCAGCGATGCCATTTGATCACCTAGGTCATAGTCACTGACCGGGCCATCAACACTGACACCCAATCCTGAAAGCATGGTCTTAAGCGCCTGGGCGGTAAGAGGTAAATCTTTGCCATCGCCAGAACCCTGCAGACCAACAACCAGACCAAAACCCACCAATTTGTTGGTGCGCACGCCAGCCACATCGGTGATATCTTTAATGCGATCTGCGCTGGTCACTGGCGCTGTAACCAAACCAGTAAAGATAATTAGCGCAACAATAGCTCGGTTTAAACTCAACATAATAGTCTCTCGTCAGCCCGCTTAGAACGGCCAGAATTTATAAAGTAATTTATTGCCCCAGGAGGTTGTAGTCGCGTTAGCGAGATCACCTGTGCCCTGGTAGGAAATCTGTGCATGGGCTATTCGAGTGGACAACACAGTATTGTCAGGCTGAATATCCGCTGGTCGAATAATACCTTTGACGCGAATAAACTCACTGCCCTCGGTAAGAGCCAGCTGCTTCTCACCAACAATAATTAAATTGCCGTTGGCCAGCACTTCAACCACCATGGCCGAAATTGAGCCCGTTAAAGAAGCGGTCTGCCCGGCTACACCGGCACCGTCGCTGGTAATTGTCGAACCAGTGGTTCTTAGATTCGTAAAAAAGCCTGTACCAAAACCCAGCTTGTTGACGATGGAGTCTTTTTGCTCTGCACCAATCGCATCATTGGTTGACTCTCTGCTGGTGGTGACACCAGAGGTACGCGAGGCCTGGGTGGTTTCACTTAACAGAACAGTAATCAAATCGCCCACTTGAATCTCAGTGGCCTGATAGCTGCGCATGTCACCAAACAGCTCGCGACCATTGGCAAATATTGAACCCGTTGGCTGCTGTGGCTTTTTAGCCGGTATTGGCTGAATAGGTGAAAACTCAGCTGTGGGCATCATGCGCGGTTGTGCACTGCACGCCGACAGCAAGCTAGCTAAAAGACAGAGAGTAAATACTGGTTTCATAATCTGTTACCTGCCTTATAGATTATTATTTAAGAAACGTAACATGCCGTCTGCCGCAGAGATCGCTTTTGAATTGACTTCATAGGCGCGCTGGGTTTCGATCATGTTGACCATTTCTTCAACAACATTGACGTTGGAAGCTTCTAGAGTACCCTGCATCAGCATGCCGGCGCCGTCTTCACCCGGGATGCTGACAATTGGATCGCCACTGGCCTCGGTGGCAGCTAATAGATTGCGACCCATGGCCTGCAAGCCAGAGTTGTTAACAAACCGCGTGAGCTGAATCTGGCCTATCTGTGCAGCACCACCACCATTGGCAAGCTCTGCTGTGACAGTACCGTCACGACCAATAGTAATGCTGGCTGCGTTCTGTGGAATATTGATTGCCGGAATTAATGCCTCGCCCCCGGCTGTGACAATCTGCCCTTCCGCAGACAGCTTAAATGAGCCATCTCTGGTATAGGCAATGGTGCCATCAGCCTGCTGGATAGACAGATAACCATCGCCGGTCACCGCCACATCAAGAGCATTTTCGGTGGTAATCATATTGCCCTGAACATGGAGCTTTTCAGTGGCCATAACTCTGGTACCTGTACCCAGCAGTAAGCCGGTTGGGGTTTGAGAGTTGGCATCGGTTTGGCCGCCAGCGGGAACAATATTTTGATACAGCAAGTCTTCAAATACCGCGCGGTCTTTTTTAAAGCCAGTGGTATTTACGTTTGCCAGGTTGTTCGAAATCACCTGCATACGTGTCTGCTGAGCAGTGAGTCCGGTCTTTGCAATCCACAATGATGCGTCCATTGTTAGTATCCTTTGTTAGTGAGTCTGGGCCTTAATCAAAATGATCTAGGGCAGTCTCATCATGGTTGAACCTGTTTCATCAACTGATTTAATCTCAGCCAACATTTTTGTATGAGCTTCAAAAGATCGACTAAAATCCATCATCTGAACCATTGCTTGAATAGGGTTGGCATTGCTGCCCTCTAGCTGTCCGCTGCGCACTGAGACCGGTATAGGGCCGGTGATAAAATCAGCGCCGCGCAAATTTTCATCCAAGGGCTCAAACAGTCCATCTGGGCGTCGAGTCAACGGCGTTTCGCTAGCATCTCGCAGCAACAGCTGACCCAGAGCTTCTGGCTGTGCATCTGGTTGATTAGGTATTTGTCCGTAGACTGTGCCATCGGCACTAATAGTCACCAGCTGACCCTGAGGAACATTGATGGGTCCCTGCTCGCCAAGAATAAGATGGCCCGCAGCATTTTCGATCACGCCCGTAGGCGATACCCGCAAATCACCGCGCCGGGTGAAACCAATCTCGCCGTTCTGCGCCTGGACTCCGAGAACGGTTTTATCGTTCATAACCACATCCATCGCATTGCCAGTAGTGATAACAGCGCCGGGGTTGAGCTTGATAATGTCCTGCAATCCATGGGCGGAGGTGTAGCGAGTTTCATTACCCGGACCCTCGAACTTGACTGCCTGAGATGCCAGCGAGTAACTCTCTTTAAAACCAGTGGTAGCTACGTTGGCCAGATTGTTACTAATCTGCGCTCTAATAGTAGACTGACTGTTCATGGCACCTAATGAGGTAAAAGCTAATCTGTCCATTTCAAATTCCTGTTAATCTCTTAGCCCGCGAATTAGCCGCGAATATTAATAATGGTTTGCGTCAGCGAGCTATTGGTTTCAATAGCTTTTGCATTGGCCTGGAAATTTCTCTGCGCACTGATTAGTGCAATCAGTTCTGATGTCAGATCCACATTTGAACCCTCGGTCGCACCGGAGCGAACACCGCCGTAACCAGCACTGCCAGCCTCAGCCATCAGGGCTATACCAGAAGCCGAGGTAGAGGTGTAGTTGGTATCGCCAATCTGCCTCAGGCCCTCTGGTGTAGTGAAGTTAGCCAGGGCTATTTTGCCCAGAGAGAGCTGCGTGCCATTGGAGTAACTAGCAACCACCAGGCCATCATTGCTGACATTAATATCCACCAGATCTCCCTCTGGTGCGCCATTTTGAATCCGGCTGTTTATGGCAAAGGGTGAGCCATACTGTGTTGTGCCTTTGTAACTCAGATCAATATCACCGCCGGTAATATCCGCGCTGGCTAATGCTGCGCCGCCCACAGGGGAAATAAGCGTGCCACTGGCATCAAAAGTAAGCTCACCTTTGTCGAGAAAAATAGGTGTCCAGTAGGGGACATCAGTTTCGGTATAGCCTACCGCCGACTGAGTTTCTACCCAGTTGCCATCGTCATCCTGGGTTACATAGTATTCGCTGGTGCCATCAGAATCGGCCACCAAATTAATATAGGTAGAAGACTTGCCAAAGGCAGCTTCAAGACCATCCAAACCCCAGTCGGCATGACCAGCAATCTGTACAAATGACTTGTCTGTGGCTGTTGCGCCAGTAATTACCAGCCCACCAGAGGCTTCATCAAACTCCACGCTGATTCCGGAAACTGTTCGTCCTGAATTGTCGGCTAACAGGTTTATCTGTTGTTCGATCTCAGCGGTAAAGTTGCCGATCGAATACTGTCCGGCTGGGATGCTGATTTGTCTTGAAATACCGTCGACAACCACGCTCAAGTTTTGATTGGTGGCAGTGACTGAAAACGACGTCTTTGGGTCAATATTCATTGGCTTACCGATCAGTGTAGCCGGCTCGCCCGCCTGACCACGCACAACAGGCACATTGCTAATCTGCGATGTTTCTGCTGCAACTGTCTGGCCTGCCGCTGGAATACCCAGAAGCTGTTGGGCCAGGTCCGTTGAATCTGCAATAGCCAGGCTGGAGGCATCTCCTGTCATACCGGAGGAGAGCACAAATTCGCCATTGATATAGTTGACTGTCATGCCATAGCGTTGGTTATTAGTCCCAACTATTGGCTCGCCATTGGGCACCACGCCAGTAAGAATAGTATCTGAGTCATCATTGTCAGTAGCTTCCAACAATGTGCCTTTAGAGGTGGCGGTCTGCTCTGTAAGACCAAACACATCGTTTCTGGCAGCGCCTGCAGCACCGGAACTCAGATAGAGTTCATCGGTAGAATTGCCGGTTTGCTTAAAGCGGAAGCCCTGACTCGCCTCATCGTAGCTGACCTGGAGATCAGAGAAATCATTGGCTGCACCGGCGGTGGCTAGCAGGGCCTGGTTGATCGCATAGGTCAGTGGCTCTGCTGCTGAAATAGCAGTGTTATTGCCATTGTAAGTATTTAGCAGAGTAGCGATATTGAGGTCGGTGGTGGTTTCAACACCGGCTTCGGTCAGTCGAGTGATTCTAAGAGGCTGACTGGCGGCAGCTGAAAAGTCAAAGCTTTTGCTGTCACCTAAACGACGGTTAATAACATTGGTCAGCTCAAAAGCAATTTCGGTTCCAGACATTGCTTTGGTTGATCCGGCCAGATGCTCCAGACCAATGGATACAGCAGCAGAACCATCTACGCTTAGGGTAAACAGATCAGAGAGCGCCGCCCTAGTCATAGCGGCCGCGGTAAAATCTACACCATTGCTGTTGTTGGTTAGATTCAGACCATCGGCATAGGCAGTTCCAGCTGCAACGCCAAAGTTGACGCTTGCCGCCGCAGACTGAGTGGGCGTAGCTAGATTGTCATAGGAATACTTCTTATATTTTGTCCCTGCCACCACCATATATTCCTGAGGGTTGGCACTGGTGGCCTGCAGCTGTGTCAATTCAGCGCTGGTTTTAACTTCACCGTATTTGTTAATAAAGTACTGGTCGCCGGACTGATTTGCAGCGTGAATTAATTGAGACTCAACAGGCTGATCGTCAATGTAAACATGGGTCTGCCATTTGTTTAATGGGCTGGCTGCAGTGGCATTGGCGGTTTTGACATAATAGATAGTGGCCAAATGGCTGTCGCCTGCAGTTCCGTAGACTGTGATAGAGGTACTTTTGTTGTAACTGCTGGGATCGCCCGGATCAAAGGCTTTAGCTATCACTGGCGAATCCGATGGCAGATTGATTCCCAACCCAACTTCAGTGGTGGGTTCAAATTCTGAAATAGTTTGGCGAGGTATAATCAGCGGCTCGCCCTCTCTGTTGAAATCAACCTTGTTGGTATCGTCTACCGGGAATGCAATCAGGCTCTGGCCAGAGCTATCCACAACTCGGCTGTTCTGATCAAGCATAAAGCTGCCGTTGCGGGTATAGACTAGGCTGCCGTCCTGAGCAGACAGCGGGAAAAAACCATCGCCGGTAATCGCCAGATCTAGAGAGTTGGCAGAAAATTCAATGCTGCCCTGACTAAACTCCTGAGTAACATCTTTAAGGGCCACGCCTAATCCCACTACAGATGTAGCTATCTGGCCAGGTGAAGAGGCAAAGATATCGCCAAAGTCTGCATCGGAACGCTTAAAGCTGGAAGTTCCAGAGTTGGCAATATTGTTAGCAGTGACCGAAAGTTCTTTCGATGCTGCATTTAGGCCGGTGAGTGAAGTATAAAATGACATAGTTTGTTTCCTTTAATCGTTGGCTTTAAATGCCGATGCGCTCGACAGCAGCCAATGAGATAAAGCTTCCATCGCCTACTTCTAATGATAATTGTTGTGTTTGTGGGTCCCACTTGACGCTTTTAACCTGCGCCATGGTGGTGACAGGAGCATTCTCTAGCTTGCCGTTGCGAACGATATTCGCCGCCATCAGGTATTCACCATTGGCCACTGACTGGCCGTTGTTATTCTGGCCATTCCAGCTTAGTTCAACCTTGCCTGGCATCTGGCCGCCGCGAGACTCGCGGAAAACAAGGTCGCCTGTCTTGGGGTCGTAGACGCTAAAGATCAGCTCATCGGCGCCATTGGCAAGATTCACTGAACCTCTGGATAGGCTGCCGTTACCACCTTCAACAAAGCCTCCTTCCACCGACACTGTTTTACCTACCAGATTGGCACCGGCCATCATTTGATCCTGGCGCATGCCGGCTGCTATTCCTTCAAGGGAACTCTGCATACCTTTAATACCTTCCACAGAAGAGAACTGAGCCAGCTGGGCAACGAAGGCTTCGTTGTCCATAGGGTCCAGAGGATTCTGGTTGGTCAGCTGAGTGGTTAACAGCGTCAGAAAAGCATCGCGTCCCAGTTCATCGTCACCGGAATTGGCCGCCATCTGCTGATCGGCGTACTGATCAGTCGTTAAGTAAGTGGTTGCTGCAACTGCGTCTACCATAAGATTTCTCCTTATACCTTGGTCAGGTCAAGCGTACGCATCATCAGTTCGCGCGCTGTGTTAATAACTTCAACATTGTTCTGGTAGCTGCGAGCTGAGGACATCATGTCCACCATCTCGGTGACTTCCTCGACATTGGACAGATAGATAAAGCCCTCTTCATCTGCCTTCGGATTGCCTGGATCATGAATACGTCTGTGTGGGGTGGTGTCGTCGGCCATACCTGAGACCTTGACGCCTCCCACGTGGGCAGCGCCCGCATTGGTTTGCGCCTCGGTCAACAGAGCCTCGAACACGGGCCGCTTGGCCTTGTAAGCATCTTCCGGGCTACTGGCGATGGTGCTGGCATTGGCCATATTGGATGCGGTGGTGTTCATGCGCACCATCTGGGCATTAAGCGCAGTTCCTGCGATACCAAAAATATTGCTAATAGACATTCTTAATCTCCCCTAAGTGCTTTGCGCACGCCACTCATACTGCCTTCTAAGAACCGCAGCGTCGCTTGATACTCGGCCGCTGCCTTGCCGTATTTGGCCTGTTCAACGCTCAGCTCTACTGTGTTGCCATCCGCTGAAGTGTTGTAGGGAATGGTATAAACCAGATCGCCCTGACCCATTGAACTTGCAGATTTGATATGCATTGACTGGGTGGTTTTAAGACTGTGGCCAGATTGGGTTTCATTGAGCACGGCCTTAAAATCTAGATCTCGCGCTTTGAAGTGCGGTGTATCTGAATTGGCGATATTGCGCGCAATAATCTCCATCTGCTGTCCTCGCAAGTCCAGCGCCTGTTGATGAATGCCAAAAGCTGAGTCAAACAATTTCATATCAGTTCCGTTAAAGTTTTTTAATCATGTGTCGATGTTTTCATGTATCGGGAAAACACCGCGAATACCTCGTGTAATGCAAAACAGGTGCCAAGTTAGCGGCAACAGCCACTTTTTTATACTAAACCTCAATAAAATCAACGGGTTAAATATTTAGATGGTTTGCTGTTGTAGGCTCAGTTGCCGGTTTTCCGGCAGGGTTTTGCCGCTATTATTTGCCGCTATGTCGGTATTGCGTCACCCCCCCTTTGTGGCCCATACTCGGCCTATGCATAACTCAATAGTTCTGATTTTTGCCCTGCTGCTGACGTCTTTTACCCAGAGTCAGGCCACACAGCCTTTGCCCGCTAATAAACAGCGTCTGATTAATCAGGCGCAGTCCTGGGTGTCGCAACAAACTACTGTGGCCACAGAGCAGATTGAAATTGCCGCCATAGATAGAAGACTTCGGGTACCGGATTGTGACGGGGACTTTGTGGTCAGTTTTCCCTATGCTTCCAGCCAGCAAACAATCAAGGTGCAGTGTCCTGATACGGGCTGGCAGATATTTGTCGGGGTGTCTCTGCACCGCAGTAGTAAGGGTTTTGTGTTTAGCAAAGACATGCAGGTTAATCAGATTGTGACCGCTGCAGACCTCACAGAAAAAACCTTTGATCGAGCGATCAAAGGTGTGGTCACCAGTGCAGCGGAACTGAATAATCAAAGCCTGGTGCGAGGGGTCGAGGCGGGAGACCTTGTTCTCAAGCGCTACTTGGCTGATACCACTTTGGTATACAGGCTAAAAAGGGATATTTTGCAGGACGAAGCAATCAGACCTGAGGATATTACTAAGATTAGTATGAGCCTGCCGCGCACGGCTGCAGATCAGCGCTTTCCGCTGCGGCTGATCAATCAGGCTGTTGCGGCACGGGATCTTTGGGCCGGTGCGATCATTTCTCGGCGCGATCTCAATGTTAAACATATGGTGATGATGGCCAAAACCATTGTCACCCGCGGGCAAAAATTATCACCCCAGAATACTGAACTAAAGGCTTATTACGGCAAACTGCCCTCCGATGCTTTGCTAGAGGCTGCAGATTTAGAGCAGATGGAGGCAATTCACACAGTGAGAGCGGGCCAGCTGCTGCGGTCGTCCGATGTGCGCCTGATGTCGATGATCAATAAGGGCGATACGGTAATGCTTAATGTGGGTTCCGGTCTGCTAAATATCAGTACCACCATGGTTGCGCTGGAAAATGGCAAGCTCGACCAGCAAATAAGCCTGCTAAATCCAGAGTCCAATGAGACCGTAAGGGCAGTAGTATCAGGGCCTGGAGAGGCGCGAGGACTTTAGAGATGAAAATTATTAAATTATTTGTTTTTTTTACTATAGAAATTTAAGTTGCTGCCGATATACTCAGTGAGGAAAAGTTTTTAGGTGACTTGCCTAAAGGAGATGACAATGACAGATCCAATATCAGGGCTTAGCCGCAGTCAGGTGCAGTTAAATCCCGGAGCCGATAAGGCTAAAAACAGTAAGGCGGGCGAAGCTGCAGAGGCTGCCGCGCCTAAATCTACTGCGCCAGTTAATGATGAGTTGATTCTCAGCGATGCTGCAGAAGCCGCTATGGCTAATGCTGAGTTTGATGCAGAGAAAGTTGCCAAAATAAAAGCGGCAATTGAAGCTGGCAACTACCCTCTGGATGCAAAGCGTATCGCTGAAAGCTTTGCTTCTCTGGAAAGTATGATTGGTGGCAAATAAACTAGCCAGCATGTTTACTCTGGTCAGCAAATTGCTGACGGCCCGCAACAGTGTGGCGCAGCTGGGACTTCCAACTGCGCCTTCCATCCTAGATAATAGTCCGTATTGTTGTTTTAAACGCGAATCAAAATATCGGAAACTATGACTAATACTGACGCTGAATATCTCACCCAGACACGCCACAAAGCCCAGGTACTTAAGCAGGTTCTGGAAAAAGAATTTCAGGCGCTCAAAGATCAGGACCTGACCCATTTTGACAAACTGCAACAGCAGAAGTTAGAGGTTCTTAGCTTTTTAGCCAGCGAAGATTTATTGGAAAGAGTCAAAATATACACTCAGGACAGCGATAAAAAAGCCGCCATGGAGAACCTCGCTGCCTGGGATGAAATTATGCTGCTAATAGCTGAGTGCAAAGATATGCACAGCCGCAACGAAGTATTTATTAGCCGCAAACTGGAAACTATTCGCGGTGCACTGCAGACTATTCAGTCGCCGGACCCGATGAATACCGTGGAGGTCTATGACCGCCTTGGCAAAATTCGCCCCAGTAGATCTCGGCAAACCATGGGCGATGCCTGACAGCTTTCTGTTAGTCTACTATTTAGGTTTATATCCCTCTGGCTCCATTCCTTTAAGCCAGTATGCCCAGGATAAAACCACAGCCACAGCTACATACAAATTTTCTGGAATCTCTTCTTTAATCTCAAGCTGACTTAGCAATGCTGCTAATTGCGGGTCCTCGGCAATATGAACGCCGCGCTTTTTGGCCTCGGCAATAATTGCCTCGGCCATATCATCCTCTCCCTTGGCACTGAGTATGGGCGCTGGATTATGCCCGTATTCAAGAGCAATAGCTCTGCGTATAAATTTATAAGTCATGTGCGAACATCCACCACCTGCCCGGGCCCAGAGAGCGATGAGTCTATGCTGGGGCGGCGGGCATCCAGCAGTGTCAGCTTGGATAACTCAAGACCAAAGTCTCTCAAGCGGCGCTTAAGGTCGGCAGATGCAGCGCGGGCTATATCTACCGAGCCTGGTCGGTCTGCCCAGAATATCATCTCAATTTTTGAGTTAACTTTAAGGGTGGTTTTTAACCACAGTTCTCCCAGAGAATCTGTCTCTGTGTGCAGGTTAATTACCCAGTCGGCCTCTGCATCATCAGCATAGTTGGCTTCTCGCTCTATATGCACAGACACCGGGTTGGCATCGAAAAAGGGCAGCACAAAATGATAGGAGACCTCGCGATTCTGCTGGGCTTGCAGGCCCTCGATCTGGCGACTTTCAATTTCGTCTATAGCGCTGGTCAACTCGGTGATCACGCGAGTCTGATTGGGTGCTGTGGCCTTTAGAAGGCTGCGTAGAAACTGCTTTATATCTGGCCGCGAAGCTCCCTGCTGCATCAGCATATACTCACCGAATAATCCAGAACTCAGCAAGCCGCTGCGAACCGCATCCGGAGTTATACGCTGCATGCTGGCGATCAACTGATCTGCACTCTGTCTGGCATTGGCCGCAGCCAGCTGGTCAATAAAAGGCGCCATGGTTTGCGGCCGGAACAGTTGATTAATGGTCGACGGCTGGACTGGCCTGTAGAGTAAACTGAGAAGTCGCGGGGATGCGCCCAGAGCTGGGGGTACCGGAATAGCTGCTGATGCAACTTTGACTTCGCCGCCTGTAACAGGTCTTAGAGAGCGCCCGTAGATTGAGCTCTCAACACGGAAATCTATGCGATCGCCGGGCTTAAAACGCTTGCTACCATCCCAGTCAAGTTCGCGATTGTTAAGCACTAACTTCAGAAGACCTCCACGGTCTTCGATAATGCCACGGACGATCTGGTTATCTTTTAGGCCTATGGCTTTGGCCACCTGTTCAGATACGCGAGCAGCCGCAATACCCTCCATTGGAACCGGGGGTGGTCGCGGGCTTACATTGATCTGCTCTGGGCCTAACACATACTCGACCTTGGCGTTATACGGTTGTCTGAGGTGATACTCTGTTCTATTTAGGGAAACTGCACCCAGTCATCTCGCTCATCATAATGGGAGGATTTTTTAGTGGATTTTCCAGCTGCATCGGTAAACACTACTTTGTGAATATCGCCAGCGTCGGGCAACTTGAGCTTGCGGCCAGCAAACATCCAGTTGGGATTATTGCGCTTAAAGGCATGGGGATTGGCCCGCACTATGGCCTGCTGGAGTATTTTTTTGCGCACCGGAACATTGGGTACGGTGCGCTCAATGATCTGACTCAGGGTATCTCCCAATCGGGTTTTGTAATAACCGTTTTGCGACACCATCATCGGCTGCTCCAAGCCTTCCTGAAGCGAGCTTATATCCTGCATCAACTGAGCCAGTGCAGCCTCGGCATCGGCAGAATCGGCAAATGCTGCTCCGGCTGTCGCTGTGGCTACCAGACCTGTGGCAACTAGCGAGATGACAGATAGCCAGAAGAGCTTGGCGATAAATGACCTGACGGCACTCATTGTTTTTGCAAATGATTTCATCTTTATTTCCTTGCTTACCTTAATTCATTCTAATCTCTGAGCCAGCTGTAAATCGCGGCAACTCAAAAACCTGGTTAAAAATGCATAGCAATACTGCGTGCCAACATAGCTCTTTGCGACCATTCCGGCCCGGCCACATATTTCAGAGTCGCGGCATGGGCAGTTACAGATTCCACCTGGGCAAGCCCCAGACCTGCCAGGCCCTCCATACTCAGAGACTGGTTAAGTATATTTTTATCTGCACTGATTAAAAACTGGTCACCCAGGTTTATACCAGCAATCTGGCCAGCATTAATTTTCACCAGGTCGGTGGCGCCTGGTTGAGGGATTAGCTGGTAAAACTCCTCCCGACATTCCATAAAGTCCGACACCTCAGCCACAAACTGCTGGGTTACCTCTGCAAGCTGGTATTGCAATGGCTCTGGCATAGCCGATTTGAAATAGCCCCGGGGGACTTCCGGATAGCGCATTGCCACTTTCTTACTCCATAGCGACTTACCCTGTTCGCGGTCGACCAATGATAATTCATAGGAGTATTTTTGCTCAGGCCAGGGCTTGGAATAACTCAGGGCAGGTACAGTTTCGGCCAGTTTTTTCAGGCCGTTATAGCCGGCCTGAAATCCATAGGTAAGACCAGAGACCAGAGCCTGGGACTCAAATGCCGTGGAGGTTGGCAGATTGGCAAACGCTTCATATTCGGCATACTCGGCGCGCAGTACAATATTGAATCTGTAGCGGGCCTGATCTGCTGAGGTGCCAGTCAGATATCTTTCATAGGCAGACTCATAATGGGTTTGCGCTTTCACTGACCAGTTATCAGAGCCGGACAGATTGGCTATTAGGGCGTCTTCCGTCAGGCTGGTTAACTCGCCCAAATAATGATCACCCATGCGCAAGTCGGGGTTGGCATTGGTACTATTTTTGCCCACAGTCACCAGAGCTTCACGGCGATTATTGGGTCTGGCGCCGGGGCAGCTCTGCCCGGTGCGCATCTGGGCCTCAAGTTCGGCAACATCAAAACCGCTGGCGCGCTTGATATCAAGAATTCTCAATCCAGAGATATCGCTGTTGGTCGACAGCAGTGATGATTGGTGCAGTACCCCTAAACTATCCAGAAAAGCTGCACTGTCCAGACGCAGATCAGTGTCCAGTGCCAAGTCTACCAGCGCCTGCTTTATCGCTTCGAGCTTTTGCTCTGCGGAGGCTTTGGCCTCTGATTCTGGGGTCTGCGGGGCCTTCTCTTGCAGCGTATAACGGGTTTTAAAGTCTGCTATTAGAGACTCAACTGTGGGCGCCTCCACCGCCTGGGCACGACTTGAACCCAGGGCTAGTGCCAGGGTTAGAGCCAGAGCAGCGGCCATAGAACCACTGCGGTGCAAAGTTAAATTTTGAATACGGGGGCGCATGGGTTATTGGGTTCCAGGAAATGACCTAGGAGCTTGCCATACTCTGGTTAGCTCTGGCTGTTAAAAACAGGCGGCGCAGATCGTTGACAATATTCTTATCCAGCGACAGGGTGGTCTCATAGGTATCATCACCCACCGGGTTAATGCTAACCAGTCGAGCACCATAGACCACACCCTGAACACGAGCCTTCAAGGTATCACTCTTCATTACCATCTCACCAATTGTGGTATTGGCATCCAGGTACTGGCCATAGATCTGTTCCATAAGAGCTCGGTAGGCATCTAATTTTGATGCACGTATCGATAGAATTCGCTGCTGCGCCGGAATATCACTCTTCTGAGCGCTGATTACCGCATAGCCAGTTGCCAAAATATTGTTGTTTTGATCGACGATGCCCTGAATCACGGCGGCATTGTAGTCCTCAATGCTGGTGGCACAGCCAGTCAGCGCGATTGAACCTACAACAACCAGGACAATGGAGCTCGTTTTTCTTGCTATTGATTTTTTTAGCACTTGCAGCGCTTGGCTTAAACTCGTTTTCATCGTCTTTCCTATTTCAGCTGGTTAATTTGCTAGGGACGTTCCCACAGAGACCGGGGGAAGTCCACCCAAAGCTATGTGTTACCTCATTGGCTTTATTATCGGCAGTAGCGGCAGAGTCTTGAGTCCTATATTGACCTATCGCTGAGCGGCAGGTTGGTCCCAATAACCTGTTAGCAGTTAATAAAAACCGTCACAGGCAGTTTGGCATATATATTGCATTTCGAGGATATAGAAGCCAAAAAGACAACAGACCACTTTTTGGCCCGCTGGATAACTAACTGTTTTTAATAAGGTTTTTATTAAATGGCTAACGCGATACTGTCAAACATCCGTCAGGACATGTCAAAAATCGAACTCTCGGGCCTGGGTATTCCTTTCCTGGTACTGTTGATTCTGTCGATGCTGATCCTGCCGCTGCCGTCATTTTTACTGGATTTTCTGTTTACCTTTAATATTTTACTCGGGGTGGTGATTATTATGATCGCCATCAATAGTACCAAGCCTCTGGATTTCTCTTCGTTCCCGGCTATTTTGCTGCTGGCCACGATGCTGCGGCTGGGCCTTAATGTGGCCTCCACCAGACTGGTGCTGGTTAAGGGCCATGAGGGTCCGGATGCTGCGGGCAAAGTTATCGAGGCTTTTGGTGAGTTTGTTATTGCCGGCAACTATCTGGTCGGTTTTATTATCTTCACAATTCTGATGATCATCAACTTTATTGTTGTTACCAAAGGTGCTGGCCGTGTGTCAGAGGTTATTGCTCGCTTTACCCTAGATGCCATGCCCGGCAAACAGATGGCAATCGATGCTGATTTAAATGCCGGTGTGATTGATCAGGAGACGGCCAAACAGCGACGTGAACAAATTTCTCAGGAATCTGATTTCTTTGGTTCTATGGACGGTGCCTCGAAATTTGTGAAAGGTGATGCCATTGCCGGCCTGCTTATTCTGTTAATTAATATTATCGGTGGTCTTATTGTTGGCTTGGGGCAGCACGATCTCAGTTTTGCTGACGCTGGCCGTATCTATGTACTCCTAACTATTGGCGATGGTCTGGTTGCTCAGATTCCCTCGCTGCTGCTGTCTCTGGCAACTGCAATTGTTGTTACCCGGGTGACTACCTCTGAGTCTATGACTGAGCAGGCAAAGAGCCAGCTCAACAATCCGATGGCACTGATTGTTGCTGGCGGTATTCTGGTGATGCTGGGTCTGGTGCCCGGTATGCCGACCTGGATCTTTTTAGCTCTGGGCCTGGGTTCTGGTGCTCTGGGACTGTCCATGTTTAAACAGGCAGAACGGGGCGAACTGATGGATGCTGCAGCCAGCCAGGAAGAAGCCGCTATAGACCCCATGGAGCAGGAGCTCAACTGGGATGATGTGGACCAGGTCGATCTGGTGGCGCTGGATATAGGCTATGGATTAATTCCTCTGGTGAACCCAGAGACTGGAGGCCAGCTGCTTCCCCGCGTTAAAGGTGTACGTAAAAAATTATCCGCTGAACTGGGCTTTCTGGTGCAGCCTATTCGCATCCGCGATAACCTGGACCTGTCACCTGATGTCTATCATATTGTGATGAATGGCGTGGTCCGCGGCAAAGGTGAAATTAAGGTCGGCAAGGAAATGGCCATTAATCCCGGCCAGGTGCACGGCACAGTCGAGGGCACCCCCACTAAGGAACCCGCCTTTGGCCTGGACGCGATCTGGATTGATCCCTCCCAGAGAGACTATGCAAGAACTCTGGGCTACACAGTAGTAGACCCGGCCACTGCGATTGCTACCCATCTCAATACATTGCTGCGCGGCAGCGCCTCTGATCTTCTGAGCCACGATGAAACCCAGCAATTACTCGACAAGGTAGCAGATCGATCTCCCAAGCTGGTTGAAGATCTGGTGCCTGGCAAACTGCCGCTGGCAACTATTACCAAAGTGCTGCAGAACATTCTCGACGAGGGTGTATCGGTCAGAGATATGCGCACTATTATTGAGGTTCTATCTACTGAAAGCAGCAATACTCAGGATGCCGACGAGCTCACCGCAGCTGTGCGACCCAGGCTCGGGCGCATGATTGTGCAGGGGCTGGTCGATATTAACGACAGCCTGCCAGTGATTACCCTTAATCCATCCCTTGAGCAGATGCTGCACAATATTCTGCAACAGAGCAGCAGCACCCAGGGACTGGTTATAGAACCCACACTGGCTGAGGGCCTGTTTAAAGCCCTGGCCGAGAATACCGAAGAGGTTGAAAACCAGGGACATCCCGCCGTATTGGTGGTTTCGCCTGGCATTCGCCCCTGGCTAGCCAAAATCATAAGGCACCGACTCAGCGACCTCACTGTTCTTTCTTACAGTGAGATTCCGGACGACCAGGCAGTAAAGGTTGTCGCCACCGTTGATGTCGACGTCACAAATTAATAGAAGGTAACAGAACAATGGAACTACAAAGAATTCTCGCTAAAGATAGCCGCGCGGCAATGGACAAGGTGCTTGAGCTCTATGGCCAGGACGCGCTGGTGGTGTCGAATAAAAAAGCCAATGAGAAAACTGAGATTATTGTCGCTATCGAGGTACCCCCAGAGACCGAGAAGACCCTCAGCGAAATACAGGTCGCGCCAATCGACTTGCCTGAGTTTGATTTCTCAGACTCGGTAGATTTTGATCAGATTATGGAATCTCATGTATTTAAGACTGCCCCTATAGCCAATGATCAGTTCTATACCCCAGCTCGCGATCTGAGTCTGGAGGCAGAGCGACCCCCTGCTTCAGCCAGCAATAGCATAACCAATGATCGCGATCATCTGCAGGCCAGAGAGATTGTCGATCTGGTCAAGCAGGAATTCGAGGTGATGCGCCGGGAATTTAAACTCTCCCAGCAACTGGATGCCTGGAGTGGTACCAGAGCAGTCAGCGACCTTATGCGCCCTCTGGTCGAAGCCTTTAATGAAACCGGCATGCCAGTTGGGCTGCGCGCATTGCTCAGCGATACCATTAATGGCTGTGCCGATCTAAACACTGCTCTGCAAGAAATCACTCAGATTCTAGGCAATGGCATTGACCATCTACCTCTGCTGGACGATATGCAGGGTATTCATCTGATTGCGGGCAGCTCGGGTTCGGGCAAGTCCTTGATGGCCGGTCGCCTTGCCAAGCAAAAAGCACTGCGCTGCGACAGTCAGGACGTGGCTATTATTAGCTACAACGACAGTCGTTTCGGAGCCTGGAATCAGACCCAACTTATTGGTTCGCAGGCTGGTGTGGACTGCTTCCGCGCCAATACCCCAGAGATGCTGGAGCAGCTGCTGCAGGAGCTGGGATCACGCAGCCTGATTCTTATTGATACAGCCGGGGTCGATGTAAAGGCCCAGGTCAAAGAGCTAAATAAACTGCTGCCAGAAGCGCAAAAACATCTGGTGGTGGCAGCCGATGCATCTGAAGCCTCGGTTAATCGTCAGCTAAAAGCTGGGTCCGGTGACTGGGATTCGATAATGTTGTCGCGCCTGGAAGATGATATCCGTCCCTGGCCAGTGATTAATGCATTGTTAGATACCCGTATCCCGATCTCGGTATGTTCCTCAGAACCATCTATAGCAGCAGCGCCAGCAAACCTTACAGGGATTGATCTGGCAGACCACTGTCTTGCCAACTTGCCTGTCGCATAAATTTGACTACCTATAATGGATGAACGAAAATGAAAAGATGCAGCCAAAAGGCGGTACCTCTGATGACAGGCAGGATTTTACCAGGGCACAATAATGACAAATAAAACCGCGACTCAGATAATCGGCATCGCCAGCGGTAAAGGTGGTGTGGGTAAAACTACCGTATCAGCCAATCTTGCCATTGCCCTGGCCTCTCTGGGTAAAAAAGTTATGGTTTTCGACGCCGACCTCGGCCTTGCCAATGCCCAGCTGGCGCTGGGTTGTCGCGCGCCTTTTAATTTTAGTCATGTGCTGTCTGGCGAAAAAACCCTGCAAGAAATTATTGTTGAGGGCCCCATGGGGGTGAAGCTGGTGCCTGGCGCCAGTGGTATCCAGCATATGGCATCGCTCAGCCAGGCTGAGACAGCTGGTATTATTCAATCGTTCTCAGAGATTGAAGAAGAGCTGGACTATTTTATTGTGGATCTGGCAGCGGGACTCTCGGACACAGTAATGACCTTTTTAAGCGCCTGCCAGCATCGGTTTATTGTGCTCAAAAATGAGCCCTCTTCTATTGCCGATGCTTACGCCACTATTAAGGTGATGATTCAAGATTACGATCTGGAAGCGATTAGCCTAATCCCCAATAGCGTCTCCTCTCAGGCTGAGGGTGAGCGCCTGTTTGGCAGTATCAATTCGGTGATCCAGAACTTTTTGGGCCGCCAGGTAAATTATCTTTACAGCATTGGTGAAGACGAGATGGTGCTCAGATCTATCAAGGCTTCTCAGCCGCTACAGACCTTCGCGCCTGCCAGCACAGCGACGCGCAACTTTGTCTCACTGGCCAAGTCGGTGATCAATATCGAGACTGATATGTCGCTGACTGGTGGCATGCAATTTTTTGTTGAGCGGCTAGCCTCTCAACGGATAAACCAGGCTTAGGGCTAACCATGGCTGACATCAGTGTCTATGAAGATATTCAAGCGGCAGGTCAGTCTAATGATCAGCTGCTAAAGCATATCGGCTTAGTCAAACGTGTCGCGCTGCATCTTAAGACCAGGCTTCCTAATTTTATGGAAGTGGATGAATTAATTCAGGTGGGCACCGTTGGTCTTATCGAGGCCGCGCAGTCTTTTGACGCCAGCAAAGGTGTGGATTTTGAAATCTTTGCCAAGAACCGTATCCGCGGAGCCATCCTCGACCAGGTACGCAAGCTCTCTTATCTACCGCGATCTGCGATTGTTAATATTCGCGATCACAACGAGGCCAGTGCCGTTCTGGGAGGAGAATTAGGTCGTGAGCCCACTCAGGCTGAGCTGGCTGAGTTTATGGGCAAGGATATGGAGAGTTTTCAGAAAGAACGTACCCATGCACACCAGTTTCAGACCGTCTCTCTGGAGTCTCAAATCCCGGACTCTGTGGATATGCCGGCCAGTGATTCCAACGAGCCGGAGGCCCAGCTCGGCCAGGATCAATTGATGGCGGCCCTGGCGGGTTCTATTGAATCCCTGCCAGAGCGGGAAAAGACCATTGTATCCCTCTACTATGTGGAGGAAATGAATCTCAAGGAAATCGGCGCTATTCTCGAGGTCAGCGAATCCCGCGTCAGCCAGGTATTGTCAGCCACGGTCAAGCAGTTGCGCAAGCATTTCGACAGCAATTACTAGACAGCATTTAACTGCCCTGCCCTCTTACTTTGAGCTATGGATCGAGTAATACACCAGGTTAGGATCTCCGGGTGCAACCACTCCAGTCTTTTCCTCCAGAGCCATCTTACGCTCTAAAAGGCCACGGTAATTCTGTTTCTCCAGGGTAATCAGTGCCTGAACCCCTGTATTCAATGTCTGTACCTCGTCTATTTGACTCTTAAAAGATTCCAGCTTTGAGCCAAGATTGGCAATTTGTTTTGCTTGCTTGCGCAGATCGCCACTCAATCCTTTCACCTGTGCGGCCACCTTTTCAGTTTCAACACTCACCGTTTTCGCGGCAGCCTCTGGAACCTGTTCACGCAAACTGTTGGCACTGGTTTCCGCCTTGGCCACAGCTTCGCCCAACAGCACCTGCTGCTCTGTAAACGCGGCCTGGGTAACGGCTAGCTCGTCAATGGAGGCCTGCAGAGTTGTAAATGTATCCAGGGCAGAATTCATTTTTTGAATGCGCTCGGTTACCTGCGTCATCATAGTATCAATCTGTGAGCCTTGACTGACTATCAGAAAGGTCACGCCGCCCAGCAGGCCCAGACCAATCACCAGACCACCGATGGCGCCAAATAATATGCGCTTGGATAGCTTAACGGTATCAGCACTGGCACTGGCAACCAGATCCACTCTCTTTTGCAGTAGGTCCAGGCCATTTTCCAGAGCTGAAGAGGCTCGACGGCTAACATCTGCCGCGCTATTGGTTGCTTCCGCAGTGACTACCACATTGGGCAGCAGCTGCTCCAGACGGCCAGAGATATTTTTTGCCTTGCTAAGAACCTGCGAAAACCGCTCCAGGTCACCTGGATCAGGCATTCTGTTGGCGTCGTAATCGGCTTCTTCTTCCGGCGTTAAAATATCGGTGAGCCCATCCAAGACATCAGATACTGCTTGAATATCATCCTCAAGGGATGGCTCAGCCTCTGCCTCTTCAGCGCCCTCAGCGCCCTCAGCATTATCTGGAGCACCCTCAGTCAATTCAGGGTTCTCGGTGTCCTCTTCCGCAGTTGTATTTTCTTCGTCAGCGTCGGCCATAACCATTCCGTAAGATTAATTATCTATTGGAGATGCTATACATCCCATTCCTGTTAAAGATCGACAGTTAGGTCGGTAACTTTAGAGCAGAGGCTCTCTGTGACATATCTAAAAACCTGTCTCTAGATAGCACTCTGCAGTTGAATCGCACCCCTGATCCAATAATCTGCCGGCATGGCCGTTCCCTCTGCAAAGGCCTGAGCTTTTTCTCTGGTAGAGAAGGGGCCAGAAATAATGGCGTAAACCCTACTCTGCCCGGCCTGGATCGGAAGCACCATGGCTTTGCGCAGGCTGTTGTAGCGGCCAAGATAGTCATTGGCCTGAAGCTCTGTGCTCAAAACAATATGCTGGACAAAGAAGTCGCTGGCCCGGGCAGTTTTAACCCGGGCTATGGATGCAGAAAATCCGGAGGCTTCGCTGGTCTGCACTGGCTGGTTTGTCGCACTGTCCTTTTCCTCAGACACTTTTTCTTCGGCCACTGGAACCGAAGACTGGGGTGCGCTCTCTAGCCCCGGGTCCACAGGCTTTTGCTGCGGTATTGCTCTGGGCTTGGAAGCCGGGGTCTGTTCCCGATCCTGCTGAATTTGTTTGACCACCTCCAGCGCCTGGCTGGTTTGGGCAGGTTTTTCTTTTGGCTGTGTCTGCACATTTTGCAGGGATTCTGGCTGTACTTTTTTAGGGGGCGTCTTTTTCTCAATTACCTGGGTAACCACCGGGGTATCCGGCTCGGGAGTCACTCGTGAAAGAATCGCCCAGGCCACTGCCAGCGCCAACACAAAGACCAGTGCCATGGACCAGAAAGTCCGCTTTCCCGACTTCTCTGCATCGAGCACTCCAGGATCCATAGGCTCCGCAAAATCATCGATACTGTCCTCAAGAAACTCCATCGATCCCTCGGGAAAGGGGTTGGCGCTATCATCTAGGCCGGCCCCATCTGCACCCTCTTTCAAATCTGGGTCTGCGTAGGAACCTTCGATGGCCGCGCCCAAACCAGTTTCCAAAAGCAGGGTTTCGGTCTGCCGCTGGAAGCCAAATTGTCTGGCCGCGCGCATCAGTTCAATGGCTTCTGCCAAGGTGGCCGTCTGCAGCGCCCAGCGATAGATATTCCTGCCCAACTGATCCAGAGGCGTCTCATATTCTGGCCAGGCGGTTTTATCTATAAACAGCACCAGGCGCACATTAACGCCGGGAAAGTCGGACAGCAATCTGGTCAGCAGGGACCACTGATCCTCTTGAATTTCGTTGGCATCATTCACCACCAGCAGGGTCACCGGCTTGTCGGCTGCAGGTGATTGCCGTGCCTCATCCACCGACATAGATGCCAGCAACTCGTTGAAGCGCTTGAGCAAACTCACGGTATTCATGGGCAGAAAAACTTCAACTTCAAAGCCATTAAGTTCACGCAGCTTAGCCAGCAGCATCTTGCAGTAATGACCCAGAACTCGCTCGTTATCGCCAATCACCGCTAGTCCTAATTCGTCATCAACAATGGAATCCAGGGCATATTGAAGGCGCTGCTTATCTTCAGGACGATAAAATATATCGCCCCCATCAAACCATTTTTGCAGCTCAAAAACCGGTTCTTCGTGATCTTCTCTCATTGGCTCTTTTCTCCGTAAAACAAACGCTTAACTAGTCGGCAAGTGTTCCGTCTGGGTTATATCTCATTCCTTTGGGCACCTCAGGGTTTGGCTTCTCTGCTACAGCGGCCCCGCGGCCCAGGCTATTCAAACTGAATACATAGGCTATAACCTGCGCAACTGCATAGTATAGAGACTCTGGGATGCTTTGGTTAACATCAGTAGTAAAATATAGTGCTCGCGCCAGGGTCGGTGACAAAAATACCGGCACAGCATTGTCTCCGGCACGCTCGCGAATACCCTGGGCTAAAAAGTCCACGCCCTTGGCCACAACAGTGGGCGCCCCGCTGCTGGAGGGGTCATAACTCAGTGCAACAGCAAAATGTTCCGGGTTGACAATAATCACGTCGGCGTCGCCGACGGCATCCATCATCTGACCCATGGCCATCTCGCGCTGCTTGCGGCGAATCTGTGCCTTTACCTCTGGTCGACCCTCGGTATCCTTAAACTCATCCTTAACTTCCTGTTTGGTCATTTTCATTTTTTGGCTATGCTCGTAGAGCTGGTAGGGAACATCAATAGCCGCGGCTATTATCAGGGTCAGTGTGACCAGCACTACCCCACCGGCAATAATCTCCCCGGCGCCTCTCATGGCCGGCTGAATGTCCATAAAGCCCAGTCCAATCAGCTGGTCAAATCTGCTGCTAACCACCAAATATAGCACCCCAGCCACCAGGCCAAACTTGACCAGGGCCTTGGTTAAATCAACCAGTGCCTTGGTACCAAAAATCCGCTTAAGCCCCGATAGAGGGTTAATTTTGCTGGCCTTGGGGGCCGCTGCTTTCATGGAGAAGTTAAAACCGCCAAGCAGGCCTGAGGCCCCAAAAGCAAGCACAATAGCCAGAGCAAAAATCGGCACAGCTACCAGCATCCCATCCAGAGCCTGAGCTCCAAACGCAGCAGGCAACAGGTTATCGGAAAAAATATCCTTGCGATCAAAGGTAAATCCAGTGGCAAACACTTCGCTGAGTTGCAGGATCAGGGCGCCACCAAAGATATACATAAAGCTGGCAACGCCAATCATCATCATGGCTACGGACAGCTCTTGGGAGCGCACTACCTGACCGTCTTCCCGGGCCTTTTCAAGCCGTTTGGCGGTGGGTTCTTCGGTCTTTTCCGCTGTAGAGTCCTGTTCTGCCATCAGGCAACCCCCAGTGCTTGGTTCATGACTTTAAATGATTCCTGCCACAGCCACTGAATACGAAACCCAATGCTGCTCATAGACATGGATAGCAGGATAATGCCTGCCAGAATCATCGCAGGAAAACCAACCGCAAAAATATTCAGCGCTGGCGCGGCCCTGGTGATCACCCCCAGGCCTATATTGATCAGCAGCAGGGAGACCATTATTGGCAGGGCCAACAGCACGGCGCCCAAAAACATCATTGAGCTCCACTGAATCATCAGCGCCATTAGTGGCTGGGCCTCAAACATCTCTCCTATAGGCAGCAATTGAAAGCTTTCCAGCAATAGTGAGATAACAATAATATGTCCGCCCAGGGCTAAAAATATTAATGTTGAGCAGATAATAAGAAACTGGGCTATCACGGGAACATTGCCCATATTGGGGTCGACCATATTGGCCATACTTAGGCCCATGGAAGCAGAGATAGCCTGACCGCCCACAATCAGTGCGGCGCTGACTACCTGTAGCAAGGTGCCCAGCAGTACGCCGATAAATACCTGCATAAATATTTCCTGCAGCCCGAGGGCGGTCAGGGGATCAATAGTCGGCCATTCTGCCAGGGGATAAACCATCCAGGTTAGCAATAGAGCTAACAGCACACGAATGCGCACAGTGACCGCTTGAATCGAGAAAAAAGGCGCCGTCAGCAGAAATGCCGAGATGCGGATCATCGGCCAAAGCAGCGTATAAAACAGCTGCACAACTTCGGCGACAAGCAGGTCCATTACATAAATAGCGTAGGAATACGCTCAAAGATGCGTTGAAAGAAGTCAACCATGACCGCGATCTGCCAGCTACCAAAAATCACCAGGGCCAGCACCATCACCGCCAGCTTGGGGATAAAGCTCAGGGTCATCTCCTGAATAGAGGTGGCCGCCTGAAAAATACCTATAAGCAGGCCCACACCCAGGGCCACGCCTAATAGTGGTGCTGCAACCAAGACCGCTATCCACAGCGATTCTCTTCCCAAATCAATTACCTGTGCAGCATCCATAAAAGCTCCTAGGAAATAGCAAAGCTGGAGGTCAGAGACCCCATAATTAATGTCCAGCCATCAACCAGCACAAACAGCATTAGCTTGAAGGGCATGGATATCATCATCGGCGATAGCATCATCATGCCCATGGACATCAACACACTGGCCACCACCAGGTCGATCACCACAAATGGGATATAGATTAAGAAACCTATAGAAAATGCGCTCTTCAGTTCTGAGGTAATAAAGGCTGGAACCAAGGTGGTAAAGGGTACATCAGCGGGTGTCTCAATATCTTCGTTGCCGGCTATCTCAACAAACATGGCAATATCAGATTCCCTGGTCTGGTTGAGCATAAAGTTGCGAATAGGTATTTCCGCCTCTACCAGAGCAGCTTCAAAGCTGATGGTCTCATCCATATAGGGGCTGATGGCTTCGTCGTACACCGTATTTAGCACCGGCGTCATAATAAATAGCGTCAAAAATAGCGCCAAGCCGACCAGCACCTGGTTGGGGGGTGTCTGGGCCGTACCCAGAGCCTGTCGCAAAAGCGACATAACAATAATGATGCGCACAAACGAAGTCATCATTAACAAGAGCGATGGTAACAGGGTCAGCACTGTCATCAGTGCCAGTAGCTGCAGGGTCAGGCTATATTCTGTTCCACCACTGCCATCATCGATCATATTGACAATGGGCAGCCCTGCCTGCGACAACGCAGGACTGGCAAAGCCAAGCGCTAGCAAGCCAATAACAAGCCATTTGCTGGGGAGGCGGCGGTGGATAGAGGGCAGAAACATACGAAAATGAGTAAGTCTGTTCAGCTCAAAAGCGGGGCGATCTCTGTCGATCAACCATCGGAGCATGGTTCAATCCTTATTTTTATTAAATGCCTGGGAAAGCATATCCTTGAAATTACCTAGCGGGCGTCCTGCCTCGCCGGTTTGCTGAGCGCCTGTCTCGGGCTCAGTATTATCTGTATCATCTTCAACATCGGGCCAAGTGCCTAATTGGGTCATACCCTGAGGGCTCAGACCGATTAGCACCTGATCACCATTTAAGCTTACCAGCAAGAGTTTCTGGCGACCACCAAGGTTTTGTATTTCCAGCAGTTTTAGGCGTTTGTTGCCGCTGTTACCTATGTTAGGGCCGAGCTTTTTGATCGCAAACAGCGTGGCCACCAACATGCCGATCACCAGCATAAAGGACGCCATCATCGATAGCCATTCTGACCAACCAAACTCAGTCAACATAGGGTTCTCTATTTAAAGGTTAGCTACCCGCTCTACCGCCGGTATTACCCTGGTTAATTTAACACCATAACGGTCATTGACCAAGACAACTTCACCCTGAGCTACCAGCGTATTATTCACTAGTAAATCAAGAGGTTCGCCAGCCAGCCTGTCCAGTTCAACAACACTGCCCTGGGTGAGGCGCATCAAATCGCGTATTTTGAGCTCTGTTCTGCCGACCTCAATAGAGATAGTTACCGGAATATTTTCCAGAACATCTGCATTAATACTGACAGGAGCGTCCAGCTGAGCAGGCTGTCCTGTTTCCTCTGCCGCCTCTGCCGCTGCTACTTCTTCATTTATTTCTGGGTCTGACATAGTTTTTCTCGCTGTTGTTACTCAAATAATGGTTAATTGCTGGAGGGCCGAGTTCTAGTCCTCAGGCTCCAGCGACCTGACAATCTGTACTGCCATCTGCGAACCCTGCACGCCGATCTCTGCATCGAAGAGCGGGGTGTTGCCTGCCGATAGCCTGGCGTAATCTTCTTTCCTAAAGTAAATAATGTCGCCTTCCACAGCCTGGTTAAACTGCTTGAGGGTGGTGTCTATTTCACCAAGAACAACCTTAACTTCCAGCTCAGCATCGATGGTGGCTGAACGCAAATTGTTGCGCCAGGAATCATCTGACTCCTGCTCGCCGCTCTGTACCCTGCTGGAAAGCAGTTCGCGGACCGGTTTCAGCATGCCATAGGGATAGACAATCGCTATGTTGCCAGTGACACCGTCGCCGAAGTCCAGGCTAAACCGGTTGACAATAACCAGCTCATTGTCTTCTGCTATTTCAATAAACTGAGGGTTGATATCTGAGGCGATGGTTTCACATTTAATCGACATAACCGGCGTCCACGCCTCTTGCAGAGAGCCAAACAGGATATTGGTCATAATGTTGATAATGCTGGTCTCGATAGGTGTGAATACACGATCAGACTGAAGATTGATTTTGCTGCCACCAAAACCGCTAAAAAAGTTATCCAGGCAGGCAAATATAATATCTGGCTCGATACAGACCATTGACAGCCCACGCAGTGGGTGCAGATTGATCGAGCTCAGCGCCAGTGGTGCCTCCAGCGTTTTCATATAGTCCTGAATGGCCATGATTTCCGCCTTTGCGGTGGTCATCTTAGCCGTGGTTCTCAATACGTCTAGTACGCCCACTCTGAACTCTCGAACAAAGCGCTCGTTAATAAGGTTGATCGCCGTCAGATTCATGCTCAGTGAGCGATCTTCATTGGTAATATCGTGCTTGATAGCCAGGGCACTAATATTGAGCCCAGTATCCGTCTCAATAGAGCCGTCCTCGATACCCATGGTAAGAGCCTCTAGCTCTTCTGGCGATAGTAGATTGTCTGTGTCAGCCATAATGGCCCTCGCAAATTACTCAATAGCAAATAAATGCCAATATTATTGGTTAGCTTCCGGAACCTGTCCATCTAACTACCCCTGATGAACTGCCCTCTGAGCTAAACTTCAATGTCCAATCCGGTACTGGATAACCGCCGCCGCGGACTATTATCACTGTCCTCAGCCTTTTGAGACAGCCGCTGGTTAAATCGCTCCGGGCGCTGCTCAGCTGTCGGGTTTCCGTCTGAGTGCCGCTGTTGCCCTGCACCTAATCCTATATAAGCAGAATCTATGCCATGTTGGTCAAGTGCTGCACGCAATTTTGGCAAACTGTCCTGCAACAACTCTCTGGTTAAATGCTTTGAGGCATTAAAGTGCGCCTCTAGCTCTCCATTTTTCATCTCTAGCTGTATTTCAATACGACCCAGAGATTTGGGGTGAATATCCATCTCAACACGCCAGGCTCCGCGGGCAATCTGGGCACTCAGCCTCTGGCCCAAAGCCTCAGTCAAACGTCTCGACATCTCCATATGCTGATCATGCTTGCGCCATGCATCTGCTTCTGTGCGCTCTGTCGGCGCAGTTCTGGTCTCTACCGATGACTTCTCGGTGAGATCAGCTCGCACCTCAGAGACCTGACTGTGGGTCATGGTCGCTTCGCTGCCAACACTGCTTGCCAGCGGATTAGTCGGCGCCAACACCGGCACCATCCGCGGCTCCAGAGAACTTAGCTTTGGCAGCGCGTCCTGCAAATTAATACTGTCTAACTTCAGTGTCGACAGTGCCGAGCGGTCAGGGGTCCATTTATCATTCTGCGCCAGAGCCATGCGGTTCTGAACCAACACCCCCAGCGCCTCTGCATCAAAACCCTGGGTCTTGGCAAACGCCATAACCGCCTCTTCAGAGGGCTGTTCACCGCCGAGTAGCAGCTCTATTCCGCCCTCGAGAGCTCGGCTCTCTAGTTGGATATCGCCCTCTGCTCTGGCTGGCTCAACTATGCCGCTTTTTGGCGGCGGATTGCCGCTTTTTGCCGCCATTAACTGGTCAAAGTTTTCCTTGAAGGCGACTTTAAATTTGTTCGCTCTGCCGTCCAGAAAACTATTATTCAGCGCTGAAAGCCCCGTTTTTGCTGTCTCTACAGCTTCTCTTGGCTCTGCAGCTATTCTTTTTATACTGTCCATTAACCTGTTTCTCTCAATCGATTGCCTGGTTTCCTAACTAGGAATTGCAAGACACGTGCCAATACTGAAACCCTAGGATTGGCTGCGGGATTTGAGATTAAACTGCATCAAACTTTGTACGTCGGCCTCTTTGGTCTCTCTGCGCGCAACTAGGGCGCGCTGCTTTTGGTTAGCTCGTTCAGCTAACTGCTCATATTTGTGTCGCTCCTGCTCGGCGAGCCGCAGTACTTTGCTTGCCGCATCGCAATCATGCTGATACAGGGCCAGCTCTCTACTGGAGTCGGCTTTAATACTCTGTAGCTGGACTAAAAACTGACGAAAATTGGCGGCCTCGGTAGTGCTGTGAGCACGACCCTGAATAACATTGAGCTTTTCAGCGTATTCGACCAGCATCTGGTCGACTTTTTGATCTCGAGCTATGGCCTGCTCTTTTCGCGATAGGGCATTGTCATAGCGAAATCTGGCTTGGCGGGCCTCTGCCTGAGCCTTGGATGTCAGCACATCCCAGACTGCTGTGTTGCTATTCTTCATGACTGTACTGCCGTCAGCTGCTGCAACATGGCGTGACAGTTATCCATTGAGACGGACTCATCGCTCGATTGCTGTAACAGTGCCTCCATTTGCGGGCGCAATCTAATGGCTTCGTCTAAATCCTGGTTGGCACCAGCATCGTAGGCGCCCACCTGAATGAGATCCTGGTTTTGTTGGTAAAGGGTCCACAGGCGGCGAAACAGATTGGCCGACTTGAGTTGTTCAGGGCTGAGCAGGCTGTTCATCACTCGTGAGATGGATCCCGACAGGTCAATTGCCGGGTAATGGGCTGCATCTGCCAGTTCTCGCGACAACATAACCTGACCATCCAGGGATGCTCGGGCTATATCTACAATTGGATCCGCGCGGTCATCACCTTCTGCCAGCACGGTATATACGGCGGTAATTGAGCCGACTCCTCTGCGACCTACACCTGCTCTTTCGATTAGTTTTGGCAGCAGTGCAAACACCGAGGGCGGATAGCCCTTGGCCGTGGGTGGTTCGCCTATGGCCAGCCCAATCTCACGCTGGGCATGCGCCGCACGGGTCAGGCTGTCGCAGAGCAACAATACATTCTTGCCCTGATCGCGAAAATATTCCGCAATCAGATGACTGAGGTTGGTGGCTTTTAATCTAAGTACCGGCGACACATTGGCTGGCGCGGCTACAACCACAGATTTAGCCAGTCCCTCTTCACCCAGAGTCTGCTGGATAAATTCCTGGACTTCACGTCCGCGCTCACCAATAAGACCAATCACCACTACATCGGCTTTAGTATTGCGGGTCAGCATGCCAAGCAGCACACTTTTACCCACCCCAGAGCCCGCCATCAGACCAATACGCTGACCCTGGCCCAGGGTCAGGCAGCTGTTTATCGCCTTGATTCCTGTATCCAGAATCTGGTTGATCGGGCCTCGTTCCATTGGGTTAATTGGCAGGCCTTCAAGGCCCAGCTGGTCTGTATAGTCGATTGGCCCCTTGCCATCCAGAGGCTGGCCAAGGCCGTCCACAACCCGACCCAACATGGCATTGCCCAGGGAGGCCTTTGAGTGATTGGAGCGCACCCAGATTCGAGCACCGGGACCGATGCCACTGGGCTCGGTAAAGGGCATTAAATAAAGTAGATCATTGTGAAAACCCACCACCTCAGCATCGATAAAGGCGCCCGTATCCAGGTTTTCGACCTGGCAGTGGGCTCCCAGTGGGGCAATAATGCCCTTAGCTTCAAGAGTCAGGCCGACAACACGTACCAGCTTGCCGCTGGCGGATAGTTCGGGCGCACGCAACTGGGCTATATGGTTATCAACCTGGGTGGCAAAATCAGTCATTGGACTCAGTGTCCTGATTATCCACTGGTAGCTGGTCCTGAGCATCTGCGGTCAAATCTTCGGCAGGCTCAGAGTCTGTTTTTATTGCGGAAGGGCTGTCTATTTCAGTTGCCTGTATAGAAGTCTCATCTTCACCAAGGACTTCAGCCTCTAGGTCGACTTCTTCGGCTATAGTCTGCTGTTCCTGATTCACGGCTATCTCTTCGACAGGGTCGACTTCCACGGCGCCCTCGATAGGTTTTTCCTCTACCTGGTTGGGGAAGTTATTATCAAAGGCCGACTTGGTCATAGGCTTGCCCAGTAAACTCTGTGACAGACTATCGAGTCTGTGTTCAATCAGGTCTTCAATGGCACTGTCGTCAATACTGACTTTGACACTTCCCGGTGACAGCTGTGGGTCGGCTCGCAAATCCAGGCTATCCAGCTCGCCATCCAGGGTGGCGCTGAATTTGCCTTTATCCTCGGGATTGAGGTAGAGAATAATGGGGGCCTCGCCCTGCTGTTCCACATCTTTTAACGCTTCGCTAATCAGCCGCTCTATTACCGCAGATGACTGAGCGAGCTCGCCCCGAACCAGCTGCTCGGCAAGGTGCAGAGCGAGCTTTTTGAGGGGGTCATAAAAATTGTTCATATCCTGTTGCGCTGCGCGAATACTCTGCGTCAGCTCTTCAAAGCTGGTTCTGGCAGCGTCCAACTTTGCTTCGCTCTCTTCTGTGCCACGCTGATGGCCCTCTTCAAAGGCCTCTCGAATCGCCTGTTGATGGGCGGCTTCGGTTATTTCCTGTTCCTGTCTCTGCTGCTCGGCAAGCTGTTGCTCAGGGCTCTCCGCTTGAGAGTCGCTGTCTGTAGGTAGGGCGTCCCCGGATACTGAGGCCTGCTTATCAGCCATTAGGTTATCGCTATCTTCCGCCGAGCCGCCCAGGACCTGAGGATGCCACTTGATAAATGCTGACGGCTGTTGGCCGTCCGCAGAATTTTGCCAGGATGTGGCCGCAAAAGCTTTGGCTTTTTGGCTCGCTCTCAGCAGGCCATTTAGGCGCCAGGATACGGATGATTTTGAATTAGACAAAGCTCTCACCTGATCCTACCAGCATCATTTCACCATCGTCAGACAGCTTGCGAGCAATCTTCATAATGGCGCGCTGAGCATCTTCTACTTCTGCCAAACGCATTGGACCCTTGGCTTCCATATCGTCAATAAGCAGCACTCTTGCTCGGGCAGACATATTGGAGAGTATTTTCTCTTTGGTCGCCTCATCTGCGCCTTTCAGTGCAGGCATCAGCAAGTCTTGTTCTACATTGCGCAGTAAGGTCTGAATACTGCGGTTGTCAACTTCAGCAAGATTTTCGAAGGTCAGCATCTTATTTTGAATTTCTGTGGCCAGCTCTTCATCTTTCTCTGTCAGTGGATCAAAAACACCAGAGACGACCTCGCCAGAAGAGAAGTTCATAATCTTGGCGGCGGTGGTAACACCCCCCAGATTAGATGCCTTTGCGGTAGTCTTTAGCAACTTTTCAGAGAGTACGCCTTCAAGTTCAGCCATTGCTGAGGGCTGCACGGAATCAAGTTTTGCCAGTCGTTCAATAATTTCTGCGTGCTTCTCACTGGGCAGAAAGCTCAGTACCTGGGAAGCCACATCACTGTCGAGCACAGAGAGAATAATGGCTGAGACCTGGGGGTGTTCATCCATTAGGATTTCACCTATGGCTCGGGGATCCATCCACTGCAGGATTTCCAGCTCCTTGGCGGACCCCGCAGGCATAATTTTCGCCAGTACGGTCGAGGCCTTGTCATCACCAAGCGCTGCTTTGAGAACATTGACCACATAGTCAGTGGTGCCCATACCCAGGTCGGTCTGATGCTTGATAACCTGAATAAAATCATCGACCACCAGAGCCACCAGCTCTCTGGATAGATCTGAGACTTCTACCATGGCTTTACCCAGTGCATTCACCTCGCGACGATTTAAAAATCGCATAATATCGGCAGCCTGTTCTTCGCCTAGCAGCAACATAAGAACGGCGGCTTTTTGGGCGCTTGCCATTGCTGCCAATTCGGCATCCAACGGGCTTGCTTTGGGCGCCTCTTCGACAGAATTATTTTTCTTTGCTTTCTTTGCCATTGTCTTAATTCCTAATCAATCTCGGGCCTAGCGGATCATTTTCTTAAATACATTTGCCACGCGCTCGGGCTCTTTAGCCACCAGCAGTCGGATCAGTGCCACCTTGTCATCATAGCTTCGTGCATTGTCCATAAACTCTGGCGATATAGTTGATTTATTTTCCAGAGCTCGTTTCGCATCATACAGCGACACATCTTGCTCGGTTTTGCGAGGTCCCGGAGATCCGTCATTTAGCGCCGCCATAGTCATATCGCCGCTTTTAGCTGCTGCTTTTGCCACTGCGGCTTCAGCTTCCATATTGGCAACATAGGTGCCGATGGTTGGCTTGACCACAAAGTACAGCAGAGCGATAAATAACAACACCGCAGCCAGGGTTTTTATCATGCTAATGACCTGGGGGTTTTCATACCAGTTGATCGTAATCGTCTGCAGAGGTGGCGCTGGCTCAAACCTGGTTGAGACTATGGTGACCACATCGCCACGAGCGGCGTTAAATCCAACTACGCCTTTGACCAGATCGGTAAAGCGCTCTAATTCCTGCTCAGAATAAGCCCCTGCAACACCTGCCTCTTGATCAGCTTCAGGGGTGTTAAGCACAACAGCAACCGAGAGTCTCTCCAGCTTGCCGCCCTGTCGCTTGACGTGGCGAACTGCCCGGTCCATCTCATAATTGCGAGTTGTCTGGCTACTCAGAGTGTCGAGGCCAGCACCTCCTATACCTTCCTGAGAGATAAGCTGTCCGTCGATAACGGCTGTTGCATCCAGAGGCGCTGCATTAGATGTAGCGCCGGGAATGCCGCCAGAGCCCGATCCCGCACTTTTCTCTTCTATCAAAATTTCCGAGCGGGCGCGCAGGCCATTATTGTTACCATCATATTCTTCATAGGTAGATTCAATCTCAGTGAAGTCGATAAGCACATCGACCTCAGAGCGCACATTGCCCGCTCCCACAACCTGGGATAAAAAGGAATCGATACGATTGCGGTAGGAATCTTCCATACGCTGTTTGTGAGCGATCTGTTCAACATTATGACTCGATGACGCCAGCTGGTTGCTGTCTGTCAATAATTTACCGCGCTGATCCACAACTGCCACGTCGTCGGCCGACAGATAGGGAACACTGGAGGCAATCATATGAACTATCGCCTGTACCTGTGAGGCCGAGACAACGCGCCCTGGATAAGGAGTAACCACCGCAGAGGCTTTTGCCGGAGTGCGATTGCGCACAAACACGCTCTGCTTGGGCGATGCCAGATGGACGCGAGCGGACTGAATGCTGGCTATTTGGCTGATGCTGCGGGCAAGTTCGCTTTCCATTGCCGATACATAGCGTACCTGCTCCATAAACTGGCTGGTGGTCATGGAAGAATCATCGCTCAACGACGCAATACCACCCACGGTGCCACTCTGAGGCAGACCTTTGGAGGCTAAAAGAATACGTGCCTCATGAAAACGAGAGTCGGGAACCTTTAGCTGCCCGGTCTTTGAATCAATAGAGGCACTGAAATCTGCGGCTATCAGAGCCTCAAAAGCGGCCTGTCTGTCGGCGTCCGAGAGCCCTGGATACAGGGTTCTATAGGGCGGCTGCTGTACCCAGGAATAGGCAATAATAAAAACCGCTAGGGTAAGCAGAGCCATTATTGCCGGCATCGATTTTTTTACTGCGGGCTGAGACATAACACCCTGCATACCCGCCATAGACAGGCCGGGTGAATCAGATGTGGCTGCGCGAGAGGCGCTTGCCTGTTCTGCCGAAGCTGCATTATTGGGAGTTTGAGCTCTGCCAGCCTGAGCTGGTGCGATATTCATATCCGCTGGATTTGCGACTGTAGTTGCCATAGCTATTATCTCTGTTCAGTGCTTACACTGGCATGTTCATGATTTCTTCGTAGGCTTTGAGCACTTTGTTTCTTATCTGCAAAGTGGCTTCAAAGGCCAGCGACGATTTTTGAATTTGCATAACCACATCCGTTAAGGGGATGTCGTCGCCCCGCTCATAGGCGGTGCGCATGGCTTTTGAGGTTTGCTGTGTGGCGTTGACTTCTTGCAACGCGCCTTTAATCGAATCGGCAAACCCTGAAACGCCCGTTGGCTCTGTACTTAGACCCGAGTTCGGCGAGATATTAACTCCCTCAGAGGCCTGGGCCTGATACTGTCGAATTTGACTGAGCACCGATTCGACGTTTGCTGCATTTGTTGGATTAATCATTTTTTATACCCCTAGCGCGCGTAGGCTCTGGTGACAGGCATACCCTGTTCACGCAGACGCTGTAATTTATGGCGCAGTGTTCTCGGGCTGATGCCAAGCTTTTCAGCAGCCTGGTCGCGGCTGCGAGATGCCTGCAGGGCCTCGGAGATAGTTTTATATTCGCTGCTTTTAAGCGCATCACTCAGCTGATCAACAGATTTGTGAACTGAGGTTTCGCGAGGTGCGGCATCCGAGTAAAAAGGCTGAGCTGCCAGAGTATTTCCATTTGCCAGAGATCGGGCAAGGCCCTGATCAGAGCCGTCCATGGTAGGTATATCGTCAAAGATCAGATGCTCTGTGTCGATTGGGCCCTGCTGGGCCAGTACCATTGCGCGAATAATCACATTTTGCAGTTCACGCACATTGCCGGGCCAGGGATAGGCAACAAGGCTTTGCTCGGCGGCCAGGGTAATTGTCATGGCCAGATTAGGACCAGCCTGCTGGGAAATAAACTGTTTTACCAGCGGAATAATATCGCCGGTGCGCTCGCGCAGGGGCGGAATACTCAATTTGAAAGCACTGAGGCGGAAATATAAATCTTCGCGGAAGGTGCGCTCAACAATAGCTTCTTTTAAATTGCGGTTGGTCGCTGCAATGACTCGAATATCCAGCTCGATCATCTTCTGGCCACCAAGACGCATAAATTTGCGCTCTTGCAGTATGCGCAGAAACTTTGCCTGAAGATGGAATGACATCTCGCCAATCTCATCCAGGAATATTGTGCCACCCTGTGCCTGCTCGAACAGTCCCGGCTGCACCTTGGTCGCACCGGTGAATGAGCCTTTGTCGTGGCCAAACAGCATATCTTCAACCAGATTTTCTGGCATGGCTGCACAGTTAAAAGCAATAAAGGGGCCCCCATGACGAGGGGAGGCGTCATGTAATATGCGGGCCAAAACTTCTTTTCCGGAACCTGTGGGTCCTGCAAGCAGGACTGTGACATCCACGCTGGCTACACGCTCAGCCAGAGCAAGCAGGTTGCGGCTGACAGGGTCGGCAAAAACATAGGCAGACTTGCTGCTCTTGGGTTTGATCTCGGCGGCGTCAAAAATCTGACGCCATTCAACTGGCTCAAGCTTGTGATCAGGGACTGCGGTCAATGCACCCTGTCTCATTGTCTTAATCACCAAATCAAAATTATCTGCGGGGACTCGAGCAATCACCGGAACCGATAGCTTGCAGGCGGTTAATTTTGCCAGCAACTCGTTCAGCGCTGAGCTTTTGCCCACCACATTAACCACAACAACATCCGCAGACATAAATTCATGTTCTGAAATCTGGGTTAAACAGGCAGGCTCCATGGCAATAGACTGCTCTTTGAAGGCGTTTAGATCTCGCGGGCTAAGTGTCCCAGCTGTGTCGATCCAGAGTACCGATGTCATTTTGTTCATTTGCTCGTTGATCCTTTTTGGTCATTGCCGCTTTGGCTTGTTTAGTCTTGAGATAGCAAGTTGCGTGCCAAAAGTAAATATTCAACAAAAACAGTGGGTTAGGGAAAGAGCGGCAAATAACTGTCAATTTATTGCCAGTGGCAAGCCGTCGGCCAGCTGACAAATTGCCGCCACATAAGCGGCATTGTTTGGCCATACTCAGAGGTTAACCGGCACAAAAGCGCAGGGATTGGGGGGGGTTGGGGAGGAACTTTAGCCCGCGGGCTGGAAACTGGCTGTCTAGGCTTCGCTCAGACCATATTTATTGATCTTTTCAATCAGGGTGGTGCGCTGCAGATTGAGCAGTCTGGCTGTTTGGGATACATTGCCTTTGGCTTTGCCCAGAGCCTGCTTGATCAATGTGCGCTCTATCTCCAGTAAATGCTGCTTAAGCTGCATGCCCTCTTCGGGGAATGACGCGCCCCCCTGGGCCAGCATTATAATCCTCTGCACCTCATCCACTTGTTCTACGGGCGCAAAAATATCCATTTGGTCATGGCTAACGGTCTTGTCTTCGAGGCCTGTCTCCTGATTGGATACAATTCCTTGAAGTGCATCTGTAGCGTCTGACTCAGGGGGTTCAGCCTCAGTATCTGCCATCAGCGCAGAAAGCGCATCTGTGCTTTGCTGATCTACCAGAGTGCGAATACCAGAGGGGATCATGCTCGAGGGCACATGGCGCAGATCAACTTCCTGGGCAGGATAGAGGGCGGTATACCGCGCCACCAGATTGGAAAGCTCGCGGACATTGCCCGGCCAGTTGTACTGGATCATCAGCTTGAGGGACCATGGGGTCATTTGAATTGGGGCAGTATTTTTGGTGCCGTGAAGCGCCGCGAAATGTTCAATCAATAGGGGGATGTCAACTTTGCGCTGGGCCAGAGCCTGAATTTCCATGGGCATAACATTGAGACGATAAAACAGATCTTCGCGAAACTCTCCCTGCTGAATCAGCTGCTCAATATTTTTATGGGTCGCCGCAACCACGCGCACATCTATAGCCTTTGACTCGGTGGCACCAACGGGGTCGATAGTTCGCTCTTGCAACACTCGCAGCAGCTTCACCTGCAGGTCCATGCTCATATCGCCAATTTCATCGAGAAACAGGGTGCCGCCATTTGCTAGCTCGAAACGGCCTTTGCGATCAGTGATGGCTCCGGTGAAGGCACCTTTGCGGTGTCCAAATAACTCGCTCTCCAAGAGTTCTCTGGGGATAGCGCCACAGTTGATGGGAATAAAAGGTGCCTGGGCTCGCTCTGAACAATTATGCAGCGCGTTCGCCACCAGCTCTTTGCCAGTACCGCTGTCGCCAAGAATCATAACCGTCGCGTCGCTAGGCCCTACTATCCTGATAAGAGCGCGCAATTCGGTTATTTCTCGGCTGCTACCAATAATAGATTCAAGTTCTAACAAAAATCGGTCTCGCCTTGCCCCGCAGCACATAGGGCTACATATATGTATTTATGAATGGCACTATATAGGTATGAGTTTCTTCTAACAAGAGCGGCAAAGACCAGCAAGCTATGCATTTAGGTATTGGTGATTTCGGCGCGGCTACCGAATGTCCTAGAAAAAGACTGACATCTGCACATGGGTTGCGTACATTGCATCCTAAACAGTTAGGACCAAAATAATGTTTAGACTTCGGGGGGCACTGGTTGAGGTTTGTATTATCCTGTTTATCGGCGGGTTGATTGGCGCCGCACTTGGGATAGTGTCAAATTTATTTGTGATAGGCGTGGAATCCCTGGGTGCCCATAGAGAGGCTTCCAGCTTGCTGAGTATTAATCTTGGCGGGCAGGTTGTGTCGTTTTCAAGCCTGCTATTTCTCTGGGCTGCTGCAGCTGCGGTGCTATTGATAAAAACCAGTCTGAATATTAGTCAATGGGTGGGGCCCGCGGACAGTATCTTGGCAGCTCAGCAGCAACAGCAACCCCTGAATATTAAGCAGGGCTTCGCCTCTACTCTGGCCGCCTTTGCCTCAGCAAGCGGCGGCGCCTCGGTCGGGCAGTACGGGCCTATTGTTCATTTTGGCGCCACCGTCGGAGTCTGGGTAAAACGCTTTGTGTCCAGCCGTCTAAGCCATGATATTTACCTTGGCTGCGGTGTGGCAGCTGCTATTTCCGCAGGTTTTAACGCCCCTATCGCCGGTGTGATTTTTGCTCATGAAGCCATCTTGCGACATTTCTCAATGCGCGCCATCGCTCCTATCACCGTCGCCTCCATTAGCGCAAGCACATTGGGCAACTACTGGTTTCCCAACACCGCAGCACTGGATATCGAATCTGTGGTGCCCAGTCTTACCGAAGTAGTACCCACATTGATTGTTTTGGCGCCGGTTTTTTCACTGGTGGCCATACTGTTTATGCTGTCCCTTCGCCAGGCCTCAGAAGTCGCTGGCAAATTAAGGCTTTCGCCAACCAAACTACTATTTCTGGGTGCCACTATTTGCGGCCTGGTCGGCGTATGGATACCGCAGATTTTGGGCTTGGGTATCTCGAGCATCAATCATATGATTGCCGGTGATTTTACTCTCACTCTGTTGGCCACGGTGCTGGTAGCAAAAATTTTGATGACTGCTCTCTGTCTCGGCTGCGGGCTCCCCGGAGGGATGTTCTCCCCCGCTCTGTTTATCGGTGTGGCCACTGGGGCTCTGGCTGGCCAGATATTAACCCTGCTGGGATTTGCCGATATTGCCAGCATCATCAGTGTTGCCGCTATGGCGGCGGTCAGCTCCGCAGTTATTGGCGCACCATTGTCAGCGGTTATGATTGTGCTGGAATTAACTCAGTCCTACCAATATGCGGTAGCCGCCATGATGGCTGTGGTGGTCTGCAGTCTGCTGACTAATCGACTCTTTGGTCATTCGTTCTTCGATCGCCAGCTGCTCGACCGCGGCATCGATTTATCTCAGGGCCGTGAAGCTCTCGCCCTGAGTCATGTGCAAGTCGAAGCCTACGCCAGCCAAAACTATATTTCCGCCACTGTTAACAGCCGTGGCGATCAGCTGCTGCATGCTATGCACTCTGGGGGTGATACGGAAGCCTATGTGCTTAATAAAGAGGGCATTCTGCTGGGCAAAGTCAATATTTTTGCAGTGCTTGAGGCCGGGTCTGGAACCATTGCTGATTTTATGGATACTGGTCCTCTCAGCCTTTATACTCATGATTCACTAGAGCATGCCATGGCAACCGCTGGCGAATTTGTAGGTGAGAGCCTGCCGATTGTAGATTTGGACACTGGGCAGCTTGTGGGCACGGTGACAGAGGGGTCACTGTTCCAGGCGGTAATCGCGGTACAGAAACAGGCGCGAAGCCAAGAGCGCTCTTAATAAAATAATAACAAAGGAATTTGTCTGTGAAGCAACTTCTGAAAACCATTGTTTGCTGCTGCTCTCTGATTTCTCTCTTAGCTCCGGGTCTGGCCTTCGCCGATGCCTATGAGGCTGGCATTGTGGCTATTAAGCGAGGCCACTTTGAAACCGCTATGCGGGCGTTTTTACCCCTGGCCGAGTCTGGGCGCGCAGAGGCGCAGAATAATGTGGGTCATTTCTTTGAACAGGGCCTGGGCGTAAACCAGGACTATGAGCAGGCAATCAGCTGGTATCTCAAAGCCAGCGAACAGGGCTTGCCGGCAGCGCAACACAATGCGGGAATGCTCTACTACAACGGAACTGGCGTAGAACAGGACTATGCCCAGGCCTTTGATCTGTTCGAGAAAGCAGCCCAACAGGATGTTATCGAGGCCCAGTATATGCTGGGTCTTATGTACCATCAGGGCCATGACCGCGAGGCAGATTACGACCAGGCTCGCCAGTGGTTTTTAAAATCGGCTAAAAGGGCCTACGCCAACGCCCAGTTTATGTACGCCTATATGCTGCAGTCGGCTCAGGGTGGCGATGAGGAACCCGAAGCTCAAAAGGCTATGGTCTGGGCGGCACTGTCAGAACACAATGGTAAAACCGATGCCATCAGCATCACCTCGGTTGCGGCCATGCAAATGGAAGACCGCGAGATCAGTGATGTGCAGGGTATTGTCGATCAATGTCTGGCAACCAATTACGCCCAGTGCCCTGAGTAATCTGTCGGGAATTGTAAAATACCTCTATTAATGGGCAAATAATTGGCTTAAACACTAAAGAATCTCTCTGCTGTACCGATCTTATAGGTATCAAGAATTAACAGATAGGATTTGTAAGCAATGAGCTTTAGCAATCGTGGCGTAAATGCCTACCGCAATGTGGATGTCTCTACCTCGGTCCCCTACGCAGATAGCGTGCAGCTGATCCAGCTTTTATTTAATGGCTTGATGACTGCGCTGGCTGATGCAGAGGGACATTTTGAGCGCAAGGATATTGCCGGCAAGAATGCGGCAATCAGCCGTGCTACTAAAATCATTGTTGGTCTGCAGGGCTCACTGGACTTTGAAAAAGGTCAGGAGCTGGCAAGAAATCTCGCCGACCTCTATGACTACTGCACTCGCCGACTACTCAAAGCTAATCTCCGCAATGATGTTGAGGGTGTGCGTGAAGTTAAAGGCCTGCTGGGCGAAATCAACGGCGCCTGGGAAATTCTGCCCATGCTGTTAAACGATGCACCTGTTGCCCAGGCTTCATAGACGCCTCAGTTTTTAACCTCCTTCAAATCCCCCCAAAGCACTGCCAGCGCAGTGCTTTTTTGTATCCGGCGCTTTTATTCTCTCCCTGCAGTCCCTGCTGCAAACAGACAGATCCCACTCCCATATAGTGGCTCTTATTATCCTGCTGGTTAAAGCAGCGGGTTTGGCCCCCTGGGTTTATCGAATCAGGGGCAGATGCCCGGTCTCAGGGATACTATTTAGCGGGTAGGCCCAGTCTGCGCAGACGGGGTAAGGACAGAGCTAACGGGTTTCTAACAGCCGGCTTAGCTGCCGTCGATAACGATCTCGATACGGCGGTTCTTGGCGCGGCCTTCCTTGGTGTCGTTGGACATAATGGGTTTGGTGTCGGCCAGGCCAGTCACCATAACATTACCGCCTTCCATAGACGCAGAGTCAAGCAGGTAGTCTGCAACCGCAGCGGAGCGGGCAGCAGAGAGATCCCAGTTAGATCTGAAGCGTTCACTAAAGGCAACAGGTACATTATCTGTATGGCCTTCAATGGTAATTAGACCCTCGGCCCCTTTTAGTGATACACCCACTTTGTCGAGCAGTTTGCCAAAGCCCGGTTGAAGCTCGGCTGCACCACTTTTAAAGGAGCCCTGCTCGGCAAGCCGCACAATAATAATTTCACCTTCGCGAATCACCTCGACCAGCTCTTTCTCGATCTCGTTGGAGAGATTTTCGCGGATACGCCTATATTGCTCGGCAATCATGGCCTCACGGGCCAGCTGCTCCGCAGACACATCGTCTGCCTCCTGAGCTATTTTGACACCAACCTCAATTTTGGTTTGGGTATCCCTGACCTTGGCATAGATTTCCAGTTGCTCCTGAAGTACTTTGCCACTGGTTTCGGGCTCAGCTGTTTCCGGCTGGGCTACCTCGACGACGATCTCCTGGTCTTTGATACTGACCTCTACCTTGCCGTCAGTGATTTCTTTTGCCAGCGCAGCTTTGACGATTTCAAAGCCTGCATCTGTATCCGCATCCGCTTTTTTCAATGCATCATCTTCGGCCTCACCCTCATTGACCGGCGGCGCATCCTCTGAGGGAATCTCGTCCTGTACACCGAGGTTCTTGCCCGTCTGCCCCTCCGACGCCATCACAGAATCTTGTTTTTCCATTTCTGCGAAGGCAATCAGCAATACAAAGAAGGACATCAACAATGTTGCCATATCGGCAAATGTCGCCATCCACATAGGTGCCCCTGTACCGCAGTCCGGGCAGTCGTCTTTTTTCTTACTTGCCACGGACAATTACCTCAATACGTCGGTTGCGCGATCGACCTGAATCTGTGTCGTTACTCTCCAGTGGTCGCGAGTCTGCCAGGCCAGCCACAATAATTCGTTCTTGATCCAACCCCACCTCCTTAATCAGCACGGCGGCCACAGAAGACGAACGGGCAGAGGACAGATCCCAGTTGGAGGTAAAGCGGTCACTAAAGGCGATGGGAACATTATCTGTGTGCCCCTCGACTCGAATGCGGCCTGCAGAGAGAGACAGAGTTGAGCCTATCTTGGTCAACAGTCCTCTAAACCCGTCCTGCACATTGGCGCTGCCCGAGACAAAAGAGCCCTGACTGGCCAGACGCACAATCAGGTTTTCATCCTGCAGTACCAACTCGACGGCACCGGCCTCAATTTCTTCCGCCAGATCTTCAGTCATTTTTTCATACTGAGCCTTGACATCTTGACGGCGGCGCTCTTTGGCCGCCTCAAGAGCAGCCAGATCCTGCTTGCGCACCTCTATCTCAGTGGTGGTGGCTGCCTGAGCCGCAAGCACCTTTTCAGAGACGTCCAGAACCGGTTGAGTCAGGTAAAAGCCTGTAGACTCTGGCTCGCGACTTGAAAAAGTCTGTAGCTCGACAATAACTTTGCTCTGGGCTTTACGCAGCACTACCGAGCCTTCCTTTATCTCTTTGGCGAGACTTTCGCGCAGCGATGCCATGGTCTCTTCCGCTCTGAGAGCTGCCAATTCCTCCGGGTTGAGATTCTTTAAATCCATATCAGACTCAGAATCGCTGGCATCGTCCGAAACCATAAGGGTGGTGGATATAGGAATTTCTATCATCGGGGTGATCACGGTGGCACCGAAGGCTGCATTCAAGGAGCCCATAGCCCTGGCCCGCTCTCCCACATCCATGGTGGCAAAGTTATACAGCAGTGCAAAAAAAGCCATTAGCAGGGTTGCCATATCGGCGAAGGTTGTCATCCAGGGTGGTGCAAATCGTTTGCACTTTGGACAGTCCTGCGGCAATTCATTATCTTCTTCCAGCAGTTCTTCATCAGCCATGGGCGCTCACCAGAGCAGCTGTGCAAGCTGCTAGTCGACAATAATTGATGACCGGCATAGTTCCCATGGGGTTAACCCGCTGCTGCGCTCTGCGAATCCAATGCTATTCCGCTGCTGCGGGCTCGGCATTGGCGCGCTTCTTATTTTTCTTGGGGTTCAGGAAGGCCGACAGCAGGTCTCCCAATAATCTCGGGTTACCACCACCCTGGATAAACAGGACACCCTCAATAATAAGCTGGCTATTCATCTCTTCGTTTTTAGCATGATTCTCTAACTTCATGGCGATAGGGATAAAGAAAATATTAGCCAGTAGTGAGCCATAAAGGGTGGTCAATAGCGCTAGTGCCATAGCCGGACCAATGCCTTCGGGGTTGGATGCCATATTTTGCAGCAGATTTACCAGACCGATCAATGTACCGATCATGCCCATGGATGGCGCGATATCGCCCGCAGCTTGCAGCGTACCCCGGCCAGCTTCGTGGCGTCTGGACGTCATATACATATCGCGCTCGAGAGAGCTGCGAATAAAACCTGCCTCATTGCCATCAACCAGTGAGCTGATGCCCTTGGCAAGAAAGCGGTTTGGAATTTCCTCGTTCTCCAGGGCGATCATACCGTCTTTTCGAGCTATGCCAGCCAGCTCAACCAGGCGGTCAATCAAATCCTCTGGCTTATCAATCTTGTATCGAAACATTTTTAACGACACGATAAACATATTTACAAATTCGCCCATGGAGGAGCGGAACAGCGTCACTGCAAAGGTTCCTAAAACCACCAGGTAAGCAGAGTTGGCGTTCATCAGTGGCGTCGGATCCGTAACCGCCAGATTTATCGCGAAAAGCGCGCCAATCAGGCCGATAATTGTTGCAATGTCCATTGATACTCCAAGGGGTTAGTAGGCGGTTTTATGCGACACTAGATTGGCCGCAAAACCACGTAGAGAAGCCACAAGACTTTTCTCCATAAATCTACTATCGACAGTTTGATGATTTTATTTAGGCTTCAAGCGGGGAGTTTAAGCTATTCAATTGCCCATAGGAAGTATGTCACTGCATCCTTGTTGGGATAAGAGGACCCTGTTAAGTTGGCTTTGTCTGGTTGGGTTTGGGCGCGAAGCTCAGGCATCTGCTTCCCTCTATGCGGGTGACTTCCAGGCAGGGCAAAATCTTGGATTTAAATCCCATGGCATTGCAGGCATAGGGCATGTTTTTCTCATGGGTGATTTTAAAATACCTGCAGCCCCAGCAATTGGTCGGTTGGCTAGGAGGGCTCGTCATTACTATTTTTCCAGTACTCCTGATAGGACTTCCACAGCAGCAGCAGGACAAAGACTGCAGCAATAAAATAAACGGCGGCTCTGGTCAGGTCTATGCCTCTAAGAAAAGCAAATTCCGGTCTGGTGGCAGCTATGCCGATAATCATCACAGCCATCATGCCAATAAAACGCATGCGGCGGCAAAATTCGCAGGGTGGCTTTCTATGTTGGCCTGTCATATTCAGTCTCTCTTAACAGCCTGTGCACTGCCAGACTATAAGCTTATGTATAGAGCCGGTATTGTATGTCTCAGCTACCGCCTTCTGCAAATTACCCCGGCCCTAGTTAGCGATTTATGGCTGCGGCTGCAACCTCAACCAGATACTGAGAGCCTGAATCCACAATGGGTCCAATACCTGTGCCCAGAGTGATGGTCTGACCAGCAGCCAATGGCTGAGGCAATGTTAAATAGCTGGTCTGGCCTGCTATGTTGAGACGCAGCTGCACTACACTCATGGTAACAGGGCTATTATTGGTGGTGCGCACTAACAGTTCCCGGCGGTCTGACAATAGCAGTCTAGCTGCTATAAAGCTTTGCGGTTCCAGTTCAAGCTGGATGGCCTGTAGCTGCTGTTTTGAGCGAGCGGCCAGGTCTCCACCAGCCTGATAGGTCTGTTTAAAATACTTTGCGGCCAGACTGTACTGCTCCTTCGCCATAGCCTCTTCACCCAAATAATAGCTGGCTGTGGACGTGGGCAGCAGAGCGTAGCTGCGCTTAATATCAGTCAAACCGCGATCTGTCTGGCCGCGCTCGTGGCGCAACACACCACGGGCCAGATAGGGGCTAAAGTAACCCGGATTTTTGCTGATTGCGGTGGTAAAGGCCCTGTCCGCATTGGCAAGATTATCCACTAGCTTCCAGGCCTGACCGCGCAGCTCCCAAAAAGCACTTTCCCCGGGTTGGAGGGCCACCGCTTTATCCAGAGCGGCGAGGGCCTCTTTACCCTGTTTTTTATTTAATGCTGCTACCGCAGTCGTCTGTGCGCTGTATGCCGGGGCGTCCTTTTTTAACTGAGCAATGGCTGCCTGATAGCGTGCCCTGTAGCGCTGACCTCCGGGCAATGTTTTCGCTCTGGCAACATTGGCTTCTACACGCCGAACAGAGGGCGGATGGCTGGCAAATAGGCCACTGATAAAATCTGTCTTGCGGCCTTCACTCAGTTTGACAAAGGTACGCTGTAATTCGACAGCCCCTTGGGGGTCATAGCCTGCCCTGGCCATATATTCCATACCATAGTAGTCAGATTCCAGCTCGTCATCGCGGCCATATTTAGCCATCCAGGCTGCAGCCCCCAACTGTGAGGCCGCTGCATACAGCTGAGAACCGTCATGGCTCTGAGTGCCAACAGCTACAGCCAGCATACCTATATTTGCCAGAGTTCCCCGACTCATTTGCGAGGCGCCATGACGGGCGGCTGCATGGACAATTTCATGAGCAAGCACTGCGGCCAATTGCGACTCGTCATCCAGATAATCCAGCAGGCCCCGGTTGATGGCGATTTTACCTCCGGGCAGTGCCCAGGCATTGGGTACTGAGTTGTTCAACACTATAAACTCATAGGGTAAATCTGGACGGTCACTCTGAGCGGCGAGCCGGTTGCCCACAGACCTTACGTAGGCCTGCAGTTCGGCTTCCAGATAATAGTCACCGCCCTGCGACTGGCGTGAGGGCTCATAGTTTTTTTCGCCCAGAGCAATTTCTTGCTTTGGTGAGATCAGTGAGAGTTCATTTTTACCGGTCACCGGGTTAACCGCACAGCCGGCCATAAATAAAACCACGATCAGGCTGATTGCGTAAACAGGTTGTAATAAACGCTGCATTTTGTAGCTCCTTGGTTCAATCTGGCATCCATAGATTGCTATAATGACAGCACTAATTGCTCTGGATTTCCATAAAACGGCGAATTTAAATCATGTTGACTGTTATTTCTCCCGCTAAAAAACTCGATTACAGCAGCCCTGTCAGCTCTGCAACCCATACTCAGCCTGCTCTCCTAGAGCATTCCCAGGAACTGCTAACCGGGTTAAAAGCTCTCTCTCCCAAGGATGTCTGCGCACTTATGGGCCTGAGTGACAAGTTGGGCGCACTGAATTACGAGCGCTTTCAGGAGTGGCAGACGCCATTTACCACCGAAAATGCTCGCCCGGCTGTTTTAGCCTTTAAAGGCGATGTTTATCAGGGGCTGGACGCTGAAAGCATGAGCGATAGGCAGCTGGATTGGGCTCAGGATAACCTGCGCATCCTGTCGGGCCTCTATGGTCTGCTGCGCCCATTGGATCTTATGCAGCCTTACCGGTTGGAGATGGGCACCAAATTTACCAATGGGCGCGGAACCGATCTCTATCAGTTCTGGGGCGATGTTATTACCGGCGAGATCAATAAACTGCTGGCTGAATCCTCTGATGCTGTGCTGATTAATCTGGCGTCCAATGAGTATTTTAAATCGGTTCAGGCAAAAGATATTAAGGGCCGTATTGTCACCCCGGTATTTATGGATAAAAAAACCGATAAATATAAAATTATAAGCTTTTATGCCAAAAAGGCTCGCGGCCTGATGAGCGCCTTTATCATTAAAAACAAGATTACCAATGTCGAAAATATCAAGAACTTTGATGTCGATGGCTACAGCTACAACGGCGCATTGAGCGAAGGAGATAAGTGGGTCTTCACCCGCGAGCATTAAAGGTGTCAGGGTATATGGATAGGCCTTTTTCACAGGCCTGCGAAAATAATCGCGGGCCAATTCTTGAGGTCCTGGAACCTCTAATCCGTGATAAAACCTGCGCTCTGGAGATCGGCAGCGGTACCGGGCAGCATGCTGTCTGGTTTGCGCAGCAGCTTCCCCAGCTGGTTTGGCAGACCAGTGATCTACCCCAGAACCACGCCGGCATCCGACTCTGGCTAGAGCATCAGCCGTCCCCTAATCTGCGACCACCCATTGCCCTGGATATGCTGGCCGATAGCTGGCCGGATGCTAACTATGATGTTATTTATTCCGCTAACACTGCGCATATTATGCCCTGGCAAGGCGTAATTAATATGTTCGCTCAGGTAGGTTTGCACCTGTTGCCCGGGGGCCTTTTTTGCCTCTATGGGCCTATGGGCTATGCCGGTGTGATTGCGCCACAGAGCAATATCCAATTTGACCAGCACCTGCGGCAACAGGCAGCCCATATGGGTATTAGAGATTTTCATGCGATTAATCGCCTGGCCCTTGACGCAGATTTGGTGCTGCTGGATGACAATGCAATGCCCGCCAATAATCGATTGCTGGTTTGGGAGAAGGCCTAGTTGTCGGCTGCTGCTTGGCTCATGGCTTAAAGCTACAAATAATCCAGCGCCAAACCGAGAAAAATAACCATACCGACGCGGTGATTATTAACAAAAGCTTTAAAACAGCCCTCTGGCTCGCGACTTTTGGCATTTAGGTGCTGAATAATAAAGTGCGCCGCTGCCAGGGCCAGACCCAAAAAGTAAAACACGTCCCGCCCAAAGCTTACACCGGCCATTGATAGCAGCGCCAGAGCTGCCAACTGCAGCAGGGCTATAATCAATAGATCATAGCGGCCAAAGAGTATTGCCGCCGATTTAATACCTACCTTTAAATCATCCTCCCGATCAACCATCGCATAATAGGTATCAAAGGCAATCGTCCAGACAATAATGGCAGCAAAAATAAACCATAGCGCCGGCGGTAGCTGCTGCCGCTCGGCCGCAAAGGCCATGGGCACAACCCAGGCCCAGGCGGCACCGAGACCGAGTTGAGGCAGATTGGTAACACGCTTTAAAAAGGGATAGCTGGCCGCGAGCATAAGACCGCCAACAGACAGCATGATTGTCATGCTGTTGGTCATCAATACCAGTACCAGGGCCAGTATCAACAAGCTAAAAAACAGCACTAGAGCCTGATGTGGCGCTATCTCGCCAGTCACCAATGGCCGATTTTTAGTGCGCTCTACAGCGCCGTCGACATGGCGATCAGCATAGTCATTGATTACACAGCCCGCCGCGCGCATAACCACCACACCCAGGGTAAAGATAATCAGATTGGCCAGCGACGGGCTGCCCGCGGAGGCAAACCAAAGCGCCCAATAGGTTGGCCAGAGTAAAAGGTAGGTGCCTATGGGTCTGTCCAGGCGCATCAGGCGCAGCCATCGATTAGCTGTTGGCAGAGTTTCTGTTGTCATACTGTTCGCGAATAATCAAAACTGAGGCTTTGATTGTAAGGCTTAAAGTCCGGTAAGAATATCTCGCTGACTAATAGTGGCTTATTATGCAGGCGAAAGACAGAGCGACGCCCCCACATGGTCGACTGCTTTGCTGCCAGTGCAGTGGGCATCTGTGCGCTGGTATAGCAAGCTATCTCAACTGGTTCGCGGCACATTGATGGCTCGCTAAATAAGAGAGCTCCCAGAGGTCGATTATCAAGCTGCCTAAGCCTGCGCAGGCGACCCGTCAGGGTGCTGAGAGGAATTATACTGCGTGCATAGACCCAGGGTATGCCGCCACCCAAGAGTATCACCTCGCGGATTAATGCCTGTCGGCGCTGAGGTAACCCCAGTGCCCGCCGCTCTGACAGCCGCGGAACCCCCAGGTTCTGTCTGAGCACCTGCACCGTCAACTCGCCATTGCAGGCATCAATTAAGCGCTGAGTGAGAGAGCCGGTGTCCGATAGCCAGGGCCGCCACTGTCCGGGCACAGTATAGTCAGAGACGGAGATCATTCGTCTCCAGGCGGGCTCGGAGCTGAGGTGAAAATTAGACATTTCGATGCCAGGCAAAGCCATTAACTGCCCTTTGGATAGGCAGGTGGGTAGCCTTCCGGGCGAGCCTTGAAGCGCTTATATTCCCACTGATACTGACTGGGGGCCAGGGCAACAATAGACTCTACTCCCTGATTAAGTGCGTCCAGGCTGGTTTGTTGGTCGGCGCTGTTAATCGCTTCGGCGGCAGGCATAAAGTGTAGTTGCCAGCCTCCATCCGCTCTGAGGGCGGTGCACATTAATACCTGGCTGCCAGATTTCTGGATCAGATTGTGCACCAGCGTCATGGTCCGAGCTGGCACACCAAAAATGGGCGAGAAGTCGCCGCTGGCGGGCGGCGGTACCTGATCGGGAAGAATGGCGGTGGTCTGCCCTTTGCGCAGGGCTTTTAACAGAGCGGCAACGCCACGCACATTGGTTGGGACTAGAGTGGCTCCGGCTCTCTCCCTGGAGGTCTTTATCCATTCTTCGAGTTGGACCATTTTGGGGGGCTCGTACATTGAGGTCATAGGGGTCAGGGTGGATACCCACAGGCCTATCACTTCCCAATTCCCCTGGTGTGGAACCAGCAAAATCGTGCCCCTTGGGTTATCCAGTGCTGCTTGCAGATGCTCAGATCCCTCGACGCTGACTATTTTGTCGAGCAGCCATTTAGAAGATTTACGCCATAATTTAGGCGTCTCGAAAAACGCCTGGCCAAGCTGAGACATGCGCTCTCTGGCAAGATCATCAACCTCCTTGGCAGACAGCTGGGGAAAACAGAGCGCCAAATTAATCAGGGTAACCCTGTAGGAGCCCGAATTGCTAAGCCGCAAAATATGGCCCAGCGCAGCACCAGAAGATCTCGCCACCCCCAATGGCAGCCAGGCTATCAGTTTTAAGACAAATAGAATGGCGGTGTTTTTCACAGTTTGGCAGGTAGCTCGTTTTTCAGATACTGACGAAGATCATCACCGATTTCCTGATGCTCAAGGCCCAGCTCAATATTAGCTTTTAGAAGACCCATTTTACTGCCGCAGTCATAGCGAATGCCTTCATATTCATAGGCTAGTACCTGTTCTTCCGTAAGCAGTGTCTGAATGGCATCGGTCAGCTGATACTCGCCGCCAGCGCCGGGCTTTAATGCGGCAAGATGGCTGAATAGCTGGGGAGTAAAAATATAGCGGCCCGTCACACCCATATCGGAGGGCGCATCTTCATGGGCAGGCTTTTCAACAATTTTGTCCAACAGGAATACCCGGTCAGTCTGTTTGGTACCACTGATCACGCCATAGGACGAGATTTCTGGCCCCGGTACTTTCTGCACAGCAATTACTGAGCTTTTATAAAAGTCATAGATTTCCACCATCTGCTTCACGGCGCCTTTGCCGTGATGGATTAGGTCGTCGGCCAGAATAACCGCAAAGGGTTCATCGCCAACCAGATGGGCTGCAGTGGATACGGCATGGCCCAGACCCAGCGCCTCTGTCTGGCGAATATAGGTGCAGCTGACACCTTTAGGCACTACATTTTGTGCAATGGCCAACAGCTCTTTTTTGCCGCGCTGTTCAAGTTGATGCTCAAGTTCATAGGCCTTGTCAAAATGGTCTGCAATACTGCGCTTGGTGCGCCCGGTGACAAAGATTAACTCTGTAATACCAGCCTCTACCGCTTCCTCGACTGCATATTGGATCAGTGGTTTGTCTACGACAGGCATCATTTCTTTGGGGCTGGCTTTGGTGGCGGGTAAAAATCTTGTGCCCATGCCAGCTACTGGAAATACCGCTTTCCGAACTCTGTCGCCACGTTTCACATGGTCCATTACTTACTCCTTTATAAAATCAATAGTTTCTATGGCGGCATTATATCCATAACCGGCGGGGTCCACGCCATTAAATAGGCCTATTAGCTATTGATTGCCCTATCTTTCTGGTTTTGCGGGCTTATAATTGCGGCTTCTCTGATTGGCAACAATATTTGTAGGTGATTTTTGTGAGCAATCTCTGTGCTCCCCCTGATACATTTCAGGAACTTATTGCAAGACTCCAGCAGTACTGGGCTGACCAGGGCTGTGTAGTTATGCAACCTCTGGATATGGAAGTGGGGGCGGGAACATTTCACCCGGCAACTTTTTTGCGCGCCATTGGCCCTGAGGCCTGGAATGCGGCCTATGTGCAGCCGAGCCGTCGTCCCACAGATGGTCGCTATGGTGAAAACCCCAACCGCCTGCAGCATTATTATCAGTTTCAGGTAGTGATGAAACCATCACCTGCTAACTTTCAGGAGCTGTATCTGGGTTCATTGCAAAATCTTGGTATCGACACATTGGTACACGATGTGCGGTTTGTGGAGGATAACTGGGAGTCACCCACTCTCGGGGCCTGGGGTCTGGGCTGGGAGATCTGGCTCAATGGCATGGAAGTGTCGCAGTTCACCTATTTTCAGCAGGTAGGCGGCCTTGAATGTTATCCAGTGACCGGTGAGATTACCTATGGCCTGGAACGTATCGCCATGTACTTGCAGGGCGTCGACAGTATTTATGATCTGGTTTGGGCTCATGGTCCCCAGGGTGACGTTAGCTATGGGGATGTGTTTCTGCAAAATGAGCGCGAGATGTCCAGGTTTAACTTTGAGCATGCCGATGTGGACTTTTTGTTTACCGCCTTTGACCAGTATGAAAAAGATGCCCAGAAATTGACCCAGGCTCAGCTGCCATTGCCCGCCTATGAGATGGTGATGAAGGCATCTCATACATTTAATTTGCTGGATGCACGCAAGGCCATATCTGTGACAGAGCGTCAGCGCTATATCTTGCGGGTGCGCACATTGGCGCGCGGTGTAGCTCAGGGTTACTTTGACTCGCGCATGGCCGCGGGCTTTCCTCTGGCCGACAGGGCAATTGCCGCTGAAGTTTTGGCTAAACAGGCCGCCGCGGGAGAGTCAACATGAGCGCTGATTTTCTAGTCGAGTTGGGAACCGAGGAGCTGCCGCCCAAAGCCTTGCTGTCGCTGTCTGAGGCGTTTACTCAGGGCATTTTAGATCGGTTAAAAGCTGAGAATCTTAATTTTGGGGAAGTGACTGCCTATGCGGCGCCCCGTCGCCTCGCCCTAGTGATTAAAAATCTGGATACCCAGGCGACAAATTCTGAGCTGGTCGCTTGGGGGCCACCGGTTGCGGTTGCCTTTGATGCTGAGGGCCAACCAACACGAGCTGCTGAAGCCTTTGCCAAGAAAAATGGCCTGGATGTCAATGAATTAGACACTCATATTGAAAATGACGGTCAGCAGGACAAACTCTGTGTAAGACGCATAGAGACTGGCGCTCAGACCAATACGCTGTTGGCTGATGTGATTAATGGTGCGCTTGGCGCCCTGCCAATTCCCAAGCGTATGCGCTGGGGCAGCAGCAAGGAAGAATTTGTGCGCCCGGTGCAGTGGGCGGTGCTGCTGTTTGATGGCCAGGTCTGTGAACAGACTCTGTTAGGGGTTACCTCTGGCAATATCAGTCGCGGCCATAGATTTCACAGCGCTGGAGATATTGTTATTGAATCTCCCCAGTCCTATGTTGAACAGCTAGAGGGCGCCTATGTGATCGCAGACTTTGCCAGGCGTCGAGAGATTATTCGCAGCGGCGTTGAGCAGCTGGCGGCCCAGTTGCACGGCACTGCGGTGATTGACGAAGATCTGCTGGATGAAGTCAGCGCTCTAAATGAGTGGCCTGTGCCTCTGATGGGTCGTTTTGATGAGCATTTTCTGCAGGTGCCAGCACAGGCACTGATTTCGTCCATGAAGGAACACCAGAAGTATTTTCATCTGGTAGATGCCCAAGGCAAACTGATGTCGGCATTTATTACTGTTGCCAATATAGAGAGCCGAGACCCTGCCCAGGTTATCAGTGGCAATGAGCGAGTGATTCGCCCGCGTCTCGCCGACGCGGCATTTTTCTACAGCAATGATAAAAAGACTACGCTGCAAAGCCGTCGTCAATCACTTAAGCAGGTGGTTTTCCAGGTTGCACTGGGATCTGTGTATAACAAAACAGAACGTGTGGCTGCATTGGCAGAGAGCCTGTGTCAGCACACCGGTGCTGACGTGACATTTGCACGCCGGGCGGCTGAGTTGAGTAAGTCCGATCTGGTGACCGATATGGTTGGCGAGTTTGACGACCTGCAGGGCATCATGGGGCGCGACTATGCCCTCAATGACGGTGAACCCGAGGAAGTCGCTGAAGCACTGTTCGAGCAGTATCTTCCGCGCTTTGCCGGTGATCTGGTTCCCAGTACCGCCACAGGTGCCACTCTGGCACTGGCAGATCGCCTGGATAGCCTGGTGGGCATATTCAGTATTGGCCAACAGCCCTCGGGGTCCAGAGATCCATTTGCTCTGCGCCGCGCCAGTCTGGGTGTATTGCGGATTATTATTGAGCGGGATATTGATCTGGATTTAACTCTGGCTATCAGCAACGCAGCAGCTCAATTTGCCGATTTAAGCAGCGCCAAACTATCTGGCGACGAATTATGTGAGCAAGTACTCACTTATATTTTAGAGCGTTTTAAAGCTTGGTATAAGGAAGAGGGAATCGGCCCAGAGGTATTTGCTGCAGTGTCCTCTTTGGGGCTGTCCAACCCACTGGATATCAATGCCCGAGTACAGGCTGTTCAACAATTTTCTCAGCTCCCCGAGGCTATTGCCCTGGCGGCAGCCAATAAGCGAGTCTCTAATATTCTCGCCAAGCAGCTGGGGGATAGCGCCCCTGCGGCCATAGATGTCGAGCTGCTTCAAGAGGATGCCGAGAAGCATCTGGCCACTGAAATCGAGCGTCTGACTCATGCTGTCAGGCCATTATTTGAACAGCGGGATTATACTGGCATACTCAGCCAATTAGCTAAGCTGCGCCAGCCTGTAGACAGCTTTTTCGACGATGTGATGGTGATGGCGGAGAATATCCCCCTGCGCAACAATCGCCTGGCTCTGCTGCACAGCCTGAGGCAACTGTTTATCGATGTTGCAGATATATCTCAGCTGGCACCAACAAAGTAACCAAGAGTGGCTGAGCAGAGGCTGCTTTAACAGGTAATCTGAACATGGAATGGGTGAGGCTCTGGTGGTGGGCCCTAAGATCGGCAGTTTTCTATGTCGGCTTTATTCTGATGGTGGCCCTAATGAGTGCCATCGCCTGCCTGCTGTTTTTTCTGCCCTTTGCCAGACTCCAGCGTATCGCCACCACAGGTAATCAATTATCCATGCTGTGGCTGCGCCTAACCTGCAATATCCGGATTGTCGTTAGCGGTGGGGACAATGTTCCCTGCGGCCCCTGTCTGGTGCTTAGCAACCATCAGAGCACCTGGGAAACCTTTTATCTGCAGTGGTACTTTCAGCCGGCCAGCGTTATTTTAAAGCGCGGACTGATGTGGGTGCCCCTGTTTGGCTGGGCACTGGCACTTATGCAGCCCATTGCTATAAAGCGCTCCAGGCCGGCAAAAGCCATTCGGTTTGTGTTAAAACAGGGCGCCAGGCGTCTGGCATCAGGCAATAAGGTGGTGATTTATCCTGAGGGAACCAGGGTTGGCACCAGGGAGCTTGGAGAGTTTAAAACCAGTGGCGCGGCGCTGGCCAAAAAAGCGGGCGTGCCCATAGTGCCTGTGGCCCATAATGCTGGACACCACTGGGCACGAGATAGCTGGATCAAAAAACCCGGCACTATTCATATGCAAATTGGGCCAATTATAGATAGCAGCAATAAAGATCCCAGAGAGCTGACCGCTCAGGCCCGAGACTGGATTAGCAGCGCACTGTAACTGCCAACTAAAGCACAAAAACCCCTAATTATTAGCGATACAATCCAGCTTATTGCTGCCAACAGTGCAGCCAGCACAGGGATGAATCAGTCGATGGATAAACGCAAAAACGCCAAGCGCCCCAACCCGCTAGAGAAACGCCGCACAAATCGCAGGGTCATTCCAGACCGCAGAGAAGAGGTGAGGTTTGAACCCCTAAAAGAAGATCGCCGCCAGAATCAAGGGCGGCGAACTACAGACAGGGATGTTTGGAAACCTATTGGCTAGACCAACCTAATAGGTTTAGCTTATATTAAACGTCCAGATTAACCACTGATAGAGCATTAGTTTCAATAAACTCACGCCGGGGCTCAACATGGTCACCCATAAGCGTGGTAAACATCTGGTCCGCAGCAATTGCGTCCTCGATAGTCACTACCAGCATGCGGCGGCTTTCAGGGTCCATGGTGGTTTCCCAGAGCTGCTCCGGGTTCATTTCACCCAGCCCCTTATACCGCTGAGTATTGATACCGCGGCGGGATTCGGCCATCAACCAGTCAAGCGCCTCTTTAAAGCTGGCCACCGGCTGTTCGCGCTCTCCACGTTTCACATAGGCACCCTCTTCGATCAGTCCCTGCAGAGTCTTACCCAGCTCAACCATTGAGGCATACTCATTGGAGGCAAAGAAATCGCGGCCAAGGCTATGGTAATGAGGAACGCCATGGGCAGTAATTTCAATATTTGGGATAAATAGATTGCGCTCTTTATCTTCTTTGGCTGAGACCTTATATCTGTGGGTGCCACTTTCTACTTCTTCGAGCTTTTTCTGGAGTTCGCTACACCAGGGCTCAAGATCACTGCTTGTTTGCAGAAGTTTCTCATTTAGGCCGCTGATATAAATCAGCGCTTCCAATAGTGCTGTGGGGTAAACCAGGGACATGCGATTAATCAGGTCACCTACATGCCTAAACTGGGTAACCAGAGCTTCCAGAGCCGTACCCTGAATTCCTGGGGCCTTGGCATTAACATGCAAGCTGCCCCCTTCCAGGGCCTTCTGAGTCAGATAGACCAGCAGCGCGGCATCGTCTTTAACATACTGCTCGCTCTTGCCTCTGGTCACCTTATACAGCGGCGGCTGGGCAATATAGATATGGCCGTTCTCTACCAGCTCGCGCATCTGCCTAAAGAAGAAGGTCAACAGCAGGGTGCGAATATGTGAACCGTCCACATCCGCATCCGTCATAATAACCACAGTGTGGTAGCGCAGCTTTTCCAGGCTAAATTCTTCCGCACCTATACCGCAGCCCAGTGCTGTGATCAGGGTGCCCACCTCGGCACTGGACAGCATTTTATCAAAGCGCGCCTTTTCAACATTGAGGATTTTACCTTTGAGTGGCAAAATCGCCTGGGTTTTGCGAGCGCGACCCTGTTTTGCAGATCCGCCAGCAGAGTCTCCCTCCACCAGGTATAGCTCGGAGAGTGCCGGGTCTTTTTCCTGACAGTCTGCCAATTTTCCGGGCAGGCCGGCAATATCCAGCGCTCCTTTGCGGCGAGTCATCTCCCGGGCCTTGCGGGCCGCCTCACGGGCGCGAGCAGCATCGATCATTTTATTGACCACAGCGCGGGCTTCCTGGGGAAATTCCATCAGATAATCTGTGAATTTCTCACCCATTTCCTGTTCTACAGCAGTCTTTACCTCCGAGCTCACCAGCTTATCTTTGGTCTGCGAGGAAAACTTGGGATCTGGTACCTTAACAGAAATAATCCCTGTTAAGCCTTCACGAGCATCATCACCAGTGGTGGCCACTTTGGACTTGCCGTTAATGCCCTCTTTTTCAATGTAGGTATTAAGCCCACGAGTCAGGGCCGAGCGGAAACCCGCCAAATGGGTGCCGCCGTCTCGCTGAGGTATATTGTTGGTATAGCAGAGAATATTTTCCTGAAATCCATCATTCCACTGAAGGGCGACCTCAACACTGGTACCATCTTCACGGTCAGTATTGAAATGCATGATCTTGTTGACCGTGCTTTTATTGGTATTTAGATATTCCACAAAGGCGCTTAAACCACCTTCATAGGCATAGCTTTCCTCTTTACCAGAACGCTCATCCTGCAGAACGATACAGACCCCAGAATTGAGGAAGGACAGCTCTCGCAGCCGCTTAGCCAACTGATCAAAGTGGAACTGAATATTGGTAAATGTGTCCTCAGAGGGCTCAAAATAAACCTCTGTTCCAGTTTCATCTGTATCACCAACAACAGCCAAGGGGCTATCTGGCACACCATGAGAATAGGTCTGCTCATGCACCTTGCCATTGCGACGGATGGTCAGGCGCATTTTCTTGGATAGCGCATTAACTACAGATACACCCACCCCGTGCAAGCCGCCGGATACCTTGTAGCTATTATCATCAAACTTACCGCCCGCATGGAGCACTGTCATAATAACTTCAGCAGCAGAAACGCCTTCATCATGCATTTCTGTGGGAATACCACGGCCGTTATCTGAGACGGTAATGGCTTCGTTGGGATGGATAACAATGCGTATCTCAGAGCAGTGGCCAGCCAGCGCCTCATCTATCGAGTTATCGACGACCTCAAACACCATATGATGCAGACCAGTACCATCATCTGTATCACCAATATACATGCCCGGGCGCTTGCGAACCGCATCCAGCCCCTTAAGTACCTTGATGCTCGAAGAGTCATAGTTCACTTCTTCACTCATAGCTTATTCTTTTCCCGTTATTCAACCCGCTGAAGCAACACCATGTTCCATGTGGAACATTTGATGTGCCATCCCATCCACTAACACCTGAAAATCTTGCTTATCCACACCAGTCATAAAATACTGGCAATCTAGCCCGTTAAGGCAAGCCACTACCTGAGCCCTATGCTCATAATCCAACTCGGCCGGCAAGTCATCCAACAAAAACAGGCATGACTGCCCCGCTCTCTGCCGATAATGAGTAGCCTGGGCCAGTTTGAGCGCATAAATCAACAGCTTGGTCTGGCCTCTCGACAACACCTCTGCCGCCACCAGGCCATCAACCTTTATGCGAATATCCGCTTTATGAGCTCCATGACTGGTGGCGCCAGTCGCCATATCCCTTTTGCGGTCAGCCTCAAAAACCTGGGCTAACTCCTGACCCTCAGCCCAACCCTGATAGTATTCGAGCTCTACCAAACCAAGGCCATCAAAGGATGAGGATACAGCCTCTACAATCCCAGAGAGCTCCAGCAAATACTGCCGGCGGTATTCTGTGACCTGCTCTGCTAAAGGAAGAAGCTCGGTCGTCCAGGCAGACAACATATCCTCGTCTATTCTACCATGCCGGAGTAGTTGATTGCGCTGTTTTAACGCTTTTTGGAAGCGTCTCCAGAGGTTTGTGTAGCCATGTTCCACGTGGAACACGCCCCAATCTAAAAACTGCCTTCTCTGCAAGGGGCCACCCTCCAGCAGGGTAAAGCTATGTGCATCTATTAACTGCAATGGCAGCTCTTCTACCAACTGAACCGCTGACTGCAGAGACTTGCCGTCAATACGCGCCTCAAACTTGCCCTGAGCTGTGCGCTTGATCCCCAACTGGTGGCTGGTTTTAGATTTATTGCGCTCTACCCGCGCCGAGACCACTAGCTCATCAGCCTGCTGGTTAACTACAACTCGTAGATCCCTATGCTTAAAAGAGCGGCCGCGACCGAGAATATAGATTGCCTCGAGCAGGCTGGTTTTGCCACTGCCATTAGAGCCATAAATCACATTGGCTCTAGGATGGCAGTCTATCTGGATACGGGCAAGATTTCTTACTTGTAGAACATCCAAGCGAGAGAGGTGCATGGATGGTTTTACTTGGTTATTTGTTTTCGGCTACCCAAGATTACAACCTCATGGGCATAACAACATAGACAGCCGAATTATTGGCTGCATCTTCAACCAGCGCACTGCTATTAGAATCGGAGAGGGTAAACTTGATCTCCGAACCCTTGAGCACATTGAGCACATCCAGCAGATAGCTAACGTTAAAGCCAATCTCCAGGTCATCGCCTGCATAATTAACCGTGACCTCTTCCTCAGCCTCCTCCTGCTCCGGGTTATTGGCAACCATCTTAATGGCCCCATTGGATAACAGAATACGCACACCGCGGTATTTCTCATTGGACAGAATTGCAGTTCGGCCAAAAGCTTGCTTAAGCTCTGCACGATCGCCTACAACCATCTTGTCCCCACCTTTGGGCAGCACGCGATCGTAGTCAGGATAGGCCCCATCCACTAGCTTGGAAGTAAAGCAGTAGTCAGTCCCAGTAATACGGATATGGTTGGCGCCCATGGACAGTTGCACCTCTTCGTCGCCGAGAAGTCGAGACAGCTCCATAATGCCTTTACGGGGCAGAATCGCTGTTATAGTGCCATCCACCTGCACATCACACTCACCGTCACAGAGAGCCATTCTATGGCCATCTGTAGCCACGGCGCGCAACTTGTTAGCCGACACCTCCCACAACATGCCGTTGAGATAGTATCTAACATCCTGCTGGGCCATAGCGAAAGAAGTGGCTTCGATCAGGCCTTTTAGAATGCTGGCCTGAACCCCGAACTCAATAGTCTTCTCACCCTCATCCACCGATGGGAACTCGTTGGCTGGTAGAGTAGCCAGCGTAAATTTGCTGCGACCGCTCTTTAATTGGGCTTTGCCATCACTGCTAGAGAAATCCACCATCGCACCCTCGGGAAGCGAGCGGCAGATATCCAAAAACTTCCGCGCTGAGACCGTCACTTCACCGCCCTCATCTGCAGAGGCCGCCTCGGTAGAGCCCACTATTTCGACCTCGAGGTCGGTGCCAGTCAAAGATAGACGAGTACCCTGGAGGCTTAGCAGTACATTAGACAAAATTGGCAGAGTCTGGCGACGCTCAACAACACCGACAACAAGCTGCAATGGGTTTAATAATGCTTCGCGAGAAAGGCTAAATTTCATGGTAACTTGTCTGCTCCAACTGTCCAAAAAGGTAATTTTATTCAAATAGCGCTAATCAGGTTGATAGCGTCCTGTAAAGGTTCTTCAGATCCCTTTGCACTTCCCTATCAATGGTCTCCAGCTCTTTAACCTTGCGGCACGCATGCAAGACAGTAGTATGGTCTCGACCACCAAAGGATTCACCAATTTCCGGCAAACTGTGGTTGGTAAGCTCCTTAGCTATGGACATTGCCACTTGACGGGGGCGTGCCACAGAGCGACTACGGCGCTTGGACAGCAAATCCGACATCTTAAGCTTATAGTAATCCGCTACCACCCGCTGGATATTGTCTATGGTAACCAGCTTATCCTGCAGTGCCAACAGGTCTTTAAGGGATTCCCGAATTAAATCTATATCAATGGCCCGGCCAGTGAACTGAGCATGGGCCATCACCCTTTTCAGTGCTCCCTCCAACTCGCGAACATTGGAGCGAATACGCTGGGCTATAAAGAATGCCGCGTCCTTAGACAGTGACATACCCACCTGCTCAGCCTTGTTGATAAGAATAGCCGCACGGGTCTCCAGCTCTGGCGGCTCAACCGCCACTGTAAGCCCCCAACCAAAGCGGGACTTAAGCCGCTCCTCAACACCATCGATTTCTTTAGGGTAGCGGTCGCAGGTTAAAATCATCTGCTGCCCGCCCTCGAGCAATGCGTTATAGGTGTGGAAAAACTCTTCTTGAGAGCGCTCTTTACCGGCAAAAAACTGAATATCGTCAATTAGCAGGGCGTCGACCGATCGATAAAAGCGCTTAAACTCATCGATTGCCTTCAGCTGCAGGGCCTTGACCATATCAGCCACAAAGCGCTCCGAGTGCAGATAGACAATTTTAGCGTCGGGTTTTTTAACTTTTAGCGCATTGCCCACGGCATGCATCAAATGCGTCTTACCCAAACCAACGCCACCATAGATAAACAGCGGGTTATAGGAACCCCCGGGATTTTCAGCCACCTGCTGAGCCGCAGCAAATGCCAGCTGATTAGACTTGCCCTCGACGAAACTATCAAAGGTAAAGCTACTATTGAGGTTGGTTTTCAGGCTAGTCTCGGCCGCCGATTTAATAATAGCCGGGGCATCAACAATAATCTGCGGGTCACTGACAAGCTGATTAACGGCAGCCCTGTCTCCATTGGCCCCCATTACAGGTTCGCTCACCTCTGATAACCCGTTGCCTGTAAATCGATCGGGAGTCTGCAAGCTGTTTTGGAATTGAGCCTGACGGCTGGGTTTAGCGGTAACCCCAAGTGAAATTGAGCGACCACCCAGTTGGTTAAACAGCTCTTCAATGCGCGCAAAAAACTTACTTTTGACCCAATCTTCTATAAAGCGATTTGGAGCTACTAATCGAAACCCAGTCTCACCATTAGCGGGAGCTGAAGCCGCCTCAATGATCAGAGGTCTAATCCAGGTATTATATTGCTGTTCAGGCATCTCTTCGCGGAGCTGACTCTGACACTGAGACCAAACCGTTTCTGGCACATCAAACCCCATTGAATACAACCTTAAGATTCCCAAATTAAGTTTCCAACAATTAAAACAACCCTTCCCTCTAACCAGGATAAACACAGCGCCTTAATTAACCGGAAAACCGCAATTTAATTATTATTTTTGTTTTTTACTGCTTGAAAAGATTCTATACCCTGCAATAGGGATTATCCACACCACAAAAAACAAACCAATTCACAAGAGAAATATAAACTCGATGAAAATCAACATGTTGCATAAAAACAATATTTTTTTTATCAACAGCAGCAAGAAAAAAACTGATTAAAAAACAATCAATTTTTGGGGATAACCTGTGGATATACAGTATAAAACCAGTGTTTAACCGACAATTTATGCTTTAAACAATAATGCCGTCTACAAACAGTAAATCGATGGTGACCAACACAGGATATATGGTCACTTTCCAATACAAAAGGAAGAGAAGATGCGGCCCAGTAAATCATCAGAGGTAAACTGGCCGGTTATTTCAGACAGATGATTCTGTGCCTGACGGAGATCCTCGGCAAGAAGCTCCCCAGCTCCAGACCCCTCGAGCTGTTGAATCCCTGTAGTCACCAGAGCTAGCGCCTTGGCAAGCGCATCCAAATGGCGTCGACGGGCAGAAAAAATGCCCTCAGCCTGATCCTGATAGCCAGCCACATGCTGCAAATGTGTTGTTAACTGAGAAATTCCCTGCTTTTGTTTAGCAGACAGGGCAAAGGTCCCCTCCCGGTCCTCCACAGCCCCAGGCTGGAAGTCGCAGCGGTCTATTTTGTTGAGTACTAAAATCACCGGCTGGCGAGCATCAGGATAGCGGGCAAAATATTCTGGCCAGATTGCCCTCAGATCAGGCTTGTCCGTCTCGGTAATATCAGCCACAAAAAGAATTAAATCGGCCTTTTCAATTTCACTCCAGGCTCGCCGCACACCCTCCCGCTCAATCTCATCCGAGGTATCGCGCAGTCCAGCTGTATCCACAATATTAAGAGGTAAACCATCGAGGGTTATATTTTCCCGCAGCACATCTCTGGTCGTTCCAGCCACCGGCGTTACTATGGCCCTTTCATTTCCTGCCAGCGCATTGAGCAGGCTAGACTTGCCAGCATTGGGCTTACCCGCCAGAACCAGCGTTATACCTTCGCGCAACAGAGATCCCTGCTGCGCTCGAGACAGAATCTGTCTAAGCTCCGCCTCCAGATTATGCAAATTGGCCCGCAGGTTATCGTCAGCCAGAAAATCTATTTCTTCTTCAGGAAAATCAATCGCAGCCTCAACATAGATTCTCAACTGGACCATGGTTTCAACCAATGAGGTAACCAGCTCAGAGAATTCTCCTTGCAGGGATGCTATTGCCGAGCGAGCTGCCTGATAGGAAGAGGCATCAATTAGATCTGCCACTGCTTCAGCCTGGGCCAAATCCATCTTATTATTAAGGAATGCCCGCTCACTAAACTCACCAGGCCTGGCCAGCCTGGCCCCCAGCTCTAGGCACCGCTGTACCAGACGGTCTAGAACCACCTGGCCACCATGTCCCTGCAACTCCAGTACTGTCTCACCAGTAAAACTATTGGGCGCAGGAAAATACACCGCAACCCCCTCATCAATCACATCCCCACAGCCATCAGTAAAACGACCATAGGTCGCTAATCTTGGCTCCAGTGTTTTACCAGCACCCAGAATACCCTGCACAAAAGGCTGCAGATCAGCGCCCGATAGCCTGACTATGCCTATGCCACCGCGACCAGGTGCCGTAGCAATAGCCACTATGCTATCTCGTTGATTAATTAGGGATAAAGATTCAGATGTCATAATATTGATTATGCCAGAGAAAAAAGGCCCCATCAGGAGCCTTTTAGAATACAGCGATCAGCTCTTTTTTGCGGTAGCCAATTGGCGGTTAACATACCATTGCTGTGCCATTGACAGCAGGTTATTAACTGTCCAATAGAGCACCAGGCCAGCCGGAAAAATCATAAAGAAGAAGGTAAACATAATTGGCAAAAACTGCATCACCTTGGCCTGCATGGGATCTGTGGGCATTGGCTGCATCTTCTGCATCAGCATCATGCTCGCACCCATAATTATAGGCAATACAAAGAAAGGGTCCTTGGCCGAGAGATCCTGAATCCAGAATATCCAGGGTGAATGGCGAATCTCAACAGACTCCAGCAACACCCAATAGAGCGCCAGAAACACCGGCATCTGCAGCAACATTGGGAAACAGCCGCCAGCGGGGTTAACCTTTTCCTTTTTATACAGCCCCATCAATTCCTGAGACATTTTTTGTCTGTCATCCCCATATAACTCCTTAAGACGCGCCATCTCTGGCTGTAAATTACGCATCTTAGCCATGGATTTCAGGCTGGCCGCTGATAGGGGATAGAGGAATATTTTAATAACCAAAGTCAGTAGAATAATTGACCAGCCCCAGTTACCTAGCACCGACTGAATCATCTTTAAACCCGCGAAAAGGGGCTTTGCCAGCATCCACAGCACACCGTAATCAACCGTCAGATCAAGGTAATCAGCCAGCTCGGATAGACGCTGCTGGTCCTTTGGGCCCACATAAAATTGAGCTCTATATTCCCCGAACCCTCCAGGAGCAACAGACAGGCGTCGCCCGGTAAAGTCCATCAAATAAAGATCCTTAGTAGATCTTTTGCGAAGACTAAACACATTTTTATCTTCAGCCGGCGGAACCCAGGCGCTAACGAAATAATGCTGCACCATGGCTACCCAACCACCCTGGACGGTAGTTCTAATTGATTCATCTTCCATATCGCCAAAATCATACTTGGCGTAATTCTTATCTTCTTCTCTTATAGCTGCGCCAAGAAAAGGCATAACACCGCCACTGGATTCACTGACTGGCGGCTGTGAGTCCCTCCTAATCTGCCCATAAAAATTGGCGTTCCAGGGCTCGGATGTCAGGTTATTAATTAGGTAATGTACGCCAATGCTGTGATCGCCAGCTGCGAACTCAAAGCGTTTAACGATTTTAACGCCGCCCTGATTCAGAGTAAGGTCAACATTGATGTTATCAGCCATACCCAGACTATAACTACTACTAGCAGCTGCAAACTCTGGCCGGCCCTCTGCCGTATCGGTGCCGTTTTCACCTATTAACCCGCTCTGGGCTACGTACAGACTGCCAGCAGATCTATTCAGCAATGTGAATGGGACGCCGTTATCATCCGGCATGGCTGTAAAGTGTTGTAGCAGTTGCACCTCAACTATATCGCCACCCAGAGTATCTATGGTTACCCGATGCACATCTGTAGTCACCACCACCAAACGACCATTGCTTTTGGGAGTAACATCAACGACTGGTTGGTCAACAAGACTGGGTAGCTCAGAGCCCAGATCACTTCTCTGGGGCACAGGCAGATCAGTGATTTCAATCTCTTGCGAGTCAACCTGAGACGAAGCCATCTGCTGGTCCTGTTCACGGTCAAACTGTTCCCATTCAATAAGTAACAGCCAGGCAACCAAGCCTATAGCAACCAAATTTAGTGTTTTCTGCCAGTCCATACTATTTATTACTCTGAGTGATTAGTGGTATCAGTGTCTGCTGGTTTGTTCTCTCTGTCTGCAACTACTGGATCGTAGCCGCCAGGATGAAAAGGATGGCATTTTATAAGTCTTCGCGCCGTCATATAACCCCCTTTAAAAAAACCGTAGGTATTAAAAGCCTCCTCGGCATAGACGGAGCAACTGGGATGAAACCTGCAATTGTTACCCAATAGAGGACTAATAGCATACTGGTATAACTTAATCAGACCTACAGCGACTTTACGCATTTTTATTTACCCTGCCTTCACAGCGCTGCAGCAGTCTGCCCCAAGATTGCCTCAACAACAAGTTCAACTCAGTATCGCCTAGCTTATCGATATCTCTACGAGCCAAAAATATAATATCCAGGGACAGGGGGAAATCCGTTTGGCGAAAAGTCTCCCGAACCAACCGTTTAACTCGATTGCGGCCCACTGCCGTAGGAATATTTTTTTTGCCGACCACCAACCCAAGGCGAGCCTGGTCACAATCGCTTTTCATAGCTAATAAGAGTAGTTTTGGGTGGGCAACTTTGAACTTATTGCGGTCGAAAACCTCCTGATACTCAGAGGCTTTGAGAAGACGTCGATTCTTGCGGAAGCTATACCTGGGCACGGGGCCCAAAAACCTTAGGCTGCCAGGCGCTTGCGGCCTTTAGCGCGACGGCGGTTCAACACTGCGCGACCGCCTTTAGTGGCCATACGAGATCTAAAGCCGTGGGTACGCTTGCGCTTAAGGTTGCTAGGTTGAAATGTTCTTTTCATGGCTATAAATCCAAAAAATAAATACTGGTACTTTGTAAGGCGGGCGATTCTAATGAAATTAGCCCGCTATATCAACGCTTTATTGTGTAATTCTTATTTAAACTCTACAAATCGCACAACCATCCCAGCCCCAAGCAGTAACAGTAAAATATACCAATAAACGCACAACTTATCCCCAGATCAATTAAGCCAGACTCAGCAACGGCCAGTAAAAAAACTTTTCTGTGGAAATCACTGTATTAATACCAAATTGGTGCACAAATATTCAGGGTTATACCAAGGCTTGGGAAAACACAAAAAACTATTACCAACCAAAACATAAGTGTTAACAGGCTGAAAAACCATTAGAGCACTCAGTTATACAGGCAAAAGAGACAGTTAACTCAATGAAAAACATAAAGAATTTAAAATTATCACCAAAATCAACAGACGCTAATAACAACAGCAATAAACTAAACTACTTAATTAAATAATAATATTACTAACCTATAAGTTTAAAACCTATAAGTTAACCACAGCGCCAGCAGTGCAATAAAACTGCTTAATATTTATTGATACAGCCGTATAATGGCCAACTTAAATTTCTTCAAGATTAAATTTACCATGCAGCATCCAGATAAATTTGACGTGATTGTGATCGGCGGCGGACATGCAGGCACTGAAGCCTGTTTGGCAGCTGCACGCATGGGTTGTAAAACATTGCTGTTGACTCACAATATTGAAACCCTGGGTCAGATGTCCTGTAACCCCGCTATTGGCGGCATAGGCAAGAGCCACCTGGTCAAAGAAATTGATGCTCTGGGTGGAGCAATGGCAACGGCTGCAGATCTGGGGGGTATTCAATTCAGGGTTCTTAATTCGCGCAAGGGCCCCGCGGTGCGAGCGACCAGGGCTCAAGCTGACCGAGTGCGCTACAAGGCAGCTATCCGAGGTATTTTAGAGAATCAACCCAATCTAACAATTTTCCAACAAGCGGTAGATGATCTAATTATTCAGGGTGATCGGGTTACCGGTGTTGCTACCCAGATGGGTCTGACTTTTTCAGCGCAAACCGTTGTAGTAACCGCAGGCACATTCCTTGCTGGCAAGATTCATATTGGTCTGGAGAACCACTCCGCTGGTCGAGCAGGTGACCCCCCTGCTGAGAAGCTAGCCCATAGATTACGGGAGCTGCCTTTCCGTGTGGAGCGACTGAAAACCGGTACACCACCAAGAATTGATGCACGCACCGTCGACTTTACTAACCTTCAGGAACAGTGGGGTGACAAGCCAGAACCTGTGATGTCCTATCTGGGATCTGTGGAGGATCACCCTGAGCAAACCTGCTGCTGGATAACCTACACCAACACAAACACCCACGATATTATCCGCGGTGGTATGGATAGGTCGCCCATGTACACTGGTGTTATTGATGGTGTCGGCCCTAGATACTGCCCTTCTATCGAAGATAAGGTGGTGCGCTTTGCCGATAAAGACCAGCATCAGATATTTGTTGAACCCGAAGGGTTAGACACCCATGAGCTGTATCCCAACGGCATATCAACCAGCCTGCCATTTGATGTTCAGCTTAATTTGGTACGCTCTATCAACGGCTTTGAAAATGCCCATATCACAAGACCAGGTTATGCTATTGAGTACGATTATTTTAACCCCCAGGATTTAAAGTACAGCCTTGAAACCAAAGCAGTACAGGGCTTATTTTTCGCCGGGCAGATCAATGGTACAACAGGCTACGAAGAGGCCGGCGCCCAGGGTTTACTGGCTGGCACCAATGCGGCCCTGCAGGTACAGGATAAAGAAAGCTGGTGTCCCCGAAGGGACAACGCCTATATTGGCGTGCTTGTAGACGACTTGATAAGCATGGGCACAGCAGAGCCCTACCGTATGTTCACTAGCCGTGCAGAATACCGGCTGTTGTTGCGGGAGGATAATGCCGATTTGCGGCTCACCGAAAAGGGCCGTGAACTGGGCCTGGTGGACGATACCCGGTGGCAGCAGTTTAGTGAAAAGCGCGAGGCCATTGAGTTGGAGCGTCAGCGTCTCAAGAGTACCTGGGTGCAACCCGGCACCGCAGCTGCAGACAAACTTGCCGATCATATCGAGAACCAGCTGTCTCATGAGTACAGCCTGTTTGAACTACTAAAAAGACCCGAGCTCAACCATGGCATTGTCGATTCCCTATATCCAGATAAAGATCGAGTCCTCAACCCCAGAGTTGCTGAGCAGGTGGAGATAGATGCCAAGTACAGTGGTTATATAGGTCGCCAACAGGATGAAGTTGATCGCCTGCAGCGCCATGAGAACACGGCGATACCCAGTGACTTTGACTATAAAAGTATTCGCGGCCTGTCCAATGAAGTAAAACAGAAACTTGGCGAGGCCATGCCCGAGACACTGGCTAGAGCAGCCCGTATACCTGGGGTTACTCCGGCTGCTATTTCCCTGCTTCTGGTGTCACTCAAAAAACATGCCGCCTGATAATCGCAGTCTGTATGGCAAGGGCCTAAAGACGGCCAAGCGACAAAGGCTGCAAGCTGGGATTGATGACCTGGGTATAGAAAGCAGCCCGCAACAGGTAGATAGCCTTCTCCTTTATCTGGAAATGCTTGAGCGCTGGAATAAAGCCTATAATTTAACCGCAATTCGCGACCCACTGCAGATGATTGATCTGCATTTTCTAGATAGCCTGGCGGTACTGCCTTTTATAGACAAATCTATCAATATTATCGATGTAGGCACTGGCCCTGGTTTGCCAGGCATACCACTGGCCATTATGTGCCCGGACAAAACCTTTACCCTACTCGACAGCAACGGGAAAAAAACCCGCTTTCTGTTTCAGGCTATCAGCGAACTTAAACTGGCCAATGTGGTTGAGGTGAATGCCCGAGTAGAGGAATTTCAACCCCAAAAGCTATTTGATACGGTGCTTAGCCGGGCATTTAGTTCTATTCCGGATATGCTGGCAAACTGTTCACATCTAATCTCAGAGTTGGGGGACTTTATGGCTATGAAGGGTAAAATCCCTGAATCAGAGTTGAGCCAGCTAGATAAAAACTATAAGGTCTCAGACTTGTGTCGATTAGTAGTACCAGGTGTTGAAGGCGAACGGCACCTTATAAAAATTAACAAAACTAATCGGTCGCCAGGTTTAAACCTTTAAAGGTAAGTGCAGTGGTTCGAATACTCTCAATAGCAAATCAAAAAGGCGGTGTTGGAAAAACCACCACTAGCGTCAATTTGGCGGCCTCTCTTGCCGCCTACAAAAAACGCGTACTGCTGGTGGATATAGATCCCCAGGGTAATGCCACCATGGGCTCTGGCGTCAACAAAGCAGAGTGCAAACGCAGCGTCTACCATGTTTTAACTGAAAAAAACGCCATAGAGGATGTTATTGTTACCGCCGAACAGGGTAAGTATCACCTTTTGCCTGCCAATGGAGACCTGGTGGCGGCTGAAGTAGAGTTGATGCAGGAGATTGGCCGAGAGAGCCGCTTGCGTCACGCCATTAAACGGGTTGAAGCCAACTATGACTATGTCATTATTGACTGCCCACCTTCTTTAAATATGTTGACCGTCAATGCGTTAGTGGCCAGCGATGGTGTTCTGATACCTATGCAGTGCGAGTATTATGCACTTGAAGGCCTGTCGGCCCTAAACAACACCATTCGCCAGATTGCCAAGTTAATTAACCCGAGACTGCGTATCGAAGGTATATTGCGAACCATGTACGACCCGCGGAGCAGTTTGACCAATGCGGTATCGGCACAGCTAAGAAAGTACTTTGGTGACCGAGTCTACAGGGTGAGTATCCCGCGCAATGTTAGATTGGCAGAGGCCCCCAGTCACGGTAAGCCAGCATTGGCCTATGATAGAAATTCAAAGGGATCTGTCGCTTACCTGGCGCTGGCTGGTGAGATTCTTAGACAGGAAAAGGCATCACAGACGCCGAAACCACAGGCAGCAGGAAGAAAATAGATGGCAGCAAAACGACAGAGTCTTGGCAAAGGATTGGATGCACTTCTGGGAATATCAGAGGATGCAGAGGGACTTCAGGATGAAGCTGTTTTTGACCCCTCCAGCGAGTCGACCAAACAGGCTTTAGTTGACGTTGTTCTGCCGTCAGACGGTACCCTTAAAAACTTACCAGTGGAATTTCTGCAGCCAGGCCAGTACCAGCCTCGGCGAGATATGAATCCAGAGGCCCTGCAAGAGCTGGCCGACTCAATTACTACCCAGGGTGTTATGCAGCCGATTATTGTCCGCCCCAAAGGTGACAATAAGTATGAAATTATAGCCGGTGAGCGCCGCTGGCGAGCAACTCAGCAGGCCGGACTGGATACTATCCCTGCCATTGTGCGGGAGGTTACAGACGAAGCCACCATTGCCATGGCTCTTATTGAGAATATTCAGCGTGAAGACCTCAACGCAATGGAGGAGAGCCTGGCATTAATTCGGCTGCAGGATGAATTTAACCTCACCCAGCAGCAGGTGGCAGACTCGGTGGGTAAATCCAGGTCTGCGGTTACCAATCTGATGCGCCTCGCCACATTGGAAAAAGCGGTCCAGGAACAGTTGGAGCGCGGCGAACTGGAGTTGGGCCATGCTAAATGTCTTCTCGGCCTTGAAGGCAACGCCCAAATTGGCGCAGCAAGAACAGTTGCCGCCAATGCTATGACCGTGCGCCAGACAGAGGCTCTGGTCAAAAAACTGCAAAACACTGATACAGCGACCCCCAACCCACAGACCGCTAATCCAGACATCATGCGCTTGCAGGAAGAGCTGTCCGAAAAACTCGGCGCCGTGGTCAGCATCCAGCACAGTGCCAAAGGTGCTGGCAAGTTGGTTTTCAAGTACAACAGCGTCGATGAGCTTGATGGAATCCTCGCTCATTTAAAATAAGCTTGGGTCCAAAGGTTATTGCCCCAAGCAATCGCCGCAATATACCTTCCAAAGCGAGTTGAATATCCCTAACACTATACCTATAATGCCGGTCCGTTCGAGGTAGGCCGATTTACTTTGTTGCGGAAATGGAACCAGGCAGAAAAAGGTGGCCGCTAATGACTACCATTTCTACACCGCCGCTGTACAAAGTCGCGTTGTACCAGTTGTTGATCCTGCTATCCTTTTGCGGGATGGTAGCCGGCTTCGACAAAATTCTAGCCAGCTCCATTTTATTGGGAGGCCTTATTCAAATAGGCCCCCAGGCTTGGTTTGCGCGGCAGGCTTATAGGTACACCGGTGCAAGACAGGTGGGTAAAATAGTTCGTGCCATGTATTGGGGCGAGTCCGGAAAGGTGGTTCTGACAGCAGCGCTGTTTATTACCACCTTTATAATTTGGAAACAGCTGAATTTTTTGGCCTTTTTTAGTGCATTTACCCTAATGATACCGCTGCAGTGGTTTATTACGGTAAGAATACTGAAAAATTAATACTAAATACTGTGCAGAAATTCTGCTCACAGAGCCACAGCTAAAACAGGCCTGGGCTCAGGTTTAGAATTGCACTGATTTAACGAGAGTTGAAATACATGGCAGGCGAAAACCCCGCAAGTACAACTGAATATATTCAGCACCATCTAACCAATTTGGTTTATGGCAATCATCCTGAAAATGGTTGGAGCTTTGCCCATGGTGCTGAAGAAGCTGCAGAGATGGGCTTTATGGCTATCCATGTAGATTCCATGGCCTGGTCGATTGGGCTTGGCATTATGTTTTGTCTGCTGTTCCGCACAGCTGCTAAGCGCGCTACAACAGGTGTACCCTCTGGCGTGCTTAACTTTGTCGAGCTGATAGTTGAGTTTATTGATGGCGCTGTTAAAGATAGCTTCCATGGCCGCAACAAAATGGTTGCACCCCTGGCGCTGACTATTTTTGTGTGGATTTTCCTGATGAACCTAATGGATCTGCTTCCTGTGGATCTGGTACCTGAGCTATTGATGTTGGCTGGAGTGAACTACCAGAAAATTGTCCCATCAACAGATCCCAATATCACTCTGGGAATGGCGTTGGGTGTATTTATCCTGATGCTCTACTACTCAATCAAAATAAAAGGCACTGGCTTTATCAGCGAGTTGACCATGCACCCGTTTAATCACTGGGGCTTTATCCCAATCAACCTGTTTATGGAAACTGTTGGCTTGTTGGCCAAACCGTTTTCACTGGGCCTTCGATTGTTCGGCAACATGTATGCTGGCGAGATGATATTTATTCTGATTGCAACCATGTTTGCCGCCGGTGCTGGTGCCGGCCTTATTGGCGGTGGCCTCCACGCAGAAATTTTTGGAGAGCAAACCAGCGCTCTATTCTGGTTGGTTATCTTTATTTTAGTCTGCACGGTCTGCGGGCTAAATCTTAAAGGCAAAATATCTACGGGCAAAACTGTTCTGCTATGCATGGTCTTTATGGCTCTGGGTGGCGGATTGACAGCTCTGGGTGGCGGGCTAATGCAATGGGGATGGGCTGTATTCCATATCCTGGTTATTACCCTGCAGGCATTTATTTTCATGGTTCTCACTGTTGTCTATCTAAGCATGGCGCATGAAGATCACTAAATTCACTTTAAATTTTTTTATTAATTAATCACTAAAATCGGGAGTCTACGATGGAACTTGTAATCATTGCTGCGGCAATTATGCTCGGATTGGGCGCACTAGGGGCAGCTGTTGGTATGGGTCTGCTGGGCGGAAAACTTATTGAAGGAACTGCTCGTCAGCCAGAGTTGGGCCCAATGCTTCAGGGTAAAATGTTCCTGCTTGCTGGTCTGATCGATGCTGTGCCAATTATTGGCGTTGGTATTGCGATGTACCTGATCTTTGTTGTAGCTCCAAGTGTTGGCGCGTAACAAATATAAATGATTTTTAACTCATCTATTAATGAGGTAATGGCGTGAATATTAATTTAACGCTTTTTGGTCAGATGGTGACCTTTGCATTCTTTGTGTGGTTTTGCATGAAGTTTGTATGGCCAGTCATTATTGAGGCTATGGAAGAGCGCCAGAAAAAAATCGCCGATGGACTTGATGCGGCTGACCGCGCCCTGCGTGATCTTGAACTGGCTCAGAACAAAGCGACTGACCAGATGAAAGAAGCCAAGCAGGAAGCGGCCGGCATTATTGATCAAGCCAACAAGCGTGCTAATCAAATCGTTGACGAAGCCAAGCAGCAAGCTATAGCCGAAGGCGATCGCCTGAAAGCCGCTGCCCAGGCAGATATCGAGCAGGAAATTAACCGTGCCAAAGAAGAGTTGCGTGCCTCCGTGGCAGGTCTGGCTCTGGCGGGTGCGGAAAAAGTGCTCGAAGCATCAATCGATGAGAAATCTAATCGTGCGCTGGTCGATAAACTGGCAGCGCAGCTGTAACCGAGGTTTAACATGGCAGAATTGAGCACATTAGCTCGGCCCTATGCAAAGGCAGCGTTTGAATTTGCTGCAGATGCCGGGGACCTGCAGGGCTGGTCACAAAGCCTGTCCACTGCTGGAGCTGTTGCACAGCAGCCAGCGGTTGTTAAGCTTTTGAGCTCTCCGAGTTCAACAGCGGCGCAGCAAGCGGCAGCAGTAATAGAAATATGTGGTGACGAGTTGGGCGCAACTGGTCAGAACTTTGTTGCAATCCTGTCTGAAAACCGACGGTTGCAGCTACTGCCACAAATTTCCCATCAGTTTGAAATCATGAAAGCCAATCGTGAAAAAGCGGTTGATGTGGACCTGGTTGCAGCGCATGAGATAGATGCTGAACAGCAGCAGAAGCTCAGCGACGCACTGAGTGCGAAATTAGAACGCAAAGTAAATATGCAGGTTAGTTTAGACAAAAGCCTGTTGGGTGGTGCGGTAATACGCGCCGGGGATACCGTTATTGACGGGTCCATTCGCGGTCGTTTGACCAAACTCGCCGAATCACTAAATTCCTAAGGATTGAGGCCAAAGCATGCAGCAACTGAATCCATCAGAAATCAGCGAAATTATTAAGAGTCGTATCGACAACCTTAATGTTTCATCTGAAGCCCAAAATGAGGGCACCATTGTATCCGTATCGGACGGTATCATTCGTATTCACGGTCTAGCCGACGTGATGTACGGCGAAATGATCGAATTCGATGGCGGTGTTTACGGTATGGCACTTAACCTCGAGCGCGACTCAGTCGGCGCCGTGGTGCTGGGTGACTATCAAACACTGGCCGAAGGACAAAAAGCCCGATGCACCGGACGTGTATTGGAAGTACCAGTAGGACCAGAACTTGAAGGTCGCGTAGTCGATGCTCTGGGTAATCCTATTGATGGCAAGGGGCCAGTTAATGCGCCCCTCACCGATGCTATTGAAAAAGTTGCCCCAGGTGTAATTGAGCGTCAGTCTGTTGACCAGCCAGTGCAAATTGGTTTGAAAGCGGTTGATACCATGGTGCCAATTGGCCGTGGTCAGCGCGAGCTGATTATTGGTGACCGCCAGATTGGTAAGTCAGCTATTGCTGTTGATGCCATCATCAACCAGAAAGGCTCAGGTATTAAATGTATCTATGTAGCCGTTGGTCAAAAAGCAGCTTCTGTTGCCGCCGTTGTGCGCAAACTTGAAGAGCATGGCGCAATGGAACATACCATTGTTGTTGCTGCTACCGCCTCTGATCCAGCTGCCATGCAGTTTCTGGCGCCCTTTGCTGGCTGTTCAATGGGTGAGTACTACCGTGACCGTGGTCAGGATGCACTGATTATCTATGATGACCTGACCAAGCAGGCCTGGGCCTACCGTCAAATCTCACTGCTGTTGAAGCGTCCCCCGGGCCGTGAAGCTTACCCAGGTGATGTTTTCTACCTCCACTCCCGTCTGCTGGAGCGTGCGGCCCGTGTTAACGCCGATTACGTAGAAAAGTTCACCAATGGTGAAGTTAAGGGCCAAACCGGTTCATTGACTGCACTGCCAGTTATTGAAACCCAGGCTGGTGACGTATCCGCCTTTGTACCGACCAACGTAATTTCGATTACCGATGGCCAGATCTTCCTTGAAGCCGATATGTTTAACTCTGGTATTCGTCCTGCGATGAATGCTGGTATCTCGGTTTCACGTGTAGGTGGTGCCGCACAGACTAAAATCATTAAGAAACTGTCCGGTGGTATTCGTACCGCTCTGGCTCAGTATCGTGAACTGGCAGCATTCTCCCAGTTTGCCTCTGACCTTGATGATGCAACCAAAGCACAGCTTGACCATGGTGAGCGTGTAACCGAGCTGATGAAGCAAAAGCAGTACACGCCTCAGAGCATCGCCGAAATGGGCGTAATGGTCTATGCGGCTGATAATGGCTATCTGCAGTCAGTTGAAGTGAACAAGATTGGTGATTTCGAAGCGGCCCTGCTCTCCTACATGAAAGCTGAGCACGGTGATCTGATGGATCAAATCAATCAGTCAGGTGATTACAACGACGATATCGGAGCTGGTTTCAAAGCTGCTCTGGATAAGTTTGTTGCAACCCAAACCTGGTAAGTCAGAGTAATCGGACAGGCATAAAGCATGGCAATCGGAAAAGAAGTCAAAACCAAAATTGCTAGTATTGGCAGCACGCAGAAGATCACTAGCGCCATGGAAATGGTTGCGGCGAGTAAAATGCGTCGCGCTCAGGATCGCATGGCATTGGGCAAGCCCTATGCCCAGCGCATCCGTGATGTTGTCGGCCATATCGCCAACGCAGTGTCAGAATACAAGCATCAGTATCTGGACGAGCGCGAAGTAAAGCGCGTGGCGTACGTGGTTATTTCTACAGATCGAGGCCTCTGTGGCGGCTTGAACATAAACCTGTTCAAGGCGGCGCTTAAATCAATGAAAGAATGGTCTGATCAGGGTGTAGAGGTTGATATCTGTGCAGTCGGCAACAAAGCGGCCAGCTTCTTTGGGACAGTTGGCGGCAATATAGTTGCGGCGGTTAAAGACGTAGGTGATGAGCCCAATGCAGCAGACCTGATCGGCGGTGTAAAGGTAATGTTGGACGCCTTTGATAAAGGCACTATCGACAAGCTGTTTGTGGTGAGCAACGAATTTGTTAATACCATGACCCAGTCGCCAACCGTTGAGCAGCTTCTGCCACTGGCGGCCTCTGATGATAGCAGCCTCAACCATCACTGGGACTATATCTACGAGCCAGATGCTCAGGAACTGCTGGATGGTCTGTTGATTCGCTATATCGAATCCCAGGTTTACCAGGGCGTTGTAGAAAACAAAGCCTGCGAGCAGGCGGCCCGAATGCTAGCAATGAAAAATGCCACCGACAATGCCGGTGACATGATTGACGAATTACAACTGCTTTATAACAAAGCGCGTCAGGCAGCGATTACCCAAGAGCTGTCAGAAATTGTAAGTGGCGCAGCGGCTGTATAAAGCCAAACGAATTTTAAAGGTTTAGTTAAGAGGAACCGGACATGAGTAGTGGACGTATCGTACAAATTATTGGCGCCGTGATCGATGTGGAATTTCCCCGCGATCAGGTACCCAACGTCTATGACGCACTAGTAGTCGATGACAAAGGTCTGACACTGGAAGTGCAGCAGCAGTTGGGCGATGGCGTGGTGCGAGCAATCGCCATGGGATCCTCCGAAGGGATTAGCCGCGGCCTGGGTGTTAATAACACCAGTGCACCGATTTCAGTTCCTGTGGGAACCGAGACATTGGGACGCATTATGGATGTGCTTGGCAACCCGATTGACGAAAAAGGCCCTATCGGTGAAAAAGAGCGTATGGCTATTCACCGCAAGCCACCAGCCTATGACGAGCTGGCCGCTTCCGACGACTTGCTGGAAACAGGCATCAAGGTCATCGACCTGGTCTGCCCCTTTGCTAAGGGTGGTAAGGTTGGACTGTTCGGTGGTGCCGGTGTTGGTAAAACCGTAAACATGATGGAGCTAATCAACAACATTGCCACCGAGCACAGTGGTCTGTCGGTATTTGCTGGTGTGGGTGAGCGTACTCGTGAAGGTAATGACTTCTACTACGAGATGCAGGAATCTGGCGTTGTAAATGTCGAAACGCCAAGCGACTCAAAAGTAGCCATGGTATATGGCCAGATGAATGAGCCACCCGGCAACAGACTGCGGGTAGCACTGACCGGTTTGACCATGGCAGAAAAATTCCGTGACGAAGGTAAAGACGTACTATTGTTTGTCGACAATATCTATCGTTACACATTGGCTGGTACTGAAGTATCAGCACTGCTGGGCCGTATGCCCTCAGCTGTAGGCTACCAGCCTACTCTGGCTGAGGAAATGGGTGTTCTTCAGGAGCGTATTACGTCCACCAAGACCGGGTCTATTACCTCGGTTCAGGCAGTATATGTACCGGCGGATGATTTGACCGATCCATCTCCTGCAACTACCTTTGCTCACCTGGATTCAACCGTTGTACTGAGTCGTGATATTGCCTCTAAAGGTATTTATCCTGCGGTAGATCCACTGGACTCAACTTCACGTCAGCTGGATCCGCTGATTATTGGTACCGAGCACTATGAAGTTGCCCGTGGTGTGCAGACCGTTCTGCAGCGCTACAAAGAGCTAAAAGATATTATTGCCATTCTGGGTATGGATGAGCTTTCAGAAGAAGACAAAATGGCCGTAGCCCGCGCCCGTAAGATCGAGCGCTTCCTGTCCCAGCCATTCCATGTTGCTGAAATCTTCACCGGTTCGCCAGGTAAGTATGTTTCTCTGAAAGATACCATTGCTGGCTTCCAGGGTATTCTGGCTGGTCAGTATGATGATCTGCCAGAACAGGCGTTCTACATGGTTGGCTCTATCGACGAAGCTGTAGAGAAAGCGAAAACGCTTTAGATCTATAAACGTATAAATTGCAGAAAGCAAAGGCAATAAAGAAATGGCTATAACAGTTCATTGTGACATTGTAAGTGCGGATGAATCACTGTTCTCCGGGTTGGTCGAGATGGTTGTTGCCACTGGATCAATGGGTGAGCTTGGTGTGACAGCCGGGCATGCACCGCTGCTGAGTGACCTGCGACCTGGTCCAGTCCGTCTGGTCAAACAGAATGGTGAAGAAGAAATTTACTATTTGTCTGGCGGCTATCTGGAAGTGCAACCCAATAATATCTCAATACTGGCTGATACAGCCGTGCGGGCCAATGATATTGACGAAGCCGCAGCCGCAGAAGCTGTAAAAGATGCTGAGACAGCCCTGGCCAATCAAACCGGTGAGATAGAGTACTCAAAAGCGGCAGCCATGCTGGCAGAATCCACAGCGCAGCTGCGTACGGTACAGACCTTACGCAAAAAGCTCGGCGGCTAATCTAGCGCTGGCAAAAAAGGGTGGCTGAGCCGCCTTTTTTTTTGCCTGGAAATAAACGGGCCAAAACCAGCTTGCTAAGAGACAGCCCCTACAACACTTGTGTTGTGGCCCGTTTGACAGTAACGTGATCGGTTAATACAGGACCATATAACCCCAATGACTGCAGGTATTAAAAAGTGCCCATGACCACAGATATTGTCATTCTTGCCGCCGGCAAAGGGACTCGCATGCAGTCGGCTATTCCCAAAGTGTTGCATCCATTGGCGGGCAAGCCAATGCTGGCTCATGTTTTAGCTGCGGCAGATAGCGTACCCCAGGCCAATAAGATAGTTGTCACCGGCCATGGTGCAACTGAAGTTGAAAAGGCTACTGCAGATAGTGGCAGTACCTTTGTCCAGCAGACAGAACAGTTGGGCACTGCCCATGCAGTTCAAATGGCAGTACCCTATCTACGAGAAGAGGCCAGGGTACTTATTCTCTATGGGGATGTACCTCTGATTCGCCCGGCTACCATCGACAGGCTGCTGACCGCGGTATGCGACACCACCATCAGTTTACTGACCATTAAGCTTGATGACCCTATGGGTTATGGACGCATTGTGCGCAATGCTGCCGGTGAGATCGAATCTATTATTGAGCAGAAAGATGCCAGTCCCGACCAGCTAAAGCTTACCGAGGTTAATACCGGCGTTCTAGCCATAGGTGCCCGCCAGCTTATGGATTGGTTGCCACAGATTAACAACAACAATGCACAGGGCGAATATTATCTCACTGATCTTATCGCTCTGGCTCGAGCCAACGACTACAGCATCAGCAGTATCCAACCTGCATCAGCAACTGAGGTAGAAGGCGTGAATAATCGTGTTCAATTAAGTCAGTTAGAGCGAGCCCACCAGTTACAGCTTGCCGAAACACTCATGCTGTCTGGAACTACCCTGGCAGACCCCAACCGTTTTGATCAGCGTGGTCAACTCAGCGCAGGTAATGATAATTTTATTGATGTGAACTGTATTTTTGAAGGCGATGTGACCCTGGGTTCCGGCGTCTCAATCGGGCCAAACTGCCATATTATCGATAGCGTTATCGGCGATGGTGTAGAAATTAAATCCAATACCGTTATCGAATCATCTCATATTGGGGACAATGCTGTGCTTGGGCCTTTCGCCAGAATTCGCCCTGGCACCCAGCTGGGTAAAAATACCAAAGTGGGCAATTTTGTCGAAACCAAAAAAGCCATTGTTGGCGATGGCAGTAAAATAAATCATCTCAGTTATGTGGGTGATGCACAGCTCGGCCAAAACGTCAATGTAGGTGCCGGCACAATCACCTGTAACTATGATGGCGTCAACAAACATAAAACTGATATTGGCGATGGCGCCTTTATTGGATCAAACAGCACTCTGGTCGCGCCGGTCAATATTGGTGAACAGGGATTTGTGGCAGCGGGTTCAACCCTGACACAGGATGTTTCTGCAAAGGCCCTTGCAGTCAGCCGATCCAAGCAACGCAATATTGAGGGCTGGAAACGCCCAACCAAAAAGGGAACCTAATCCATGTGCGGAATTGTTGGCGCAGCCACCCAAAGAAATGTTTATAAGATACTTATCGAGGGCCTTCATCGTCTAGAGTACCGCGGCTATGATTCCGCTGGACTGTCAATTATCGACGAAAACCAAAGCTTAGAAACCAGAAAAAATATAGGCAAAGTTGCTGAGCTAGAAGCTGTCGCCGAAAAAAATCCGCTGTCCGGCCACACAGGTATTGCCCACACAAGATGGGCGACCCATGGTGAACCCAGCACCGTTAATTCCCATCCTCATATCTCTGCCGGTGTGTCTGTCGTACATAATGGCATTATTGAAAATCATGACAATCTGCGCACTGAATTAATTGGCGCAGGCTACAAATTTCTGTCTGCAACCGATACGGAAGTGATTGCTCACCTGGTAAATCATTATTTAAAAACTGAAAAAGACCTTCGCAGTGCAGTGCAAAAAACCATTGCCCGTTTAGAAGGGGCCTATGCTTTAGGCGTTATCGCAGAGGATCAACCCAATACAATAATCGCCGCTCGCAGTGGCAGCCCACTGGTAATTGGTGTGGGTATTGATGAAAACTTTATTGCCTCCGACCAGATGGCCTTGCGTCAGGTCACCGACCGGTTTATCTTTTTAGAAGAAGGCGATTTGGTTGAACTCAGCCATGCAGCCTATGAAATATTTGATATCGCAGGCGTCCCAGTCGAGCGCCCCATGCAGGAACTCGAAGAAAAAGATCAGATTGCAGAAAAAGGCGAGTATCGCCATTTTATGCAAAAAGAAATGTTTGAACAGTCTACAGTTCTGGCGAATACCTTTGCTGGGCGCATAGCCGATGACCATATCCGCGAAGCGATTTTTGGCTACCAGGCCGATGAGCTTTTCAAACAAACCAGCGCCATCCATATTATTGCCTGTGGCACCAGCTTCCATTCCGGTCTCGTGGCTAAATATTGGCTAGAACAATACGCAGGTCTTCCCTGCCAGGTAGAAGTCGCCAGCGAATATCGCTACCGCAAAGTGGCCGTTCCCAAGGACACATTATTTGTCACGATCTCCCAGTCAGGAGAGACTGCAGACACTTTAGCGGCCCTGCGCAAAGCCAAAGAACACGGCTACCTGGGCTTTTTGGCAATCTGTAATGTGGCTAATAGTTCATTGGTTCGCGAATCCAATATTTCACTTATGACCATGGCGGGCCCTGAAATTGGCGTAGCGTCTACAAAAGCCTTTACCACTCAGCTAGTGGCACTTCAGCTACTCTCGTTGTCCCTTGCTAAACACCATGGCCTGGATGCAAAAACAGAAAAACAACTGGTGCAAAACCTGCATAAATTACCAAAACTGTGCGAGCAGGTTTTAGCACTAGACTCGGTGATCGAAGTGGTATCCGAATCATTTGCCAATAAACACCACGCCCTGTTTTTAGGCCGAGGTGAGCAATATCCAATTGCACTTGAAGGCGCCCTAAAGCTCAAAGAAATTTCTTATATTCATGCTGAGGCCTATCCCTCAGGCGAACTTAAACATGGTCCTCTGGCACTGGTCGATGAAGACATGCCTGTGGTAACTGTAGCGCCGAATAATGAGTTACTAGAAAAACTAAAATCCAATCTACATGAAGTTCGCGCTCGTGGTGGCCAGCTGTTTGTCTTTGCCGATATTGATTCTGGATTTGTCAGCGAACCGGGAATAACCGTTATTGATATGCCCCATGTCCCACAAAGTTTGGAAGCAATCGTCTACACCTTGCCTCTGCAGATGCTTTCCTATCATGTAGCATTGCTGAAAGGTACAGATGTAGACCAACCGAGGAATCTTGCGAAGTCAGTGACAGTTGAATGATTTTGCATGTAACAGTTCATGAATAAATTGAGTAATATTAATTTTCTATTAATTTGGGTTTTTGGTTTTTTTGTTCTCCTATCTTTTGATTTATTTGTAGAAGGTTTTGTATTCGAATGGTTGGAGTGGAATGGTACAAATAAGAATGACTGGTTTTTTGTTCTTTGGTGGGGTTTAGTTGTCATTTGGTTTTTAAAAGGTTCAATATCTTTATATCAAAGACTAAAAAATAAAGCATAAAAAAATGTTTATCAAAATACCGAACATATTGAAGAATAATTTACTGTTTGTATCCATGCGGTCAGGGTCGAGTACTCTTAATCAGAATAATTAAGATAGTAAAAATGCAAAACCATGTGAAAAGTTTTATTAGGTCCATTATTGTTAATGCAATTATGTGGGGTCTTATCTTGTGGTTCTTTTTTGGATTTATTCTTTGATTATTTTTGGATGAGTTAAGAATACTCAAATAAAAATATTTAGCCGCTGCCACAAATAACTTAGTCAAGATAGAGTTGTTTTGCGGCCACATACAAAAGGTCTAAAAAATGAATTATTGGTTTTTAATAACGGCAGCAATGATTTCTTTGGTGGGAATGATGGTTCATGGGTTTATTGGCGGGAAAATTTATATGAAAAATATAAATGACAGCGCTATGGAGCCATTAACGAAATTGTTAAGCCTTGTTTCTTGGCATATATTCACCATCTTTCTTTTTATAAGCGCTCTAACCTTGGGTTATACGGCGTACAACCCAAAGGTTGCGATTGCTGTTTATCCCGTCATCGGTGTGAATCTCTTGGGCTCATCGCTATTTATATTTCTTGGCTTGGTAAAAGACAGGATCTTACTAAAAATGCCCGGTGCTTACCTGATGGGCAGTACGGCATTACTTGCTTGGTTGGGTCTATGATTGGTCTTAAACAGTGAACTAAAAGGGTTGTCTATTAAAGAAAAGGCAGGCCCCACAGGGGAGACTGCCTCAATAGTTACTCTAACAAGCGACCAAACGAACCGCCCAGGGCCAGGAGGCTTTTAGGGCGGCATAGGTCGGAAAACCATAGGCTGCAGCAGCACCAGCCGGGTTAGCTGCGTAATGAGCCTTAATAGCGCAGGTCAGCGCGTGGAATGCCACAGTGCCAAGAATTAATAACAGTGCGGCGGCACCCAGTACTAGCAGTGCGGCGGCGCCTGGAGCCAGTGCTGCCAGAAACACCACGGCTGCGGCAGCAATTGCAATCTCTGCAGCTATAAGCGTTGTGGAATAAATTTTAGCGGTTGATTTAGCAAGTTCAGTACTTCCCTCTTCGTTTAACATAAGGTTTCTCCCTAACAAATAAATGGAGGCCATAGGGGCCTATTTCCCTGAGGTATTAACACCATGTAACGATCGAAAAAATCCGAGTAATAGTCGAGCGCTTATCCTAAAAAAAGAAAAGGATAAACGGATAAAAGACTATTGGATTAAACGTAGACTAAAAATAACGCGAGCACAAAACAGTGCGCCGGGCACAGCTGCTAATATCAGTTACTGCGCAAAGAGCTAAGGCCCTCTTGCAGTTGCTGCAGATGCTCCTGGAGCTGTGGCCCTTTCTTTTGGGCCACGCCAATCGCCAGCACATCAATAACGGCCAGATGGACAATTCTGGATGACAAGGGAGTGTAGATCTGTATATCTTCTTTGGCGTCGATCTCAATGGCGATACTGGCGTTGCGTGCAATGGGTGAACCACTCGGGGCCAGGGCAATCACAATGCCACCGGCTTTTTTAACCAGCTCCATACTGTCTAACAGCGCCTGAGTGCGACCAGACTGAGATATTGCAACCACCACATCTCCAGCGTGTAGAGATGTTGCCGACATATTCTGTAAATGAGGGTCAGAATAGGCGGCCGAGGTGATCTGCAGACGGAAAAACTTGTGCTGAGCATCAAAGGCCACCGCAGCTGATGCGCCAAACCCATAAAACTCTACCCGCTGAGCGGCACAGATGGCTGCAACCGCAGCATCCAGCCGTTCAATAATCAGGCTCTCACGAACCTTCAAGAGGGTGTCTACAGTAGAGTCAAAAACCTTGTGAGTGTACTCGCGGGTCGAATCAGTATCGGTTACCGCAATCTGTCCATAGCTTGGGCTTGAGGCTAGCTGCTGTGCCAGTGCCAGCTTAAAGTCCTGGAAGCCATGACAGCCCACGGCGCGACAAAAGCGCACCACGGTAGGCTCGCTGACCTCCGCTTCCTGAGCCAGGTCAACAATGCGCATGCGAATCACCTGTAAAGGGTTTTTAAGCACAAAATTTGCAACCTTGCGCTCTGACTTGCGTAGATCTGGCAGTGTATCGCTAATGGTTTGGGTGAGTTCTGCGGGCTTCATGGCTGGTCCAAGACAAATTTATGTAAAAAATTTACAAGAAAAGCCCGAAAAATGCCAGTTTTGTAGTAACAAAAGTGTTTTTAACCGGGCTATACCCATTATTGGCCCAAATTTTAAGCCGTTCTCAACAGCAAATGAGCCAAAAAGAAATAGTCCTGGCCAAGTATTTTTTATCCCTAAGTTGCTAGAATGCAGTCCTATGGACGTAACCCCAATACTTAATAATTTAAATCCTGCTCAGGAAGAAGCCGTTACCAGCGACAAGAAACATCTGCTGGTATTAGCTGGTGCCGGCAGCGGTAAAACCCGCGTACTGGTGCACCGTATCGCCTGGAAGATTCAGGTTGATGGACTCTCCCCCTACAGCATATTAGCGGTTACCTTTACCAATAAAGCGTCGCGGGAAATGCGCGAGCGCATAGACGAGCTGTTGGGCATGTCGTTGCGCGGAATGTGGGTGGGCACCTTTCATGGTCTGGCCCATCGCCTGCTAAAAGCTCATTGGCGCGATGTGAATCTGCCCGAAAATTTTCAAATTCTCGATTCTGACGATCAACTGCGGTTAGTTAAGCGGGTTATGCGCGCCATGGATCTGGATGAACAGCGCTGGCCACCCAAGCAGGCTCAGTGGTGGATTAATGGTCAGAAAGATGAAGGTTTGCGTGCAGCCCATATTCAGGAGGGTGGCGACCCCTACCTGGCCACTATGCTGCGCATCTATCGCGAGTATGAGGCTACCTGCGAGCGTCTTGGGGTGATTGATTTCGCGGAGCTATTATTGCGGGCCCTGGAATTGTGGAAACATAAGCCAGAGGTGCTGGATCATTATCAGCAGCGTTTCCAGCATATTTTGGTTGATGAGTTTCAGGATACCAATGCTGTGCAATACGCCTGGTTGCGCCTGTTGGCTGGAAAAGTTAGTGCGGTGACCGCTGTTGGTGATGATGATCAGTCTATCTATGGTTGGCGTGGAGCAAAAGTAGAAAATATTCTTAGTTACGAGCGCGATTTTGCTGACACCCATACGGTTAAGCTGGAGCAAAATTATCGCTCTACGTCCAATATCCTCAATGCGGCTAATGCGGTAATTTCCAAAAATGCCGAGCGCCTGGGCAAGAGCCTGTGGACAGATGCCGGTGAGGGCGAAGCTATTGCCCTGTACGCGGCATTTAATGAACATGATGAAGCACGCTACATTGCCGACCGATTGCAGACCTGGGTTAACGATGGTCACCGCCGTGAAGATTCTGCCATCCTCTATAGATCCAATGCCCAGTCCCGCGTTTTAGAAGCGGCATTATTGCAAGCCGAAATTCCCTACCGTATCTATGGCGGCCAGCGTTTTTATGAGCGCCTTGAAATTAAAAACGCCCTCTCCTATTTGCGCATGATGCTTAACTGCCATGATGATGTCGCCTTTGAGCGCGTCGTTAATGTACCCCCCAGAGGGATTGGCGATCGCACATTAGAATTAATTCGTGAACTGGCTCGCGAGCAAAATACATCTCTGTGGTCGGCAGCTTCCACCATAGTGGCAGAAAAACGACTGGCCGCCAGAGCAACCAATGCAGTGGCGGTGTTTATTGAGCTGATCAATGAGATGAGTGGCCAGCTTGATGAGTTGCCATTATTTGAACAGGCAGAGAGTGCCATCCAACAGAGCGGTCTCGTCGACATGCATCGCCGCGAAAAAGGTGAACGGGGTCAGGCCCGGGTGGAAAACCTAGAGGAACTGGTTAATGCCTGCCGCAATTTTGAAGCAGAGGATAATGACCTGCCTGTACTGCCCCAATTTCTTGATCAGGTAGCGCTGGATGCTGGGGACCGCCAGGCCGATGAAGATCAGGACGCGGTCCAGCTGATGACTTTGCACAGCGCCAAAGGCCTGGAGTTCCCACTGATATTTTTGGCCGGCATGGAAGAAAATTTATTCCCACACAAAATGTCACTAGACGAGCCAGGGCGTCTTGAAGAAGAGCGTCGCCTGGCCTATGTGGGTATTACCAGAGCCATGGAAAAACTCTATCTCACCTTTGCCGAGAGTCGATCAATCTATGGCAATGAATCCTTTAATTCTGTGTCCCGTTTTGTGCGAGATATTCCTGGCGATGTTATTGAAGAAGTTCGCCTGCAAAACAATATTGCTCGCCCAACCAGTTATGCTGCTGGTGCCATACAGAGTGATCAGGGTCAGGCCACCGGGTTTAGTCTGGGCCAGCAAATTATGCACAATGTTTATGGTGAGGGCGTGATTTTAAATTTTGAGGGCAATGGCCCTCGCGCGCGAGTGCATGTCAGCTTTGAAGAAGTGGGCACCAAAATACTAATATTGGCGTCAGCAAATCTGACGGCGGTTTAAAAATAAAATCTGTCTATAGCAAGGGGTAAAACATGCGTATTGGAATTGTTGCATTACTGTCTTTCCTACTAATAAGCTGCGGCCAAAAAGCCTCGGATGCCAATCAGAGTCAGGCTGAACAACAGCAAAAATTTAAGTGGAAACTGGTTACCACCTGGCCAAAAAATTATCCTGGTCTAGGAACAGCGCCCGAAAATTTTGCCAACAAAGTGGAGGCTATGAGCGGTGGTCGACTCAGCATAAAAGTTTTTGGTGCAGGCCAGCTGGTTCCCGCCTTTGAAGTCTTTGATGCGGTGAGTCAGGGCACAGCAGAAATGGGTCATGGCGCTGCCTATTACTGGACCGGCAAAGCCAAGGCCACCGGATTCTTTACCTCAGTGCCCTTTGGATTAAATGCGCAGGAGATGAATGGCTGGCTACATTATGGTGGCGGTTTGGAACTCTGGCGCGAGCTATACGAGCCATTCAATTTGGTGCCCTTTGCCGGTGGCAGCACCGGTGTGCAAATGGCCGGTTGGTTTAATCGCGAAATTAATTCTATGGAAGATATCAAAGGATTAAAAATGCGTATCCCCGGCCTGGGTGGCGATGTGATTTCTCGCGCAGGCGGCGTGTCTGTCACCATGCCTGGAGGCGAGCTATACACCTCAATGCAGACCGGTGTTATTGATGCGACGGAATGGGTAGGGCCCTACAATGATTTGGCCTTTGGTTTTCATCAGGTGGCAAAATACTATTACTACCCAGGATGGCATGAGCCGGGCCCAATTTTAGAGTTGATCGTCAATAAACAAGCACTGGCTTCCCTGCCTGCAGATCTGCAGGCCATTGTTGAGGGCGCAGCGCGAGCAGTTAATCAGGATATGCTCGATGAATATACCGCGCGCAATAACACGGCATTGGTAGAGCTGGTGGAGACTCACGGGGTGGATGTGAGAAAGCTACCTGACGACGTTATTGCCGAACTGCGCAGGCTGTCTGCTGAGGTGCTGGAGGAACTGGCAGAGGAAGATGAACTGTCGCGACGTATTGCGGAATCTGTTAAGGCCTTCCAGAAGCAGGCCACCGCCTATCATGGGATTTCCGAAGAGGCTTACTACCAAGCGCGAAAACAATAATATTTGTGAATTAAAGCAAAGGAAAAAACGTGGACACAGCAGCAAAAAAAATAATTATTGGTAGTGAGGAATGGTGTGCCCTTCCCCAGTTAGGAATTCCCGGGGTCAAGGTGCGGGTAGATTCCGGCGCCAAAACCTCGGTGATTCACGCCTTTAACATTCATGCTTTTAAGCGCGGCACTGTGGCTTGGGTCTCCTTCGATGTACACCCGCTGCAAAATAACCGCAAAGTATCCCTGCGCTGCGAGGCGCCTGTGGTAGACCGCCGCATGGTAAAAAATACCAGTGGCGCCAGTGAGAAACGCTATGTGATTAAAGTGCCCATGCGCCTGGGCGATCAGGTTTGGGATATTGAACTCACATTGAGCAACCGTGACAGCATGGGTTATCGCATGCTGCTGGGCCGCGAGGCCATGACGGGCCGCGTGCTGGTGGACCCCTCGGCCAGTATGAATCTGGGTCGAATCTCGGATCTTGAGCTGCGCGATATGTACGGCATTACGCCCAGCGCCAAGAACGGATTAAAGATAGCCCTGTTAGCCAGCAACCCAGATCTCTATAGCAACCAACGTATTATGGAAGCAGGCGAAGAACGGGGCCATGAAATGGTGTTTTACAACATCAAAGACTGCTATATGAAGCTGGATGATGAGACGCCAGAAGTTCATTATCGCGGCGGCCATATTGTCAATGGCTTGGATGCGGTGATTCCGCGTATCCGTCCCAGCGCTACATTTTATGGCTGTGCATTGACGCGACAATTTGAAAGCATGGGCGTCTATGTACAGAATAGCTCACTGGCAATCAGCCAGTCGCGAGATAAGTTATTTTCCCTGCAGCTGTTAATTAAAAGTGGTCTGGATATTCCTCTCACTGGTTTCGCTAATTCACCAATTGATACCAATGAGCTTATAGATATGGTGGGTGGCGCGCCCCTGATTGTGAAATTACTTGAAGGCAGTCAGGGCCGAGGCGTTGTTCTGGCCGAGACAAAAAAAGCGGCCCAGAGTGTGATCAATGCATTTAAGGCGGTAAAAGCGAATTTACTGGTGCAGGAATTTGTTAAAGAGGCGGGCGGGAAAGATCTGCGCTTATTTGTGATTAACGGCAAGGTCAAAGCGGCCATTCAACGAGAGGCGGCGCCGGGAGAATTCCGTGCCAATATTCATCAGGGCGGCACTGCATCGGTGGTTCGCCCCAGTGCTGAAGAGCGGCGTCTTGCCACCAAGGCGGCCAAAGCCATGGGCCTGGCCGTAGCCGGTGTGGATCTTATCAGGTCCAAGACTGGGCCATTACTTCTGGAAGTTAATTCTTCTCCCGGGCTTGAAGGCATAGAGTCGGCGACAGAAAAAGATGTGGCGGGCATGATGATTGGGGCCATTGAACAACAGCTAAAATGGGATCCCAATGATCCCTAATTGATTCGATTGTAACTGGTGGGATTTATTAGTTCTTCCAAAAAGTGGGTGTAAACAACACCAGTAATGTGAATATTTCCAGACGACCCAACAGCATGCCCCAGCAGAGCACCCATTTGGCAAAGCTGCCAATATCTGCATAGTTGGTGGCCACCGCCCCCAGGCCGGGGCCAAGGTTATTTAGCGCAGCTGCGGTTGCTGACCAGGCCGTGACATAGTCCAGCCCTGAGGCCAGAAGCAACAGCACCATCAAATAAAAGATAGCCAGATAAACTCCAACAAAGGCCCATATTGCATCTGACACCCGCTCGGGAATTTTGCGATTACGAATCTTGATAGGCAGCAGTGCATTGGGGTGCACTAATCGGTAGATCTCTCTGATTCCCTGCTGAGCCAGAATTAGCATGCGGCCTATTTTAATGCCGCCCCCGGTAGAGCCAGCACAGGCGCCAAAGAACGACAAAAAGATCAGAAAGAAAGGCAAGAAGGTGGGCCAGGCATTAAAGTCCGCAGTGGCAAATCCGGTAGTAGTCATAATAGAAATTAGCTGAAATGTACCCTGGCTTAAACTATTGTTCCAGTCATAGGTGCCGCTGTAATAGAGATACAGACAGGTGATAATCATGCCCACCAGCAACAGATAGATATACATTCTGGCTTCCGGATCGGCCCAGTAGTAACCCAGTTTGCGGCTGTGCAACACATGGTAGTGCAGAGCAAAGTTAAGACCAGAGACAACCATAAAGAATGAACAGATAGCCATAATCGCGCCACTTTCAAAAAACCCGATACTGGCATCATGGGTGGAAAACCCACCTATGGCCACGGTTGAAAAGCTGTGGCTAATGGCATCAAAACCAGTCATGCCCGCCATCCAATAGGCCAGTGCGCAGACGCAGGTTAAACCGAGATAAATTTTAAACAGCACATTTGCGGTTTCGGTAATTCGCGGAGTCAGTTTGGAGTCTTTCATGGGCCCTGGTGTTTCGGTTCGATAGATCTGCATGCCGCCCACGCCCAACATAGGCAGAATGGCCACGGCAATAACCACAATACCAATACCGCCCAACCACTGCAGTTGCTGGCGGTAATAGAGGATTGATCTGGGCAGATCGTCGAGCCCGGAAATAACCGTAGCCCCTGTGGTGGTCAAACCAGAAATCGACTCAAACAGTGCATCCATAAAACTTAGATTGGGGGCCTCCGACAGCATTAGCGGCAGCGCACCAAAGGTACTTAGCACCAGCCAGAAGAATACCGTGACAATAAAGCCATCGCGGGTGCGCAGCTCACCCTGTTTATTTCTTGCTGGCAACCAGAACAGCAGGCCAACGATCAGAGTAATGGCAAAGGCGCTAAGAAAAGTCTGGGAAGTCTGTTCATTGTAGATCGAGGCTACAATAATGGGCGTCAACATGGTCAGACTGAAGATCATCAGCAAAAAGCCAAGTACCCGAGCTGTAACCGCTAAATGCATATCAGGCCATCACCTAGAAGAAGCTAAAATTAACCGCGAATAATTTTTCCACGGCTTTGGTGTTTTCTTTATCCACCACAAACACAATCACATGGTCTTCGGCTTGAATGACCGTATCATGATGGGCAACCAGCACCTCACCATTGCGCACCAGAGCGGCCAGGGTGGCCCCGGGAGGAGATTTGATATCGCCAATCGCGCGGCCCACAACCTTGGAGCTCTTTTTATCACCGTGCACAATAATCTCAAGGGCTTCTGCAGCACCGCGCCTAAGTGAATGCACGCTTACAGTATCCCCTCTGCGCACATGGGCAAGTAGAGAGCTGGTGGTGGCCTGCTGGGGTGATATGGCAATATCGATCTCGCCACCCTGCATCAGATCGGCGTAGACCGGGTTGGAAATCAAGGTCATCACCTTTTTGGCACCCAGTCGTTTAGCCAGCAGCGAGGCCATGATATTTACTTCATCATCGTTGGTCAGGGCGAGAAAGACATCAGTCTTATCAATGTTTTCATCCAGCAATAATTCCTGGTCAGTAGCCGAGCCCTTTAGCACCACTGCTCTGTTGAGCTTCTCGGCGAGAAAGGCTGCACGCTTTTCGGAGTACTCAATAATCTTAATATTGTAATCATCTTCCAAGGCCTTGGTCAGACGGAAGCCAATATTCCCGCCCCCGGCAATCACTAGCCGGTGGTAGGGTTTTTCCAGTCGGCGCAGTTCACCCATTACTTTGCGGATATTTTTCTTGGCGGCAATAAAGAACACCTCATCACCATCTTCTATAACTGTATCTCCCTCGGGGAATATGGCCCGGTCTCTGCGATAAATCGCCGCGACTCGCGCATCTACATTGGGCATATGTTCGTTTAATGTGCGCAGTTCCTGGCCCACCAGAGGACTATCTTTAACGGCACGCAAGCCCACCAGCTGAATAATGCCATCGGCAAAGTCCAGCACCTGAAGAGCCCCGGGCTGTTCCACCAATTTGCGAATGTAATCTGTAACCACCTGCTCGGGGGTAATCATTACATCCACAGGCATATGTTTGTCATTAAACAGCAGCTGTTTATATTTTGGGTTGGTGTAGTTGGGGGCGCGCACTCGGGCAATTTTGGTGGGGGTGTGGAATAGCGAGTAGGCAACCTGACAGGCGATAATATTAATTTCGTCGCTGTTGGTAACGGCCACTAGCATATCGGCATCTTCGATACCGGCTTGTACCAGCACATCTGGATAGCAACCTGTGCCTGGCACAGTGCGAATATCCAGCCGGTCCTGCAGAGCTCGCAAAGCATCATCGTTAATATCGACAACTGTAATATCGTTGTATTCTCGGGCCAGGTTCTCTGCCAGTGTAGCGCCAACCTGTCCGGCACCGACTATTACTATTTTCATGGTCATTCCGAGTTGTTGTCAGCTGTCTTTTGCAGCCGCGAGTAATAAAACCCATCGTTGCCATTGATCTCGGGAAATAACTGCCGCCCGTAATCTGTTTTTGTTCCCCAGTCAGCATCAATGGTCAGCAGCGAGGCATCGGCATTCTCTGCTAAAAACTGTCTGATTACCTGATCATTTTCATCAGGTAGCACGGAGCAGGTTGCATAGAGCAGAATGCCATCTTTACCCAAAGCCTGCCAAAGCTGATTGACCAGTTGCAGCTGAATACCCGACAGCTTAGCAATATCCGCGGGTTTACGCAGTATTTTGATATCCGGATGGCGACGAATAACACCAGAGGCTGAGCAGGGCGCGTCGATCAGTATGCGATCAAAGGGCTGGCCGTTCCACCACTGCTTCAGGTCGCTTGCATCAGCGGCAATAATCTCAGCTTCAAGACCCAGGCGCCGCAGGTTTTCATCGACCCGGGTCAGACGGCGTGGCTCAAGATCCACAGCCACAACTCGAGCCAGATCAGGCTGACTTTCGAGGATATGACAGGTCTTGCCTCCCGGGGCGCAGCAGGCATCAAGCACCGATTGCCCCGACTCAAGCATTAATAGCGGGGCGGCCAGCTGAGCTGCCTCATCTTGCACACTGACAAAGCCATTGGCGAACGCTGGAAGCAGGGACACATCCATCGGTGAATTTAACAGTATTCCCTGGGCACTATGGCTGGCCTCTGAGCTGCCAATCTCTGCGTCAGCCAGCTGTTTGAGATAATCTGCACGGGAACTGCGCAGAGCATTTACCCTCAGCATCATCGGCGCCTGCCGATTATTTGCGGCAATAATTTGCTCCGCAGTTTCTGCTGGCCAGGACTCCACAATCTTGTTGAGCAGCCACTTTGGGTGAGCGGCCTGAAATACCTGATTGCTCTCTTGCTGTTCCAACAGTTCCTGGCGCTGCCGCTGAAAGTTGCGCAGCACGGCGTTTACCAGACCCTTGGCCCAGCGGCGGTTGAGCTTAGTGGTGGCGGAGACAGTTTCATTGAGTATGGCATGTTCGGCGATACGCATATGCATCAGCTGGTAGAGGCCACAGGCCAGCAACCCCTGCACCTCTAAATCTTTTTCACGCAATGGTTTGGCCAGCAGCTGTTTAAGCAGAATGGCGATCTGGGGATACCAGCGCATGGTGCCAAAACACATCTCTTTTAATAGCGGGCGATCTTTCTCCTCAACCCTGTCGCTATATTCGGGCAACAGCGCCGACAGAGACTGTCCGCGCAACACCCTGGCTATAACCTCTGCGGCGGCAGCGCGAACATTCATACTCTAATTGCCAAGCTGTTGGCCAACAGCAAACAAATCAGCGCGGGATTTTAATATCTCGGATACCGGCATTCTGGATTTGCCGGCCAGTTGAATTTCGGTCAATAGCAGGCTGCCCTGCCCACAGGCAACCAGCAAACCATCACTGTTGGCCCTGGTAATTTGCCCGGCTTTACCACTGGCGGTTTCAGAACTGACAGTCGCAGCCCAAACTTTTATTCGCTGACCCTCGACCAATGTGTATGCAGCGGGAAAGGGGTTAAAGGCGCGTATACGCCGGACAAGGGTTGGAGCCGCTGCTGACCAGTCAATCAATGCCTCTGCTTTATCAATTTTGCTGGCATAGGTACTCTGGCTGTCGTCCTGTACAACGCTGACCGCGACGCCCTTTTCCAGTCTGTCCAAATCATCCAAAAGCGCTGCAGCACCCAGTTCAGCCAGCTTATTGTAGAGAGAGCCGCTGGTTTCCTGAGGGTCAATGGGGCAGCGGCTAATGCTTAGCATAGCGCCGGTATCCAAACCCGCATCCATCTGCATAATGGTGACACCGGACTCGGGGTCGCCAGCTTCAACTGCTCTCTGGATAGGCGCCGCGCCGCGCCAGCGCGGCAGAATAGAGCCATGAACATTAATACAGCCGAGGCGAGGAATGTCCAGCACCGCCTGGGGCAGAATCAGGCCATAGGCCACCACCACCATAATATCTGCGCCAAACTCAGCTAGCAGTGACTGCTGTTCTTCTGGTTTTAGAGAGGCGGGCTGGCAAATAGGCAGGCTCTGTTGCTCAGCCACCAGCTTGACTGGACTGGCGGTCAGCTTTTTACCGCGGCCGGCGGGACGATCTGGTTGAGTGTAGACGGCGACTACAGAATGGCGACCATCATTAATAAGCGCTTGAAGATGTGTGGCGGCAAAGTCCGGGGTACCAGCGAAGATAATCTTCAATCTGTATTACCTATGCCCGTTGTTTTTTTAGTTTTTTGCGGATGCGGTCGCGCTTTAGTGGCGACAGATAGTCGACAAATAGCTTGCCCTCAAGATGGTCAATCTCATGCTGGATGCACACTGCCAAAAGGCCGACAGCCTCTTCTTCAAAAGCATTGCCATCGCGATCCAGCGCGCGAATCATGACATGGGCTGGGCGATCTACCACCTCGTAGAAACCTGGTACTGACAGACAGCCTTCATCATAGGGCTGGGTACCTGGCTCGAGAATCTCAATCTCAGGGTTTATATAGACTCTGGGCTGGTCCCGCTCCTCGGAGATATCCATCACAATCACTCTTTCATGAACATCTACCTGAGAGGCTGCCAATCCAATGCCTTTAGCCTCTTCCATGGTCTCAAACATATCATCGACCAGCTGGGTAATGCGCGCATCAACCTCGGCGACCGGCTCAGCTTTAATGCGCAGTCGGGGATGGGGATATTCAAGAATGTTTAGTCTAGCCATAGCGAATGTGATGAATTTCTAAAAAATAAGTTAAAAGCACTGCTAACATAAAGTTAACCCGTCACCAATTTCAAGGTAATGGGTGATTCAGGGAGCAATTATACACTAACGCGGTGCAGGGAAAGGACTCGAACAGATGAAAAAAATAGTACTCGGCATTATTCTAATGCTCGCCAGTGCGGTTATCTCAGTGCAAACCAGTGCCAGCGCCGACGACCCACAACTTCTTCTCAATGATGCTGTGCCTGAGCAATATCAGGTGGTTGCCGGGGATACCTTGTGGGATATCTCTGCCCTGTTCCTTCGCGACCCCTGGATGTGGCCTGAAATCTGGCATGCCAACCAACAGATAGCCAATCCTCATCTTATTTACCCAGGGGATATTATCAGTTTGGTCTATCTCGATGGCCAGCCGAGGTTAATGCTCAGTCGCAACCGTGACGAAAAGCTCTCACCGCAAATTCGAGCCGAGGACCACAAAGCGCCAATTCCCGCGCTGCCACTGGAAACCATTGAAAATTTTCTGTCCAAGAACCGCGTCACCAGCGATGCTGAGCTAAGGTCGGCACCCTATGTATTGGGGGGTTACGAACGTCGCCTGCTGGTTGGCATAGGAGATGACTTTTACGCGCGGGGTGATTTTAGCAGTCAGAGTTTGAATTACGGTATCTATCGCCGAGGAAATCCCTATATTGACCCATCCAGCGGCGAAGTATTAGGGATTAGCGCCAAATCAGTAGGCAGGGCTCAGGTCAAAGTGGTTAAGGACGACATTGCCACCCTGGGCACCACCTATGCCGAAGGGGAAATACGGGTCAAAGACAGGCTATTGAATCGCGAAAATCACCTGTTGCCCTCTATATTCCACCCTCGAGCGCCGGAGGCAAAGGTGGATGCAGTTGTGATCAGTGTGGAGGGTGGCGTGCGCAACGCCGGTGCTCTGGATGTGGTGGCAATCAACCGCGGTGATCGTGACGGACTGCAGGCGGGAGATACTCTGGCCATTTTCAAAAGAGGCGAGTTAGTTAAGGACCAGGTCGTCAAACGGCCTGTCCGTCTTCCAGACGAGCGCATTGGCCTGCTAATGGTTTTTCGCACCTACCAGAAAATGAGCTTTGGTCTGGTGTTAGTGGCAGATCGACAGCTTGATCTCGGCGACCTCGCGCGTAATCCCTGATAACCAGGCCATCAACTCCATGCCCCCTGCTGAGTCAGAATCGCAAAATCGCGAGGAACTGCACTTTGTGCTGGTATCCCAGTTACTTGAGGCGTTTCCCCGGAGTCTGCAGGCCGACATGCTGGCCCAATATGGCAGCTACAGGGCAATATTTACTCAGTCAGATGCCTCAGTCTCGCCAGTGGCGGCTATTCAGGAGCAATATCACCAGGGTCGTTGGCAGCCAGAGCTGGACTTATTGTTGGACAGGGTAGAGAGCTGTGGCGCAAAAATTATACCGGTCACCAGCTCAGACTATCCGCCTCAACTCAGGCACATACACAGAGCACCGCCAGTTCTTTATGTATTGGGCAACAGCGACCGCCTGCACTTACCACAGATAGCCATAGTTGGCAGTCGACGCATGACCAAAGGTGGTGAGACCAATGCAGGCAAGTGGGCGCAATATTTAGCTGAGGCTGGCTTTACCATTACCAGCGGCCTGGCGGTGGGCATAGATGGTGCAGCTCATCGCGGCGCTCTGCTGGCCCCAGAGTCGGCGGGAGGCACCATTGCAGTTATGGCCACTGGCATTGACCAGGTCTATCCCTACCGCCATCGACAGCTAGCCGAGCAGATATTGGAGGCCGGTGGCACATTGATCACAGAATTTGCCCCTGGCAGCGAAGCCCTCCCCGCCCGCTTTCCGCAGCGCAATCGAATTATTAGCGGGTTGAGCCTGGGGGTGCTGGTGGTTGAGGCCGCAGTTAAAAGCGGTTCGCTGATTACCGCGCGCTTTGCCATGGAGCAGGATCGTGAGGTATTTGCTATTCCCGGCTCTATCCACAATCCTCAGAGCAGGGGATGCCACTGGTTGATTAAACAGGGTGCAACACTGGTAGACGCCGCCGCAGATATTGTCACTGAGCTAACCGGGCCGCTGGCGGGCCTTCAGGAATGCCTGCCTCTGACCCCCGTCCCCCAGCCCGATCCTGAGCTTGATACTGATGAAACCCTGCTGTTAAATCAGCTTGGCTTTGAGGCCACTGATCGCGACAGCCTGAGCCTGTATTTTCCGGCACAAAAACTCTCCCAATTATTAATCTCTCTGGAGCTCAAAGGCGTTATCTCTAACGATGACGGTTTATATCAGCGTCTGATCTGAAGGCGGCAGTTGCACGGGGCTCAAAGTTCCGGTAGCCTGCGCGATTCCTAAAAATGGTGACTTAAAATGAGCAAACCCTTTGTAGCAATTCTGATGGGTTCCGATTCCGATTTGCCGGTAATGGAAGCCAGTTTTGAAATTCTTAAAAAGTTTGATATCCCCTTCGAAGTGAAGGTGACATCAGCACATAGAACGCCTGAAGCAACCCATGATTTTGTGACTGACGCAGATGCCCGCGGATGTGCGGCATTTATCTGTGCAGCAGGCATGGCTGCGCATTTGGCTGGCGCTGTTTCTGCTACCACCCTGAAGCCTGTGATTGGCGTGCCAATCAATGGTTCTCTCGATGGCTTGGATGCGCTGTTATCTACAGTGCAGATGCCCGGCGGTATACCAGTAGCAACTGTGGCCATTGGCAAAGCTGGGGCTAAAAATGCGGCTTATCTGGCGGCACAAATTATTGGTACCTCTGACGCCGACATGCATCAAAAGCTGGTCGCTGAGCGCGCGGCCAACGCTGCGGCGATTATCGCCAAAGATGCGGCATTGCAGGAAAAGCTTAAAAATAGCTGATCAACTGTGATCGACTGGAATAACCACCCCAATATCTGGTCTGCCGCAGAGACGCTGCAGGGCGAGGGGGTGGTTGCCTATCCCACCGAAGCCGTCTGGGGTCTGGGCTGCGACCCTTTCTCCGAGGCTGCGGTTGAGAAAATCCTTCGTCTCAAGGGCCGGTCTGCCAGCAAAGGCCTGATTCTCATCGCCGATTCCTCAGATCGCTTTGCATCCTTTTTACAGGGGCTTGATCTGGATCATTTAGAGCGCTTTAACGCCATCTGCGCCAAGCCCACGACCTGGCTAGTGCCGGATAATGGCACTGTTCCCGAATGGATTCGCGGCGAGCACAGTACCCTGGCGCTGCGTGTCACCAGACACCCTGTGGCGTCTGCACTCTGTCGGGCCTTCGCCAGACCCATTGTGTCTACCTCAGCTAATCCTCAGGGTTTGCCCGCGGCCACCACTGGGGATAAAGTACAGAGCTACTTCGGCCCGGGAATTGATTTCCAGACAGAGGGGTCGGTTGGTGACAGCAGCAATGCTAGCGAAATTAGAGACTTAGTCAGCGGACAGATCGTCCGGCCGGGATAATATGCAGCAAATCGACAAAAATCTGGTAAAAAACTACCTCCTTGGACTGCAGGACAGCATCTGTGCTGCCCTGCAAGCTGAGGATGGCGCCGAATGGCAAGAGGACAACTGGGTGCGCGAAGAAGGTGGCGGAGGCCGCAGTCGCGTGGTGGTAGACGGGCCGCTAATCGAAAAAGGCGGGGTTAATTTCTCCCATGTATTTGGCGATCAGATGCCAGCCTCGGCAACCCAAAACCGCCCGGAATTAGCGGGCCGCAGCTTTGAAGCCATGGGAGTGTCGCTGGTGATACACCCCAACAACCCCTATGTGCCGACCTCCCACGCCAATGTACGCTTTTTTATCGCTGAAAAAGATAGCGCAGAGCCGGTATGGTGGTTCGGTGGGGGCTATGACCTGACCCCCTACTATGGCAATGATGAAGACTGCGCTCACTGGCACAGCACCGCCAGGCAGGCCTGTGACGGCTTTTCCGGGCAGCTCTACCCAAGGTTTAAGCGCTGGTGCGACGAGTATTTTTATTTAAAACACCGCGATGAGCCGCGAGGCGTTGGCGGACTGTTTTTTGATGATTTTAATGAGCTTGGCTTCGAGCAGAGTTTTGCCCTGATGCGCAGCATCGGCGACAGCTTTATCAATGCCTATCTGCCTATTATGCAGCGCCGTCGAGGCAGGGATTACGGCGAGCGCGAGCGAAGCTTTCAGCTCTATCGCCGGGGCCGCTATGTCGAGTTTAATCTGGTCCATGACCGAGGCACATTATTCGGTCTGCAAACCGGCGGTCGCACAGAGTCTATACTGATGTCACTGCCACCACTGGTGCGCTGGGAATACAACTGGCAGCCCGAGCCTGGCAGTGCGGAGGCTGAGCTCTATGAAAAATACCTGCTGCACAGAGAATGGGTGTAACCATGACTGATCAATATGCTGTTTTTGGCAATCCGATTGCACAGAGCAAATCGCCAGAGATTCATCGCGCCTTTGCCGTGCAAACAGTGCAGGCCATGGAATACAAGCGCCAGCTTGTGGATCTTCATAACTTCACCCCGGCGGCAGACAGCTTTTTCCAGGCTGGTGGCAAGGGCCTCAATATTACTGTGCCCTTCAAGCAGGATGCCTATGGCTATGGTTCGCGTATTAGCCCCAGGGCGCGCCGCGCCGGCGCCGTAAACACCCTTGCCCTGCAAGAGGATGGCACCATATTGGGTGACACCACAGATGGTGTGGGCCTGATCAGAGATATAACCAATAATCTCAGCTGGGACATTCGCGCCAAGCGAGTGTTAATTTTGGGTGCTGGAGGCGCCGTCCGCGGCATACTTGAGCCTCTGTTAGCTGAGCAGCCCCAGCATGTGGTAATTGCCAATCGCAGTATCGACAAAGCCCTGCAGCTAGCCAAGGGCTTTGCCGAGCTGGGCTATTTGCTTGGCTGTGGTCTGGATATGCTCGACGGCCAAGAATTTGACCTGGTAATTAATGGCACCAGCGCCAGCCTGCAGGGTGGCATGCCGCCATTGCCTGACAGCCTGTTGGCGCCCAGCTCTGAAGCTGGCTCAGCGGCTTGCTATGACATGATGTACAGCGCAATGCCTACGCCCTTTATGAGTTGGGCTCGCCAGCGTGGCGCCAGGGCCTCAGATGGGTTGGGTATGCTTGTAGAACAGGCAGCAGAATCATTTAATCTGTGGCGTGGTATCAGGCCAGAAACCCATCAGGTGTTGGATGCGCTGCGCCTCAAGATGGTGGCAGAGGCGCAAAATAACAAAACCTAGCGTTCAGTCTGACCCTCAGTGTTCATTTCTAGCAGGTACTGGTCTTTAAGCTTGACGTAATTGGCTGGCGAATAGGTGAAAAAGCTCTTCTCACTCTCGGACAGAGCCCGCATCTGTTTGCAGGGATTTCCCACATACACATAGCCAGTTTCCAGAGTTTTGCCGGGGGGCACCATGCAGCCCGCGCCAATAATGACCTCGTCCTCAACCACAGCGCCATCATTAACGATGGCGCCATTGCCCACCAGTATGCGGTTGCCCAGAGTACAGCCGTGCAGCACGGCGCGGTGACCAATCACCACATCATCGCCAACGGTCAGGGGCCAGCCATCGGGATTAAAGTCGGAGGCATGGGTGATATGCAGCACGGCATTGTCTTGAACATTGGATCTGGCGCCCACCACTATGCGGTGCATATCGCCGCGAATCACTGCTCCAGGCCATACCGAAGCATCGTCTCCCAGACTGACATCGCCAATAACAGTAGCTGCGGGGTCTATATAGACCCGCTGACCCAGCTGGGGGGAAATACCGCGGTGGGAGCGAATTGAGTGATCCATAGGTCATGATGTCCTCTATAATAGGGTTCCTATTGTGGTGAACTATCCATGGCTTTTACAACTAAAAAACAATTTATTGCAGGGGTTACCTGCCCCAAATGCGCAAAGATGGACAAGATTCAGGCCTATACAGAGGGCGGAATTAACTATCGCGAATGCGTAAGCTGTGGGTTTAAAGACGAGATGCGTCTGTCATCGACACCGCGAGAGCTGCAGACAAGAGTGAATACTGATGCCGACGAGATTGCCAGTCAGACTCAGCCCGTCAAACTGATGGATCCTAAAGCCTAGCCGCCAAAACCCCTCTAGTGCAGCCGCACGCGGCTATTTTGGCTTTTGAACAGCAGGCGAATATTGGAGGAATCAGTGAGGCAGGGATAGCGGGTAACCGGGTCATTGCTGAGGGTGCTGGCATAGTCGTGAAGCTTGGCCTGCATAGCTTCATCGCCGTTTATTGCTGCAACCAGCTTGTCGTTGAGCAGCTGAATGGCGCCGTCAATCTGATTGGCGAAGGGCTCGCCAATAATATGATGGACAATCAGGTTAGATCTGGTCATATCCACAGGAATGACCGGGCAGTGGTAACAGGCATTGAGCACATCGTTTAGCTCTTCAAGCAGCCGGTGGGCCAGATAGGCCTGATACATATGGGCCTCGAGACTCTCCTCGTTGGATACCACCTCAACTGGCGCATCCAGAAACTCTTTGGCAGTGACTACCTGCCGGGCTATTTCGCCGCAAATACCCGCCATACTGAGAAAATCTTCAAAAGCGCGGATAAAGTCCGGTACCAGCTCCACATAGCGCTCGATAAACGAAGCCAGCGCCGCAGTTCCATCATTTTCACGCAGATTGATGGAATGATGCAGATGTTTTACCCGCTCATTTAAATAAGCGACTAAAAATTCACTGGTCTGTGCTGAAAGTGGCAGCATTTAGGGCTCTCTTTCATCGTTATTATGTGATCCGTTGGCGGGTCTCAGCCGTTACATCTATTGGCGATAAGCTCCCTGGCCGAACGCGTCTATGATTAAATCTAGCAGATTTTAGGCGCGCTGACAGAAAGAATGCGACTCTGACCCGCCGGACACAAAAATTAATGCTCCGGATGGGCTAATTTGACCACTTTCCCGCTAGAGATACGTACTGTCTTTTGCTACACTCGCGGCGCATTTTAAAGCGCTCACTTGAATTTTAGGGCGTCCATACAGAGGAAGAGCTTTAATTCCTAATTTACCACGGAGAAACAAGCGATGTTGAAAAGAGCGCAAGCACTTTTCTTGGGACTGCTGAGTCCGGTTATTGCCCTGGCAATGGCAGGCAACGTTAGCGCGGAGAGCGCAACGCGGCAGCTCAATATGCCTCAGGGAGTGACCGAAGTTAGTCAAGCTGCCTACGATATTCATATGATTATGATGTGGATTTGTACGGTAATCGGCGTTGCCGTCTTTGGCTTTATGTTTTACGTTATGTACGCCCACCGCAAATCCCGCGGCGCCGTAGCGGCAAACTTCCACGAAAACCACGTTGTTGAGCTGATCTGGACCATTGTTCCAGCGCTGATTTTGATTGTAATGGCGATCCCAGCGACCTCTGCTCTGCTTAAGGTGTATGACACTGAGAATGCAGATATTGATATCAAGGTAACCGGCTATCAGTGGAAGTGGCAGTACGAATACATTGGTGAAGGCGTCAAGTACATGAGTGAACTGCGCACTTCCCAGGATGAGATTTACGGTCGCGCCCCCAAAGGCGAGCACTACCTTCGTGAAGTGACAGAGCCCCTGGTGATTCCAACGGGCAAAAAAGTACGCTTCCTGATTACTGGTAACGATGTAATCCACAGCTGGTGGGTTCCCGACTTCGGCGTTAAGCGCGATGCGGTGCCAGGACTGTTTACTGCAGCCTGGGCAAAGACTGACCAGCCGGGCACCTATGTGGGTGAATGTACCGAGCTCTGTGGTATTGGCCACGCCTTTATGCCTGTGGTTGTTGAAGTGAAAGAAGAAGCTGACTACAACGAATGGCTAGCGGGCAAGAAAGCCGAAGCTGCTGAGTATGCTTCTACTATCGGCAAAGAGTGGACGTTCGACGAGCTGATGGTTCGTGGTGAGGAAGTGTATGAGCGATCATGTGCTGCCTGTCACCAGAGTGACGGCAACGGTATTCCCGGTGTCTTCCCTGCTCTGAAAGACAGTCCTATTGCACTGGGTGCCAAAGAAGGCCATATCGCCGTGTTGATCGATGGCGTAGCTGGTACATCCATGCAGTCATTTGCCGACCAGCTTTCAGAAGTTGATATAGCTGCGGTCGTTCATTACGAGCGCAATGCATGGGGCAATGATGTTGGCGACGTAACTCAGCCAATTGATGTTCTCAATTACAAACAAGGCCAATAGGGAGTATTTGATATGGCACATGGTCCCGCAACTCTGGCTGATGGCTGGGGAAAATATATAAGTCGTTGGGTGTTTACCACCAACCATAAAGATATCGGCACACTGTACCTCTGGTTCAGCTTCGCGATGTTTATTATGGGCGGCGCATTCGCAATGATTATTCGCGCAGAGCTCTTTCAGCCTGGTATGCAGCTGATTAAACCTGAGTTCTTTAACCAGATGACCACCATGCATGGTTTGGTCATGGTATTTGGTGCAATTATGCCGGCCTTTGTTGGCCTGGCTAACTGGATGATTCCAATGATGATCGGCGCGCCAGATATGGCATTGCCGCGCATGAATAATCTGAGCTTCTGGATTCTTCCATTCGCATTTGCGATTTTGACTGCCACATTGTTTATGGAAGGCGGCGGTCCTAACTTCGGTTGGACATTCTACGCACCACTCTCAACCACCTATGCACCGGATACAGTGAACTACTTTATCTTTGGTGTACATATTATGGGTGCATCATCAATTATGGGTTCCATTAACATTATCGCTACGGTAATGAATATGCGTGCACCTGGCATGACCTACATGAAAATGCCAATGTTCGTATGGACCTGGGTTATTACCGCCTTCCTGCTAGTGGCAGTAATGCCAGTACTGGCCGGCGCAGTAACCATGATGCTGATGGATATCAACTTCGGTACCAGCTTCTTTGATGCTGCTGGTGGCGGTGACCCGGTACTGTTCCAGCATATTTTCTGGTTCTTTGGTCACCCAGAGGTTTACATTATTATCCTGCCCGCCTTTGGTGTGGTTTCTCACATTATTCCAACGTTCAGCCGCAAGCCGCTGTTTGGCTACTCGTCAATGGTTTACGCCACTGCCGCCATTGCCTTCCTGTCGTTTGTGGTCTGGGCTCACCACATGTTTACCGTTGGAATGCCAATCGCCGGCGAGCTGTACTTTATGTACGCCACCATGCTGATTGCAGTGCCCACAGGTGTGAAGGTATTTAACTGGATCACCACCATGTACAGAGGCTCGCTGACGTACGAAACGCCCATGCTGTTTTCTATCGCCTTCGTGATTCTGTTTACCTTTGGTGGCTTCACCGGAATGATGCTGTCGATTGCTGCTGCAGATATGCAGTACCACGATACCTACTTTGTGGTTGCCCACTTCCACTATGTGATGGTGGCTGGTGCGGTATTCAGTGGTACGGCTGCAGTCTACTACTGGCTGCCAAAATGGTGCGGCAAGATGTATGACGAAACCATGGGCAAGGTTCAGTTTTGGATCGCCTTTATTGGTTTCAATATCACCTTTATGCCTCAGCATTTCCTGGGTCTGGCCGGTATGCCACGTCGTTACGCCGATTATGGTCTGCAGTTTGCGGACTGGAACATGGTCTCAAGCATAGGTGCATTTATGTACGGTGGTGCACAGATTCTGTTCTTGTTTAATGTCATCCGCACCATCGGTTGGGGTAAGCCCACTAATGATCCTAAGGTTTGGGAAGGTGCTCAGGGTCTGGAGTGGACATTGCCCACACCAGCGCCGTACCACACGTTTGCTACCCCACCAAAAATTAAGTAAGAGACTGAATAAGTATGTCGGCGCGCCCTAACAATCGTTCGCTACTGGTCAAGCTGACCGGCCTGGCCGTCGCCATGTTTATGTTTGCAATATTTGTATTACCGCCGCTCTATGATCTGTTTTGTGAGATCACAGGGATTGGCGGTAAAACAGATGGTGCATACACAGCCGTAGCAGTAGAAGTAGACAGATCGAGAGATATAGAAGTGCAGTTTGTTGCGACCAATAACGCAACCATGCCCTGGGATTTCTATCCCATTGAAGAGCGAGTGATGGTTCATCCGGGCGAGTCCCGCGCAGTGGTGTTTTATGCCCACAACAGAACCGGGCAAGATATGTTGGGTCAGGCCATTCCAAATGTGCTGCCCAATAATGCTGCAGACTACTTCCATAAAACCGAGTGCTTCTGCTTTAACAACCAACCTCTGGCTGCAGGCGAGAGCGCTGAGCTGGAGTTGGTATTTATAGTAGATCCAGATTTACCGGCCAGTGTTAATACAGTAACCCTGTCCTACACAATGTTTGATATAACAGATCGCGCTGTAGCGCAGGTCTCACAAGTACAGTAAACGGAGAGTAACAATGTCAACTGAAGGTACTTATTACGTTCCCGACCAGAGCAAGTTGCCCATTTTTGCGGCAACCGGTATGGGTGTAATGGCTTATGGCGCAGCTTCATGGGTTTTGGAGGGCGGCAGCGCCACGATCTTCCTGGTTGGAGCTCTGATTATGGCCGCTGTTTTATACAAATGGTGGAGCATTGTCATTGACGAAAATATGCGTGGCCTGGCCAGTCCACAGCTTAAGCATTCCTACGTACTGGGTATGCTGTGGTTTATTTTCTCAGAAGTAATGTTCTTTGCCTGTTTCTTTGGGGCCCTGTTCTATGTTCGAGTTCTGGTGAACTCCTGGATTGGCGGCGAAGCGGCGGTCGGCTGGTTTGACGACACTCCAACAGATGCGGCTGCGGCCAATGCTGTCCACCTCTGGCCTGGCTATGAAGCCACCTGGCCGCCAATGATCACCCCAGATCAGGCAGTCAATGGTGATGCTGCTCAGTTTAAAGGGCCAGATGAAGCGATGAACAACCCCGGCCTTTCTAATTGGGGCACTTGGTTACCTTTCTGGAATACTGCTGTCCTGCTGACGTCTAGCGTTACAGTTCACATTGCTCACGTAGCACTGAAAGACGGCAACCGTAAGAAGTTTAATAGATGGTTGGGTGTTACCGTTGCTCTGGGTATCTTCTTCCTGTTTTTACAAGCAGAAGAATACATCCATGCCTATCAAGAGCTGGGTCTGACTCTGGAGTCAGGCATTTACGGAACAACATTCTTTATGCTGACTGGATTCCACGGTATGCACGTTACCCTGGGTACAATTATGCTATTGATACAGTGGCTGCGCGGTCTCAAGGGACATTTTAGTCATGATGATCAGTTTGGTTTTGAAGCGGCGTCTTGGTACTGGCACTTTGTCGACGTTGTCTGGATAGGCCTGTTTATATTTGTCTACATACTTACGTAGCAATCAGTAAAGCTTGCTATGCGGCCAGGTAACCCCTGGCCGTTTTTATCTGTGCAAAAAGTTACTGAGGTTCTCTCCCAGGCGCTGGCCTTGGCGGTGCAGGTTGAGGGCTTTCTCTAACAGCTTCAGGATGAAGCTTGCGATCCCAGGGAGCGGAACTGCTAAGCTGCCCCGTATAGGTACCGTAAGCAATGGTTCCCAATAGCAGCGCCGCCAGAACAATGCGTGTGCCCAAGGCAAAGAGCAGGCGCCGTTTGGAATTGCCCAGATCTTTAACCAGAAAATTCAGCCCGCTAAACAGGCTGATAACCACGGCAATAAACAGTACTACGATAATAGTCTTTAACAGCATAAGATTGACCACTCTTAAGAAAGGTTGGAATTTAAACACAGATGATCACTGAGCCCCAATACTCTACGCAGGGATTCCTCTGGCAGCCCAACAAAAAACTGTTGCTGTTGAGCCTGTGCCTGTTTCCCTTGCTGATCACGCTGGGATTTTGGCAATTAGATCGAGCCGACGAGAAGCAGCGTATTGTAGAGCAGTACAGAACCAACCAGCAGGCGCCGCCGGCGGCAGTACAGGATCTTGCCGCCGCGGACAACTTACAGTACCGCAGTGCCTGGTTACAGGGACAGCTGGATGGGGATCGTCGCCTGATTCTCGACAATCGCGTAAGGAATGGCCGGCCCGGTTATGAAATACTTGAGGCCCTGACCGTTGAGGGCCTGGGTAAAAAAATATTGGTTAATCGAGGCTGGGTGCCAGCCTCACTGGATCGCTCTAAGCTGCCAGACGTAGAGTCCCTAATGGGTACAGCCCCGTTGCGCGGCTCTCTGTATCAGACACTGGGTGGCTACCGCCTTGATGATGGTATTGGTCGCGTCACTGAATGGCCCACTCGTGTGGGCTGGGTGTCTGCCGCCCGGGCTGAGGAACTGTATGGCGAGGCGTTCTTCCCCTATCAGCTGCGCCTGGATCAGGACAGCCCGGGGGCCCTGCAAACTGGCTGGGCTGCAGTTTCAGTGCAGCCAGCCAAGCATACCGGCTACGCGGTGCAGTGGTTTGTGATGGCGCTGGTGCTATTACTGATGACTCTTATTGCCAACTCTAATCTGGTGGAATGGTTAAAACAGCGCTCTGCTAATTAAGCAGGCGCCAACACAGGATTGAAAAACAATGACAGAACAGACAGAAATAACGGCTAAGCAACGCAGTTTCCAATATCAGATTTGGCTAATGCTGATAGTGGTCTTCGGGGTTATTTTGGCCGGGTTTTTAATGGTTCCCAAAACCGAAGAGCAGCGTCTGGCAATGATGGAGCGCATGGGAACCACCAATCAGGGCGAGATAGTTAGCCCCACCGTGGATATGAGCCCCCTGCTAGCCTCAATTCCTCAGGGCGAAGTGCCAAAATGGAAAGTTGTGGCGGTGGGCGGCGAAGGCTGTAACCAGGGCTGCCAGGATGTGCTGATCAACAGCCGCCAGATTCATATGCTGCTGGGCAAATCCAGCGGTCGCCTAGAGCGCATCTATCTTCCCTCCAGTGCTGACCTGGACATTATAGATTTAGAAGAGCTTAAGGCTGTGCACCCCTACCTGACGATTCACCCAATTGAAAACCAGGCGCTGAGCGCCGTCTTGCAGGGCAGCTCTGCGGACTGGGATATGCGCGATACCAGATATTTTGTGGTGACGCCGAACTATCAGGCAGTTTTATTTTATACCCAGCAGCATGATGGCGGCGGATTGCTGGAAGATCTAAAACATCTGCTAAAATACTCGCCGAACAGATAAACACTGAGTCCTTTGGAATAAACAGCATGTCCAGTATTGATACCAGCACAGCAGTAACCTGGCGCGACTACCTAGAGCTTTGCAAGCCCAATGTGGTCGCCCTGATGATACTGACCTCAGTCATCGGCATGCTGTTGGCCACAGACCAGACCGTACCAATGCAGATACTGGTGTTTGGCAATCTGGGTATCGCCCTCTGTGCCGGTTCCGCAGCAGCGGTCAACCATATTGTCGACCGCAATGTGGACGATAAAATGGCCCGTACTGCCAATCGGCCCATAGCTCAGGGCCGCCTGCAGCCACAACAGGCGGTAATATTTGCGCTGCTTACCGGCCTGGCTGGCATGGTTATCCTGCTGGTTTTTACCAATATTCTCACCGCCTGGTTAACACTGGCCTCCTCAGTGGGCTATGCCTTTGTCTACACCATGTTTCTCAAGCGTGCCACCCCACAGAATATTGTGATTGGGGGTCTGGCAGGCGCCGCACCGCCTCTGCTGGGCTGGGTCGCTGTCACCGGTGAAATCCATCACAATGCCCTGCTGCTGGTGCTGATTATTTTCGCCTGGACTCCGCCACACTTTTGGGCCCTGGCAATACATCGCAAAGAGGAATATGCCAAGGCCAATATTCCCATGCTGCCGGTCACCCATGGTGAAAAATACACCAAGATCAATATCCTGCTGTATACAGTGATGCTGATGGTAATTACCACATTGCCCTACCTGACAGGCATGTTTGGCCTACTCTACCTGGCCGGCTCATTATTGTTGGGAGGCCGCTTTTTATACTGGGCATTCTTTATGTGGTTCGATAAAGACAGCGGTATGAAAACCTTCAGGTTTTCGATTATTTACCTGATGGTACTGTTTGCCCTGATGTTGCTTGACCACTACCTTATCGACAAGGTGCTATATATCTAGCTTGGGGCTAACTGCAGCCGCCGGCCTAAAGCCAAAATTCTACAGCGACAATTTTACTGGATCGACAATATGACACAGCAAGCCGGAATTAGACGCACCATTGCCATCGTACTAGCCTTTATTCTGCTGGTGATCTACGGCTTTATCTGGCGCATGAGCCAGCCTGTCATCATGAACAATGAGCAACTGCGGGTGAATGGCGCCGTTGTTTTGGATCAGCCGAGAATCTTCAGTGACTTTGAGTTGCTAGACCACCGCGGTGAAACATTTAATATTGCTCGCATGCAGGACATCTGGACCATCGTCTTCTTTGGCTTTACCAACTGCCCCGATATCTGCCCAACTACATTGGCAATTCTCAACGACACTTACAGCAAAATGAAAGACAGCGAAAAAGAGCGGCTGCAAATTGTTATGATTTCACTTGATTCAGAGCGCGATACAGTTGAGAAGCTGGCCGAGTATGTGCCCTACTTCAATAAAGAATTTATTGGCGTTACGGGCAATAAGCATCTGATTCGCCGCCTGACCGCTGAAATCAATGTAGCTTATAACAAAGTGCCATTAGAGGGTGACGATTACACTGTTGACCACAGTACCCAACTGGTTTTGATTAACCCCAAGGGCCATTACCACGGCTTCTTTAGAGCGCCCCACAGTGAAATTATGCTGCGCAGCACCTGGCGCTCTATTGCCTCGTCTTTTTAAGTTCGCTGCCGAAAACCCATCGACAGGCAAAACAAAAGTGCGGCACAGAGCACCACCGCCGGACCGGCCGGGGCATCGGTATACCATGACAACCCCAACCCCATCACCACCGTCAGCATCGCAATAGCACTGGCGGCCATCGCCATCTGTTCCGGTGTATAGGTTATTCGTCGCGCTGTTGCCGCAGGGATTATAAGTAGCGCGGTAATCAGCAGCACACCGACAATTTTCATGGCAATAGCAATAACCAGCGCGGTAATTAGCATCAGCGCCGTGCGCACCAGTGGCACATTAGTGCCCTCCACTGCCGCCAGCTCTGCATCCACAGTAATATTAATCAGTTGCTTCCACAGCATCCCCAGCAACACCAGCACCAGAGCCGCTACCCCATAAATCACCCAGAGATCATTGAGAGTCACCGCCAGCAGATCACCAAATAGCAGGGACATCAGATCGACCCGCACATCTGGCAGCAGTGCAATAACCACCAAACCAGCGGCCAGCGCCGAATGAGAAAGAATGCCCAGCAATGTGTCCAGTGACAAAAAACCGCGCTGCTCCAATACCACCAGTCCCAGCGCCATTATCAGAGGCACCGCAGTGACCGTAATATTTAGATTGACCTGCAACAGCACGCCCAGAGCAACTCCCAACAGGGCGCTGTGGGCCAGAGTATCGCCAAAATAAGCCATGCGCCGCCAGACTACAAAACAGCCCAGAGGCCCGGCCACCAGCGCCACACCCAGTCCCGCCAGCAGAGCATAGACAAGAAAATCAGTCATGATCACAACCCTCCCCGTGCCTATGCACCCCCTGTTCATCCAGCACCTCGCCATGAACGCTGTGCTGATGGTCATGACGATGAGCATAGATGGCCGTTTCGCCAAAGATATCCAGATAGGCCGGATCCTGAGTTACCTGCTCTGGCCGCCCATGGCAGCAAATATGATGATTCAAGCAAATCACCTGATCGGTGGCTGACATTACAATATGCAGGTCATGGGACACCATCAGCACCCCGCAGTTAAGGCTTTTGCTCAGCTCGCCAATCATTTTATAAAGCGCATTTTGACCATTTACATCGACCCCCTGCACTGGCTCATCCAAAACCAGTAAATTGGGCTTGCGCAAAATAGCCCGAGCCAGCAGAGCCCTCTGTATTTCGCCGCCAGATAGCTTCTGGATAGGCGTTGTCGCCAGATGGCCTATGCCCACGGATTCAAGTGCGCTGTGGCAGGCACTGTGTGAGGCGTTGGCCAGCTGCAAAAAACGGCAGGTCGAAATAGGCAGCGTAGGGTCAATATGCAGTTTTTGCGGCATGTAGCCTATATTAAGATTGGCTGCAGGGACCACCGAGCCGGAGTCGGGTTTCAGCAAACCCAAAATAATCCGCACCAGTGTCGACTTTCCAGCCCCATTGGGGCCTATAAGTGTGGTAATTTCCCCCTGATTGAGCTGCAGACTGATATTGTGCAGCACATGCTTGCCAGTAAAGCCTTTATTGACACTGTCCAGCGCCACTAGTGGACTATTGTTCATTGTCTGTGTCCTCCCGATGCTCGGAACATTGCGGGCAGAGGCCAAAAAGCTCCAGGCATTGGCTCTGCAAGGTAAAATTTGCCTTGTCACTGGCGCTTTGCAGCATGCTATTAATAGTATTATGGGCCACCTCAGCAGCACTGCCGCACTGACTGCAGATCATAAATAGATTACTGTGCTCGCTATTGGGAAAAGGGCAGCCAATATAGGCATTCAGAGAGGGAATGCGGTGGATTAAGCCAAGCTGCAATAAAAAGTCTATAGCTCTATACACCGTAGGTGGCGCAATTGGTTTATTCAGTAGCTCTGACAGCTGGCCCTGCAGCTGATAGGCACCCAGAGGCTGGTGACTCTGCCACAGCAGGCGCAGTACCGATTCCCTGGTAGTGGTCATACGCACCTTTTGCTCGCTACAGAGATCATTGGCGCGGGTTAGGGCAGCACTAATGCAGCGTCCATGGTCATGGGGTTGATGTACAAGTCGCGAATTTGTCAGCATAAAGCCCGCACCGATCTAGGGAATAGGTAAATGATACGTTATAATATAACATTAATAAACGGCTAAATATTCTTTGACGCTCCGAATTGCCAAGCCATTGCTTTTAGAGCCCTTAGGGCAAGATTGATCTATGTTAAAAAAGATACAATATAACACTTTGCTGGTAATATCACTGGTTATTACTCTAAATTCAGCCAGCCTAGGTGCAGGCGGTGCTTCTGGGTCATCACCTGGTTCATCAAGTGCATTGCCAATTTTGCCGCGACCTGTACCCTTAGTAGTCACAACTATTAAACCTCTGGCCATTATTGCCCAGTCGGCAGCAGGAGATGCCGCCAATATTGAGTATCTGGTGCCCGCCAATCAATCGCCCCATGATTTCTCGTTGCCTGTATCAGCGCTCAAAAAAATTGCCAGCGCTGATCTGGTTGTCTGGATAGGCAGGGATTTTGAGACCAGAAGCGCCAAAACCATGGCACAGATACCCACCAGCAAACTGGTCTCTGTAATTGATCAGATAGCCAGCCAAGCCGATAGCGCAGCACATGACCACAGCGATGGCCATGGGTTAGACCCGCACCTCTGGCTAGACCCGAACTATGGCAATGCCATTGCCGCAGAAATCCAGAGCCGGCTAGGTCTGCCGATAAAAGAGATTTTAGATCAGGACAGCATTCAAGTATTGCAAGCTTCGCTGGCATCCTCGGCAGACAAAACCTATCTGACCCACCATGACGCCTATGCGCATTTTGTTCGCGCCTTTAAATTGCCGGCCGGATTTCCTATTAGGGATATCCGCGGTGATGTTAAAGGGGTAAAAAGCCAGTATCAGCTGCGCAAAACCATGGCCAGCGCCAATATTAGCTGCGTATTTGTTGAGCCCCAGTATCAGGGCAAAGATGCGGCTGTTATTGCTGCCGAATTCGGCCTGCCTCTAGTAGCGCTGGATCCTCAGGGGCTGTCTCAGCCACTAAACAACCATGCCTACAGCGAATTTATCAGCTCTTTAGTGGCGCAATTTAAAGCCTGTTTCCAGTAAATCATGTATCCTTAAAACTTAAATTCCCGTCACAAAAGCACGCTGACTATGGCCTCAAAAACACCTCTGATTCTTGTCGATGGCTCCTCTTACCTGTATCGCGCCTTTCATGCCCTGCCGCCACTGACCAATAGCAAGGGCAAGCCAACCGGAGCGGTCAAAGGCGTGATCAATATGATGCGCCGTTTGCAAAAAGATTACCCCCAGAGCACCCATGTAGTGGTGTTTGATGCCAAGGGAAAAACCTTTCGCGATGAAATTTACAGCGACTACAAGGCCCATCGCCCGCCCATGCCAGACGACCTGCGACTGCAGATAGAGCCAATTCACAAGATTATTCAGGCTATGGGTATGCCAATGCTGGTTATAGAAGGTGTCGAGGCCGACGATGTGATTGGTACATTGGCGCTGCAGGCTACAGCAGCTGAGCAGCCAGTGGTGATCTCCACAGGAGATAAAGATATTGCCCAGATGGTCAATGAGCATATTGTTATGGAAAACACCATGACCAATACGCTGCTGGACAGGGCAGGGGTGATTGAAAAGTTTGGTATTCCGCCGGAGCTGATTATTGATTATCTGGCGCTGCTGGGTGACAAATCCGACAATATTCCCGGAGTGCCAGGTGTGGGTGAAAAAACCGCTCTGGGGTTATTGCAGGGCCTAGGCGGGCTGGATGATATCTATGCCCGCCTGGATGAGGTAGCTGGTCTGGAGTTTCGCGGCGCCAAAACCATGGCTCCCAAGCTTGAGGAGCACAGAGAGCTGGCCTATCTCTCCTACAAACTAGCAACCATTAAAACCGATGTTGAGATGGATCTGGCCCTGGGCGAGTTACATAACGGCAATCCAGACGAGCCAGCTCTCCTTGCTCTGTTTAAAGATATGGAATTTAAAACTTGGATCAAAGAGCTGGAAGACCCAGGTACAGATGCTGCGCCAGCTTCAAAACAAGACCAAAATACCTCGAGTGGAGAGGGCAGTGATCCAGCGCCAGAGATGCCCATGGTAGAAAGGGACTATCAGACTGTTCTTACCCAGCAACAGCTTGATAGCTGGGTGACCAAAATAAAGTCCGCGCCGCTGGTAGCTGTGGATACAGAGACCACCAGCCTCGACTATATGCAGGCACAGCTGGTTGGAGTCTGTGTTGCCGTTGAGCCAGGCCAGGCCGCCTATATCCCCTTTGGCCACGATTATCTGGGTGCTCCAGCTCAGCTCCGCCAGGACACTGTGCTGGCCCAGTTAAAACCATTGCTGGAAGACCCAGATATTAAAAAAGTCGGTCAGAATCTTAAATATGATATGAGTGTACTGGCCCAGCATGGCATAGATCTGCAGGGGGTTGCCTTTGATACCATGCTGGAATCCTATGTGCTCGACAGCGTGGCCACTCGCCATGATATGGACAGTCTGGCTGCAGAATATCTGGGTGAAACCACCATTAGTTTTTCCGATGTGGCCGGCAAGGGCGCGTCACAGCTAACCTTCAATCAGGTCTCTCTGGAAGAAGCCGCTCCCTACGCTGCGGAGGATGCAGATATCACCCTGCGTCTGCACCAGACCCTGTGGCCTGAGGTCTGCAAGCATCCAACCCTGGAAAAAGTTTTTAATGATATTGAGTTACCACTGCTGCCAGTGCTGTCGCGTATAGAGCGCACCGGCGCTCTGGTGGACGGCACACTTTTATTTCAGCAAAGCAGCGAACTGGCAGAGCGCCTGGGCGAGCTGGAAATTGAAGCCTGGGATCTGGCAGGGCAGCAGTTTAACCTTGCATCACCCAAACAGCTGGGCGAAATACTATTTGAAAAACTGCAAATTCCTGTGCTGAAAAAAACCGCCAAAGGAGCCCCCTCGACTAAAGAAGAGGTCCTCCAGGAACTGGCACTGGATTATCCATTGCCCAAGGTGCTGCTGGAGCACCGCAGTCTAGCCAAGCTCAAGTCTACCTACACTGACAAGCTGCCCACCATGATTAATCCGGCTAGTAAGCGCATTCACACCTCCTACCATCAAGCAGGAACGGCAACGGGACGGCTATCATCCTCTGACCCTAATCTGCAAAATATCCCTGTGCGCACCCCTGAGGGGCGCAGAGTTAGGCAGGCGTTTATTGCGGCTCCGGGCTGCAAAATGGTCGCCGCGGATTACTCGCAGATTGAGTTGCGGATTATGGCCCACCTCTCTGAAGACCCAAGCCTGTTAAAAGCCTTTGCCGAGGGCCAGGATATTCACCGCGCTACCGCGGCCGAGGTATTTGTGGTGCCTACTGACCAGGTGACCGCCGATATGCGCCGCAGCGCCAAGGCCATTAACTTTGGCCTGATCTACGGCATGTCGGCCTTTGGTCTGGCGCGGCAGCTTAATATAGGCCGCAAACAGGCAGCAGAATATATTGAGCTGTATTTTCAGCGCTACCCCGGTGTGCAGTCCTATATGAATAATATTCGCCACACCGCTGCCGAACAGGGTTATGTAGAAACCGCCTTTGGCCGCCGGCTCTATCTCCCAGAAATTAACGCCAGAAATGGCATGCGCCGTCAGGCCGCCGAGCGAACGGCTATTAATGCACCTATGCAGGGCACAGCTGCAGATATTATTAAGTTAGCTATGATCCATGTGGACGACTGGTTGCAAAATTCCGACTTGCAAAGCCAAATGATTATGCAGGTACATGATGAACTGGTACTGGAAGTTCCCGAGTCTGAATTAGAGGCGGTAAAACAGGGCCTTAATGATCTGATGGCAAATGCAGCTAGCCTGCTAGTGCCATTAGTTGTTGATGTGGGTGTTGGCGATAACTGGGATGAGGCTCATTAAATGCCAAGCCAGTTAAAGTTGCCATTGTCAGCGCCAATAATGGCCTATTCAAAAATAAATAAAAAAGTTTAAACAAAATGGAACTTAGCTAAAAAGCTGTGTCTAAAAAGGGGCGAGACAATTTTGCATCATACTCTCCCCCAACTAGATGTATGCAAAGTAAGACTCTCCAAGTAGTAAACTAAACCCTGATCCGGTAACCGGATCAGGGTTTTTTTATGCCTGCTCCCTTTTCCGGCAGGCCTTGCACCTAGTCTTGGTCCTTAGGAGTCTCAAAATTTGCACTTAACCAGTGATTAAGCAATGACTCCAGCTCATTGAGCCCCTGTTTTTTTAACGAAGAAAAGGTCTGCACTGACAATAGGGTGCAGCCTGGGTCCATATCCCGCAGATGTCTCTCCACCTGCAGCATAGCGCTCTGGGCTGGGCCGCGCTTCAACTTGTCTGCCTTGGTCAACAGAATATGCACCGGCAGCCCAGCCTGAGCAGCCCAGTTAAGCATCTGCAGATCAAAATCCTGCAGCGGATGCCGAATATCCATCAGCAGAACCAGGCCAGCAAGGCTCTGGCGCTTTTGCAGATACTCCGCCAAATGCCTGTCCCATTCCGCCTTCATTGCCCTGGGTACCTTGGCATAACCATAGCCGGGCAGATCCACCAGCCTGCCGCCACTGGCCAGCTGGAAAAAATTAATCAGCTGCGTGCGCCCCGGGGTTTTACTGGTGCGCGCCAGTCGGCCATTGCGAGTCAAGGTATTGATGGCGCTGGACTTGCCCGCATTTGAACGCCCCGCAAATGCAACTTCACAGCCGGCATCTTCCGGACATTGCCTGATTGATGGCGCACTGGTCATAAATATTGCGCTCTGATAGTTAATTGCGGTCGAATCCATAAAAAAGACTATGCCAAGTGGCTGTAAGAAACCGGGGTTATTGGTATATAATGCGCGCGCTTTAGCCAATAGGGCTACTGTCCCATGGTCGCACGTATAATCAGGCGACTATTCTAGCGGATTGCGAGAGTTGAATAACCATGAAAAGAAGCTTTTTAAATATTATTTGTTTGCTGGCAGTATTTTCGGCAAACCAGGCGCTGGCAGCAGGCGATGCGGCGGCCGGCGAATCCAAGGTAGCTATGTGCACCGCCTGTCACGGCAGTGATGGCAACAGCATGGTTCCCTCATTCCCCAAGCTTGCGGGCCTGGGTGAAAAGTACATGACTGCGCAGCTGCGCCTTATCAAATCCGGCGAGCGCGTTATTGTTGAGATGACAGGTATTCTGGATGCCTCATCAGACCAGGACCTTCAGGATATGGCGGCTTTTTACGACAGCCAAACCATGCAAAATTCTGGCGCACAGGACATTACTCTGGTTGGTATTAGCGACCCAGATGAAGCTTTAGCCTTCGGCGAAAATGTCTACCGTGGCGGCAATATAAAAACCGGCGTAGCCGCCTGCACCGGCTGCCACTCGCCCTCGGGCAAGGGCAACAACCCAGCTGGATATCCAACGCTGGGTGGTCAGTACGCCAGCTATATTGAAAAGCAGCTGTTAGCCTACCGTCGCGGCGAGCGAGTCAGCGGCGGCAATGCCAAGATTATGCAGGGCGTAGCAGCCAATCTTAGTGACAAAGAGATTAAAGCGGTGGCCAATTATATTTCCGGGTTGAACTAGGCAGCCCGGTTGCCATCAAAGGTTGTCGACTTATAGTTAACCGAGCGCAAAGGATATACAGATGACTAGTTGGATTAAACGCCTTACTTTTATTGCACTGATACTGCCCATGGCCATGTGTCAGGCACAGACAGAAAAATATCAGCAGGGTGTGCACTATGAAGTGCTGCCTCAGGCCATCCGAACGGCCAATCCAGATAAGATCGAAGTTAACGAAGTGTTCTCATACACCTGTGGCCACTGCTTTAACTTTGAAGCAGTATTGCATCCCTGGTCAGAGCAGTTAGCCGATGATGTCGATTTTCAGCAGACTCCGGCTGTATGGCAGCCAGCCCTGGAGCCCCATGCTCGCGCCTATTACAGTGCCGCCATGCTAAAGGTCTTGGATAAAGTACATATGCCGATCTTTGAAGCTATCCATGTTAAGCGCGAGGCCGTGCGAACAGAAGCTGATTTTGCGGCCATTTTTGCCGCTCAGGGTATCGATAGCGACAAATTTTCCAAGGCCTACAACTCCTTTGGCATGAGCAGCATGGTCAACCAGGCCAAGGCGCGCGTTCGCGGCTATCGCGTCCAGGGAACCCCGGAGATTATAGTTAACGGCAAGTACCGGGTTAGCACCCGCCAGACCGGTGGCTTTGATGGCATGCTCAGCGTTGCCGACTTCCTGATTGAAAAGGAACGCAGCGCCGCGGCCAAATAATAGCGCCGCGGCAAACTAACAGCGCCGCGGCCAATTAAGAGCACCGCAATTGGTTAAGGGCTAAGCAAAATACGCTGTTAATACAGCGTATTTTTTTGGCCCAAATTCATTCATAACCAGTATAGACCCAAATAACTTTATCTATAAGCGACCTATAGGTACTATAGAGCCCCTTTTTTTACCGACTCAAATCAATAGCCATTATGAAGCCAAGCACAAAGCCGAATAACCCCAACTTTTCTTCCGGGCCTTGCTCCAAGCGCCCAGGATACGATGTCGCCAATTTGGATTGTTCTACTCTGGGCCGTTCGCATCGCTCTTCTGTTGGCAAAGCAGCGCTGGGAAGGGCTTGCGCAGACACCGCCGAAATACTGGGTTTGCCCGAGGGCTATAGAGTGGGGGTGGTGCCCGCATCTGATACAGGTGCCGTAGAAATGATTATGTGGTCGGTACTGGGTGCACGCCCTGTCGATATCTTCGCCTGGGAATCGTTTGGCAGTGGCTGGCTCACCGATGCCACCAAACAGCTAAAGCTCGACCAGCTCAACAGCTACAACGCTGACTATGGTTTGCTGCCCGATATGAGTCAGGCCAATCCAGACCATGACTGCATCTTTACCTGGAATGGCACCACCGCGGGCGTCAAAGTGCCCAACGCTGACTGGATTAGCGACGACCGCACAGGCCTGACTATCTGCGATGCCACCTCAGCCGTGTTTGCTATGGAAATGCCCTGGGAAAAACTCGATGTTGTGACCTACAGCTGGCAGAAAGTGCTGGGCGGTGAAGGTGCCCACGGTATGTTAATTCTCAGCCCCCGCGCCGTAGAGCGCCTGGAAAACTACCAGCCACCCTGGCCGCTGCCAAAAATTTTCCGCATGACCAAAGGCGGCAAGCTGATCGAAGGCATCTTCCGCGGTGAGACTATTAATACCCCGTCAATGCTCTGTGTTGCTGACTATCTGGATGCGCTGGACTGGGTGCGCTCAATAGGCGGGCTGCCCGCCGCTATCGCCAAATCAGAGGCTAACCTCGAGGTATTAAAAGGCTTTGTGGCCAGCAGATCCTGGGCACATTTTTTAGCTCAGGAAGAAGACCAAATTTCCAATACCAGCGTTTGCTTGACCCTGGACCTTGAAGCCGATCAGGTTAAGCAGATCGTCAAACTGCTGGATGCCGAGGCTGTTGCCTATGATATAGGCGCCTATCGTGACGCCCCAGCCGGGCTGCGCATCTGGTGCGGCGCCACGGTTGAACAGGCCGATATTGAAGCCCTGCTACCCTGGCTGGATTGGGCCCATGCTGAAGTCAGCCTGTAACCCAAACGCGCTTATGCCCAAGCAAACTGATACCCAGACTATCGAGAAATAATATGTATAACATCCGTACCTACAATGCCATTTCTTCAAAAGGCCTGACTCGCTTCTCTGCAGACAAGTATGCTGTATCCAGCGAGTCGGCAGCCCCAGATGGCGTATTGCTGCGCAGCCAAAAACTGCATACAGAAGTGCTGCCTGAGTCAGTACTAGCCGTGGCCAGAGCAGGTGCGGGCACCAACAATATTCCCACCGAAGCCTATACCGAGCAGGGCATAGTGGTGTTTAACACCCCAGGCGCCAATGCCAACGCGGTAAAAGAATTGATTGTGGCTGGCCTGCTGCTGGGTTCTCGCGATATCTATGGTGGCATGAACTATGTGCAAGAGCTCAGCGATATGGACGACTCAGGCGAGATGGGCAAGCTGCTGGAAAAAGAAAAGAAACGTTTTGCCGGCTCTGAAATCACCGGCAAGACCCTGGGTGTTGTTGGTCTGGGAGCGATAGGCTCCATTATTGCCAACCTGGCTCTGGACCTGGGTATGAACGTAATTGGCTATGACCCGGCTATCTCTGTCGAAGCGGCATGGCAGCTATCCAGCCGCGTTGAACGCATGGACAGCATCGAAGCCCTGCTGGCTCGCGCAGACTTTATTACCCTGCATGTGCCCGCCATCCCCGCCACCAAGCATCTGATCAATAAAGACACCCTGGCGCAAATGAAACCCAACGCCAAAATTCTCAACTTCGCCCGCGAAGAAATTGTCAGCACCGAAGATATGGTTGCAGCCCTGAATAGCGGCACCATTGCAGGCTATATCAGTGATTTCCCAGCACCAGCGCTGCTGGGCCGCAAAGATGTGTTGCTGATGCCACATATCGGCGCCAGCACCGAAGAAGCTGAAGAGAACTGCGCCGTGATGGCCGCCGATCAGCTGATGGACTATCTTGAGAACGGCAATATCCGCAACTCGGTAAATTTCCCGCCCACCAAAATGGCCCGCAACGGCGGCACCCGCATTACCTTTGCCAACAGCAATGTACCCAAGGTACTGGGCAGTGTGCTGGCAGTGTTAGCCGATGCCGAGCTCAATGTGGTAGATATGGTCAACAAAAGCCGCGGTGAAATTGCCTACAATATTATCGATGTAGAGGGCGATATAGACGCCGATATTGAAGAGGCTATTGCCGCTGTTGAAGGTGTGATTCGCCTCAGAGTTATCTAAATCCTTGGGGTCGCTGCGGCGACCCCGCTTCACTACTGGCTATGTAACCCTGTCATCTTGAGCACAGCGAAAGATCTCAAACTCCCCCCTAACCAAACAACTTCCCCCGCACCGTATCCCTATAGGCCTTGGGGCTATTCCCCGACCACTGCTTAAATCTGGCCGAAAACCAACTCGCCTCTCTGTAGCCACTGTAATTGGCTATTTCTAAAATCGACAAATCTGTGTTCTTCAGCAAATCACAGGCAAAGGTCATGCGCACCTGGGTTAAATAGTCGCTGGGCCTGGTGCCCACGGCCTGGCTAAAGCGGCGGTGAAAGGTGCGCTGGGTCATACCAAACTGCGCGGCTATATCTGCCATAGACAGAGGCTTGCCTAAATTATCCTGAATCCAAATCTGTGCCTGGGCAATGGCTTCATCGGCGTGTTTGCGCTGTTTATCACCCATGCCAATTGGCTCGGGGATATTGCGGATCTCGTGGAAGAAATTGCGTTGCGCCTGCCGGGCTATAACTCGGCCAAAGATGCGCTCTACCTGATAGACAATCAGTTCTGCCATGGCGTTCACACTGGCGGTGCAGTAGATATTACCGGCCTGAGTGGTGAAGTGTTGGCGCTCCAACTGCACTCTGGGGTAATGCCGCTGCAGCTGGTCAAAGTAGTGCCAGTGGGTGGTGGCTGGTTTATCGTCGAGAAGACCGGCCTCGGCAAGAAAGCACACACCTGTGCCCACCGCGGTCATGCTGATATTGTTTTGGTGCTGCGCCTGTAACCATGGAATATAGGCGCGGTATTTGTTGACCGCTGGCCTGGGGTTGCGCCACAGCGCGGGGATATGAATCAGGTCGCTGGTAAAGCTGTCCTGCAAACTGTGGGTGGGATGCAGCTCAAAGCCCGCGGAGGTTTGCACCGGTAAACCATCTGGGGTGACTCGCCTGATCACTACGTCGCGCACCGGATGCTTGCTGGCGCGAGCCATGGCCTGGGCAAAATTAAATATCTCTGCAGCCAATGTGCTGCTGGATACCAGCATATTGTCACAGAGTAGTAGAGTGAGATTAAAGGTCATAGGGCCGAAATATAGCATATTTTGGCTATATTCCTAATATAACTGGCTGAATACCATAATCATAACTTCGCTATTGCCCCTACACTAAAAGTCTAATCAAGCGTATTGCTAAGGGCATTATATGACTCAATCTCTGCCAGTTATTGTTGGTTTCGGTGGCTACAACGCAGCGGGCCGCAGTTCCTCTCATCAGGCGTTTCGCCGCATGGTTCTTGAGTCACTTCCTTCAGCAGAACAACGCAAAACCATTGTTGGCCTGGCCTGTTTAATGGGTCATGTGCAAAAGCAGGGTGAGCAATACAGCAATCAGCAGGGTGCGCTGTTGAGTGCTGAGCAGGTGGATACTGAGTTTCGTGCTGAGGTGCTGGATGGCACTCTGGTGCGCAGGGTTGAATGCTTTGATCCGGCAGCTGTGCCTGGCAATAAAAGAATTACCTTTGATCATCAGCAGGGTGAGCAGATTGTTTTTAAAATGGTTAAGCGCGACCTGCCGAGTCGCTGCCCACAAGACTGGCAGGTGTGTGACCTTGAGGATGGCAATGTTGAGGTGACAGCATCAGCGGTGAGTGATTATTTAATTGAATCTCATTATGAACTGGTGGCCAAAGCGGCGGGCCAATTGCCTCGCGGCTTTAATATGGACGAGCACTACAATGCCCGCTTTCACCCGCGGGGCCTGCAATTGGCACTTTTGGGTGCCAGCGATGCAGTGCATTCTATAGGGCTACCCTGGGAGACCATTGCTGATCATGTAAACCCCGACCAGGTAGGCGTTTACAGTTCCAGTGTCTTAGGTCAGGTAAGCGAAGAGGGTTTTGGTGGACTTTTGCAGGGCCGCCTCAAGGGCACCCGCACCACTGCCAAACAGTTGCCTCTGGGCTTAAATTCTATGCCCGCCGATTTTATCAATGCCTATGTGCTGGGCAGTGTTGGCCATACCGAGGCCATTACCGGCGCCTGTGCCAGCTTTTTGTATGTGCTGCAGGCCGCGGTGCGCGATATCTCCAGTGGCCGCCGCCGGGTGGCGATTGTAGGCAATGCCGAGGCTGGTGTGACTCCGGAAATTATGGAGGGGTTCAGCAATATGAGTGCTCTGGGTTCAGATGAGAATATCTGTAAGCTGGATGGTACTGAGCAGCCTGACCTGCGCCGCGCCAGCCGGCCCTTTGGCCATAACTGTGGCTTTACTCTCTCGGAGGCTACCCAATATATAGTGCTGATGGATGATGCTCTGGCCATTGAGCTGGGCGCGGATATTCACGGCGCTGTGCCCGATGTGTTTATTAATGCTGACGGGGTTAAAAAATCTATCTCAGCGCCGGGGGTGGGTAACTATATTTCTTTTTCCAAGGCAGTGGCTTCTGCCATAAGCATTGTGGGCAAGCAAGCGGTGCAGTCACACAGCTTTGTGCATGCCCATGGCTCCAGCACTCCGGCTAATCGCACCACCGAATCGGAGTTGATTGACCGCGTGGCCGATGCCTTTGATATTACTCACTGGCCTGTCACTGCGGCCAAGGCTTTTGTAGGGCACTCTTTATCAACGGCCAGTGGCGATCAGCTGGTGTCTGCCCTGGGCACCTTTAAGTACAATATTATTCCCGGCATCAAAACCATTAATGAAATAGCCCCTGATGTTCATCAGCAGCGAGCCCATTTTCCCCTGACCGATATGGATCTGGCTGAGCGTGAAATGCAGGTGGCATTTATTAATTCGAAAGGCTTTGGTGGCAATAATGCTACAGCAGTTGTGTTGGCTCCCAGCCGGGTCGATGCCATGCTGGCAGCCAGATACCCCAATGATTTTGCTGGCTATACTCAGCGCCGCGAGCAGACCAGAGCCGCTGCTGAGGCCTATGCCCAGAGAGCAGACAGTGCCCAGTTAGATGTGATCTATAAATTTGGTAATGAACTGATTGATGAGGCTGCCCTAAGTATCTCTGAGCAGGGCATTAATATCCCCGGCTTCTCGCGCACTGTGGAGTTTAATCTGCAGAATCCCTACCCAGATATGCAATAAAATCCTCTAGCCGCTGCAGCAGAGAATCATCGATTTTGCGTGCCTGATTAATCCATCGCTCCGGCTGTACTCTAGAGCCGGGAGCGCTATTTCCTAAATTCGACAGCGTGCCTCCATGAATGGCCACCACTCTGTTGACAGATCTTGGGTTTTCTTCAGAATGCACCTTTTCCAGTAGTGGCCCACCAGAAGACCCGCTTTCTGCGTCGCAATTATGTAATAGTAAGTGTTCACTTACAAAACTGTCTGATGAGTAACTTTGGCACTGCCCACTAATATTAATGCGCTCATTATTGGGGTTATAGGCCAGTAACTGCTTGGGGCTGAGCCTGTTTGGCAAGGCTAACAGCAGGGGCTTTTGATGCAGGCGGTGCTGCAGTGCCACAAAAACAATATCGGTTTCAGACTGGCGCATTCTGTCTTCGGCCAGAGGCTGATAGGCATGCTGTGAAATCTCTGCAAAGGCAACAGATTTGAGGCGCCTGTTTTGCGGTCTGTAACTGCAGTCAGCAAAGGGCAGGCCAGTATGGGTATCGAACAACACATGGGCAGCGGTAATAATAATGGATGGACTGTGTCGATCTGCAGTTGGCCCCGGGCCAACAAGGCTAGCTGTACCTCGCAAACCCCCATCGCAAAACACGGTGCCCACTGCTTTTAACAGTTGCGCTGGCGCATCTGTGCGGCTGTCTTCAATACCATTGGCTGGGTCACCATCGCCAAATACTGCACTGAAGCAAAGCGATGGCAGGAGCAATAACAGGAGTGCGATACAGGGAGGTGATTTGCGGGTGGTTTGATGGGAGCTAATACTCATTGGGATTAACCCATGTCGCCCCAGACTGACTGAATAATACTTATTGCTGCCAGAGGTGCAGTCTCTGTGCGCAGTACTCTGGGGCCAATAGCCAGTGGCTGGTAGCTGGCCTCTGTAGCACGCTCAATCTCCGTATCACTGAGGCCACCCTCTGGGCCAATTAGCAGGGCAATATTATTGCTGGCGTTGTTCATGTCGGCGAGTCGTTTTTCAGTGCGGTGATGCAATACCAGTTTTAAATCGGATTCGCAGCTTAGCAGCCATTCCTCAAGATTTATGGCGGCATTAATCCTCGGTATGCTATTGCGCTGTGATTGTTCGCAGGCACTAATAGCAACCTGCTGCCAGTGTTTTAATCTTTTTTCTAAACGTTGGCCATTAAGTTTGACTTCACAGTGCGAGGTAAACAGAGGGGTGATTTGGTTGATACCCAGTTCGGTGGCTTTTTGCACAATCCAATCCATGCGCTCGCCACGGGAGACACCAATGGCCAGATGCAAATTTAGAGGAGACTCTCGACTGCTATCAATAAAATCAGATATTGTAACTGAGGCATGGCCTTTTTTTGCCTTGGTCAGCTGCGCGGCATACTCTCCGCCCTGGCCATTAAAAAGGGTCAACTGCTGACCCAGGCTCATGCGCAATACCGAGGTCATATGACGGGCAGCACCTTCATCAAGATCAATCTCGGTGCCCACTGTCAGATTTGCGCTGGTGTAGATTCGCGGGATACGCATGGCTCACTCGTAAATTAGAGAGCCTTGGTAGGTAGGCCCAGATTACGACACAGGGTATCAGTAATTTGCCATTGATTCATGGTATAAAAATGCAAACCAGGTGCGCCCCCGGCTAACAATGTTTCACAGAGACGGGTTACCACATCCACACCATATTTAATCAGGTCTTCGGGATTGTCGGTGCGCTCTTTAAGTTGCCAGCGCAGCCAGCGAGGAATATCGGCGCCGCAGTTATCAGAGAAGCGAATCAAATTGTGGTAGTTGGTCAGGGGCATAATGCCAGGCAATATTGGCTGATCAATGCCCACGTTAGTACATTCATCTAAATATCTAAAATAGGCATCTGGGTTATAAAAATATTGACTGATAGCTCCGTTGGCACCTGCCTTAAATTTTTCGCCCAGCCAGTAAATATCTTTGCTGTAGCTTTCGGCCTCTGGGTGAATCTCCGGGTAGGCAGCCACATAGATCTCAAAATGATCGCCCGTGTGTTTGCGAATTAACGAGACTAATTCATTGGCATGAACAAGCTGTTTGGTGCCGCCAATACCTGAGGGCAGGTCGCCGCGCAGAGCAACTAATTTATTGATACCTGCATCTTTGTAGGATTGCACCAGCTCAATAACATCCTGTTCGCTATCGCCACCGAAAGAGAGATGAGGTGCGGCGCTATAGCCAGCTGTCTGCAGGCTAAGCACAATGTTTTTGGTGGTGTCTCTGGTGGAGCCGCCGGCGCCGTAGGTGACCGAATAAAACTCAGGGCTGAATTTGTTCAGCTCAGTAGCGGTGGTTTTAAGCTTGGCAATCCCTTCTTCAGTTTTTGCCGCGAAGAATTCAAAGCTGATATGGGGACTGTTCGTCATGAAACTTACTTCCTGTTAATGGTTGGTATTATGTAGATCCTTCGCTGCGCTTGGGGTCGCTCTATTGTCATCCTGAGCGCAGCGAAGGATCCCAAAGGATCACAATCAGTACTTGTAGCTGTCACCTTTAAATGGACCTTCCACAGGGACATTAATATAGTCTGCCTGAGCCTGAGTGAGCTTGGTAATCACGCCACCAAAGCCGCCAACCATATGGCGAGCCACTTCTTCATCAAGGTGCTTGGGCAATACTTCAACCCGCAACATCTCAGTCTTGGTACCCTCGTCCTGTGCAGCAAACTTCTGCCCATACAGCTCGATCTGTGCCAGTACCTGATTGGCAAAAGAACCATCCATAATACGGCTTGGGTGACCTGTAGCATTGCCCAGATTAACCAGACGGCCCTCTGCCAAAAGTAGCAGATGATCGTTTTCCGCACGGTTGCGGTAAATCTTGTGCACCTGAGGTTTTACTTCTTCCCACTCCCAGGTTCCACGCATATAGGCAGTATCAATTTCATTGTCGAAGTGACCGATATTACAAACCACACAGCCGCTCTTTAGCGCTGACAAGATATCTGAGTCACAGACATTAAAGTTGCCTGTGGTGGTTACCAGCATATCGGTATTTGACAGCAGCGCGCTGTTAACACCATTGGCTACATCGCCATCGTTATAGGTTGAAACCACTTCAAAGCCATCAAGGCAGGCCTGCATGGCACAGATAGGATCACATTCGGTAACCTTAACAATCATGCCTTCCTGACGCAGCGACTGGGCAGAACCTTTGCCCACATCTCCGTAGCCAACAACTACCGCTTTCTTGCCTGACAGCAGGTGGTCTGTGGCGCGCTTTATGGCGTCATTTAGGCTGTGGCGACAGCCGTATTTGTTGTCGCACTTGGACTTGGTTACTGAGTCATTCACGTTGATGGCCGGAACTTTAAGTTCCCCTGCTTCCAGCATCTCGTACAGACGATGCACACCTGTTGTGGTCTCTTCAGTAATACCGTGGACTGCCTCTAAAACCTGTGGGTATTTTTGATGCAGCAATGAGGTCAGGTCACCACCATCATCGAGAACCATATTGGCATTCCAGGGCACGCCATCTTTCAATACCTGCTGTTCAAGGCACCATTCATACTCTTCTTCTGTTTCACCTTTCCAGGCAAATACTGGGGTGCCGTTAGCAGCGACTGCCGCGGCGGCATGATCCTGAGTTGAGAAAATATTGCACGAGGTCCAGCGCACTTCAGCGCCCAGAGCTTCTAGCGTTTCAATCAAAACTGCAGTCTGAATGGTCATATGAATACAGCCAAGAATTCGCGCGTCGGCCAATGGCTGTTCTGCGCGATATTTCTCACGCAGAGCCATCAGAGCGGGCATTTCTGTTTCGGCGATAGCAATTTCTTTCTTGCCCCAATCGGCCAAGCTGATATCGGCGACCTTGTAGTCGCTGTTTATAGATTGTGCTGTTACTGTCATTTCTATTTGCCTTTAAAAAATAATTAATTGTGGTTACAGCGCTTTCTTAAGCGCTTCAACCTTATCGGTTTTTTCCCAGGTAAAGTTTTCTTCTTCCCGGCCAAAGTGGCCGTAGGAGGCTGTGGGCTGATAGATGGGTCGACGCAGGTCTAGCATCTCAATCAGTCCTCGAGGGCGCAGGTCAAAGTTGTCGCGAACCAGAGCAGTAATTTCCTCGTCGGATAGCTTGCCAGTGCCATAGGTTTCAACACTGATAGATGTGGGCTCGGACACACCAATGGCATAGGACACCTGAATTTCACAGCGATCAGCCAGCCCAGCCGCAACAATATTTTTGGCTACATAGCGGCCTGCGTATGCTGCAGAGCGATCTACCTTGGTGGGATCCTTGCCGGAGAAAGCGCCACCACCGTGGTGAGCCATACCGCCATATGTGTCTACAATAATTTTGCGTCCGGTCAGACCACAGTCGCCCATTGGGCCGCCAATAATAAACTGGCCGGTGGGGTTGATATGGTACTGGGTGTCTGCGTGCAGCCATTCCGCTGGAAGCACATGGTTAATAATCTCTTCGCGCACTGCCTCTTGCAGATCTGGCAAACTGATATTGGGCGCATGCTGAGTTGACAGCACTACGGCATCAATTGCCACAGGTTTGCCCTGATCATAGCGCAGTGTCACCTGGCTTTTCGCATCTGGGCGCAACCATGGCAGCACGCCATTTTTACGCAGCTGGGCCTGGCGCTCTACAAGGCGGTGTGAGTAGAAAATAGGCGCCGGCATAAGCACCTCAGTTTCGTTGCTCGCGTACCCAAACATCAGGCCCTGGTCGCCAGCACCAATATCTTTATCTTCGGCTTCGTCTACACCCTGGGCAATATCTCCAGACTGCTTGCCAATCGCATTGAGTACGGCACAGCTATTGCCATCAAATCCAACATCAGAGCTGTCGTAACCAATCCCGGTGATAACATCACGCACGATTTGCTCTAAATCCACATAGGTATTGGTGCGCACTTCGCCGGCGATTATAGCCATACCAGTTTTGACCATAGTCTCTACCGCTACGCGGGAGTTGGGGTCGTCTTTGATAATGGCATCCAAAACGGCATCAGAGATTTGATCAGCCATCTTGTCCGGATGGCCCTCGGACACAGATTCAGACGTGAATAATTTGTAAGTAGACATAAGTTACACTTTCCTGTTTTAAGTATTGCCCGCCTTCAAATCTTGGCGGAGTTAGTTGAAATAAATCAGCGCTTTAAAAACTGTCGCAGCTGAATTCGAAAACCATTGCGCTGTGCCAGGTAGAGACTATTGCCCTCGGCTAATCCAACGCTACTCGCCCAGCGAGTCAATTCCTGGGGCTCAAATCCAAGCCAAAGATCACCGCAGGATTTTTTTACCCATTCCTGGTCATGGGCACAGAGATCAGTGATTAGTAATACACCGCCGGCATTGAGCATTTGGGCGCAGTCACTAATCACCTCTGACGGTGTTGCCACATGGTGCAGCACCATATTGAGAGAAATGCAGTCACTGCCAATCTGCTCGTTGAGAGCAACTGAGGTGTCACCGAGTTTGAAGCTGATATTGTCGAGGCCGAGGGCTTTCGAACTATTGCGGCAGCGCTCAAGCATCTCTGCGGAATTGTCGAGCGCCGTGACCTGATTGAAACGGCTGCATAGCTTACCCAGAAATTGCCCGTACCCAGGGCCAATTTCAAGGGCAGATTGGGAGTTTGTCAGGCTGCTGTCCAGAAAGCTCTCAACACTGTCGCCATAGTCAGCCCAGCTGGCAATCAAATCCTGATTCTGCTCAAAACGCGCGGCATTTTGATTAAAGAAAGCCACAGAGGCAGCGGAGCGCTCATGATTAATACTCTCGAGCCTATTCCGCAATCCCGGGTCTAAAGCGGCTTCGTCAATTGTGTGAAAAAGGGTCTGATGCAGGGGCTGCAGATCCGCATCTGGATGTGCCTCACTGCGTCGATAGAAGATTGTTGTACCTTCGCGACGTGTCGCTACCAGCCCTGAATTAGCCAGGATCTTAAGATGGTGGCTCATGGCTGGCTGGCGGATATCAAATACCTGACAGAGCTCTAGCACACCATAGGCATTTTGCTGCAAAACTTTCAAAATTTGCATGCGCAAAGGGTCCCCAGCGGCTTTGCAAAGCGCCGTTATAGCATTGGTGTCAGTGGCTGACCGCGGCTGACTGTCAAGGTGGCTGAGGTTATTCATGGGACGGGACTTTAGCACAGCAGCTTTTGTATATCAAAATATTTTTATATATAGCTGCTGTCGAGGCTTGAGCTCAGTATTTTGGTGCTCAAAAACAGGCGCAAATACCGAATATTGGTTTACTGCCAACTCGGTCTGGGCGACAATGACGCCTCTATAATTTCCCGTTTCAGGAGTGATAATCCATGGCCTCACGTCGAGACCTTGCTAACGCTATTCGCGCCCTCAGTATGGATGCTGTGCAACAGGCTAACAGCGGACATCCAGGTGCCCCCATGGGCATGGCAGATATTGCCGAAGTGCTCTGGAACGACTATTTAAGCCACAACCCTGCAGACCCCAACTGGACTAACCGCGATCGCTTTGTGCTGTCCAATGGCCATGGGTCTATGCTTCTTTACTCACTGTTACACCTCAGCGGCTATGATCTGCCCATTGAAGAGATTAAAAACTTCCGCCAGCTGCATTCAAAGACTCCAGGTCACCCGGAGTACGGTTATGCGCCGGGCGTAGAGACCACCACAGGCCCTCTGGGTCAGGGTATCAGTAATGCTGTGGGTATGGCGCTGGCAGAAAAGGTTCTGGCGGGCCAGTTCAATCGCCCCGGTCACGATATTGTTGATCACAACACATACACCTTCCTTGGTGATGGCTGCTTGATGGAAGGTATCTCCCATGAAGTTTGCTCCCTGGCTGGCACCTTAAAGCTGGGCAAGTTGGTGGCATTTTATGATGACAATGGTATTTCCATCGACGGCGAGGTTGAAGGCTGGTTTAGTGATGATACGCCGGCGCGTTTTGAATCCTATGGCTGGCAGGTTATCCCCAATGTGGATGGCCATGATAGTGATGCCATTAAAGCGGCGATTGACCAAGCCCGTGCCGAGACTGGCAAGCCCACATTGATTTGTTGCAAAACTATTATTGGTTTTGGCTCACCGAACAAGCAGGGCAAAGAAGACTGTCACGGCGCCGCTCTTGGTGTAGACGAAGTTGCACTTACCCGCGAACAGCTTGGCTGGGAGCATGAACCATTTGAAATCCCCGCCGACCATTATGCCGGTTGGAATGGCGTTGACAAAGGCACTGCCGCGCAGGCTGCCTGGAATGATCAGCTAGCGGCTTACCGCGCTGCCCATCCAGAGCTGGCAGCAGAGTTTGAGCGTCGCGCTAAAGGTGACCTGCCCGCCGGCTTTAGTGCTCAGGCCGATGCCTATATTCAAGAGTGCCAGGACAAGATGGAAAAAGTGGCCTCGCGCAAAGCATCGCAGAACTGCCTCAATGCCTACGGCCCAATGCTGCCAGAACTTCTGGGCGGTTCAGCCGATTTGGCAGGTTCTAACCTGACAATCTGGTCTGGCTCCAAAGATATTACTGGTGACAATGCCGATGGCAACTACATCTATTACGGTGTGCGCGAGTTTGGTATGAGTGCCATGATGAATGGTATCGCCCTGCACGGCGGCTTTATTAACTACGGCGCAACCTTCCTGATGTTTATGGAATACGCCCGCAATGCCGTGCGTATGGCGGCACTGATGAAGCAGCAGAGCATCTTTGTTTACACCCATGACTCCATTGGTCTGGGTGAAGATGGCCCGACTCACCAGCCGGTAGAGCAGTTGAGTGCACTACGCTCCACGCCCAACCTGCACACCTGGCGTCCCTGTGACACAGTGGAATCTGCGGTGAGCTGGAAAAGTGCTATTGAGCGTCGCGATGGTCCAGCGGCACTGGTATTTAGCCGTCAGGGGCTAACGCCAATGCCACGCTCTGCTGATCAGGTAGCCGCCATATCCCGCGGTGGTTATATTCTTAAAGACTGCGAAGCGCCGCAGGCAATTTTGATTGCCACAGGTTCAGAAGTTGAACTGGCGGTTAATGCTGCTGATGAACTGGCAAGCAAAGGTATTGGAGTACGTGTTGTGTCCATGCCCTGTGCTGAAATTTTCTCAGCCCAGGATGCTGCTTATCGGGATTCAGTGTTAACTCCGACTATTCGCGCACGAGTGGCTGTGGAAGCTCTGCACGCCGATTACTGGTATAAATTTGTCGGTCTTGACGGCCGCGTGGTAGGCATGCGCAGCTTTGGCGAGTCTGCTCCGGGCGGTGAGCTTATGAAAGAGTTTGGCTTTACCCTCGACAATGTGGTGAGCAATGTAATGGAAGCGATCGGCTAATGATTCGTGTAGCCATTAATGGCTATGGCCGCATAGGCCGCTCAGTACTGCGGGCCCTCTATGAATCTGGGGCTCGTGACTCTGTGCAGGTGGTAGCAATCAATGAACCGGCCGACAGCAAGACAATTGCCCATTTAACCCAATATGACTCCACTCATGGTAGATTTCCCGGGGTTATAGGTGTAAGTGACCACTCACTTACAGTTAATGGCGACAGCATCCAAATACTGCATAATGAGCAGCTTGAGCAACTGCCCTGGGGCGATCTTGGCATTGATCTGGTGCTGGAGTGCAGCGGCAGCTTTAGCGACCGCCAGACGGCTGAACTGCATCTGGCCAGCGGAGCCAAACGAGTCTTGTTTTCCCAGCCAGCCGAACCCACAGTGGATGCCACCATTGTCTATGGCATCAATCAGCATCTTTTAAATGCTGATCAGACCATTGTGTCTGCAGCCTCTTGCTCCACCAACTGCGTGGTACCAGTTATCAAAGTACTCAATGACAGATTTGGTATTGATGGTGGGGTAATCACCACCATCCACTCCGCCATGAATGACCAGCCGGTAATAGACGCCTATCACCATACCGACCTGCGCAAAACCCGCGCCGCCATGCAGTCCATTATCCCTGTGGACACTGGTTTGGCTCTGGGCATAGATCGCCTGCTACCAGAACTGACCGGGCGCTTTCAGGCCCAGGCCATGCGGGTGCCAACAGTCAATGTATCTGCCATTGATCTGTCGGTTATGCTCAATACTGAGGTGGATACCAGGTCAATTAATGCCGCCCTCGAGGCTGCCGCTACTAGCGAACTTGATGGAGTTCTGGGATATACCGAAGAGCCTCTGGCCTCCTGTGACTTTAACCATGACCCACGCAGTGGCATTGTGGATGCCAGCCAGACCAGAGTGAGCCAGAAAAAATTAGTGAAAGTGTTAATCTGGTTTGATAATGAATGGGGCTACGCCAATAGAATGCTAGACACCATGCTGTGCTGGTATCAATTGCCACCAACGCAGCACTGATTATCACTTAGTTAGTGATCACCAATACTTAAAAGGATAACAATGACTCTCAAGCTAATGACCGATTTAGATTTAACCGGCAAGCGGGTACTGATACGCGAAGACCTGAATGTACCTATTAGAGAGGGCGTTGTTACCAGCGATACCAGAATAAAAGCTGCACTACCTACCATAAAGCTAGCTCTGGCTGCCGGGGCCAAGGTTATTTTAATGTCTCACCTGGGTCGACCCACCGAGGGTGAATATGACCAGCAGTACAGCATGGCACCAGTGGCCAAGCACCTGGAACAGCTGTTGGGACAGCCGGTACACCTTGAGCAGAGATGGACCAATGGTATTGAGCAAAACAACGGTGCGCTGGTGATGCTGGAAAATGTTCGCTTTAATCCCGGCGAGAAAAAAAATGATGACACATTGGCCAAAGGCTATGCCAAGCTCTGTGATATTTTTGTGATGGACGCCTTTGGCACAGCACACCGCGCCCAGGCCTCCACCCATGGCGTCGCCAAATATGCGCCTATAGCCTGTGCTGGCCCGCTGCTGGCCAAAGAGCTGGATGCACTGGAAAAAGCCATAGCCGACCCGGCGGCACCAGTAGCTGCGATAGTTGGTGGCTCCAAAGTATCGACCAAATTAATGGTGCTAGAAACACTGGCTGAAAAAGTTGATCAATTAATTGTGGGTGGTGGTATTGCCAATACCTTTTTGGCGGCGGCGGGCAAGCCAGTCGGCAAGTCACTCTATGAACCAGATCTAATTCCCGCTGCCCAGGCGCTGATGGCCAGGGTCAATATTCCCCTGCCCACTGATGTAGTGGTTGGTAAAGAATTTTCCGAGACTGCCGAGGCGAGAATTGTTGCTGCTGACGAGGTCGCCGATGACGATATGATCTTTGATATAGGCCCGGACTCAGCCAGAAATCTGGCGGGGATAATCGCCTCAATGGGCACCATTATTTGGAATGGGCCAGTGGGTGTATTTGAGTTTGATCAGTTTGGTGAAGGCACCAAAGCTATTTCACTGGCCATTGCCAAAAGCTCGGGGTTCTCAATTGCCGGGGGCGGAGATACCCTTGCTGCTGTGGATAAATATGACATCACCGACCAGGTGTCCTATATTTCCACAGGGGGGGGTGCTTTTTTAGAATATGTCGAAGGTAAAGAATTACCCGCTGTTGCCATACTGGAGCAGCGCGCAAAAAGCTAAAATTATTTAAGGGAAGGAAGATACCATGGCATTAATTTCATTAAGACAGTTGCTGGATCACGCCGCGGAGCATGGCTACGGGGTGCCAGCATTTAATGTGAATAACCTGGAACAGATGCGCGCCATTATGCTGGCCGCTGAGCAGACACACAGCCCGGTAATAGTTCAGGCCTCGGCCGGTGCTCGCAAATATGCCGGCGCACCATTTCTGCGACACCTGATACAGGCCGCCGTAGAAGAGTGGCCAGATATCCCAGTCTGTGTACATCAGGATCATGGCACCAGCCCGGCAATCTGCCAGCGCTCTATCCAGCTTGGCTTTACCTCCGTGATGATGGATGGCTCGCTGATGGAAGATGGCAAAACCCCTTCCAGCTATGACTACAATGTTGATGTCACCCGCCGCTCAGTCGAGATGGCTCATGCCTGTGGTGTCTCTGTAGAAGGTGAGCTAGGTTGTCTGGGTTCATTAGAAACTGGCCAGGCTGGAGAAGAAGATGGGGTAGGTGCAGAGGGTATACTCAGCCATGACCAGATGCTTACTGACCCAGAAGAAGCCGCAGATTTCGTCTCCAAAACCCATGTAGATGCTCTGGCCATTGCCTGCGGCACCAGCCATGGCGCCTATAAATTTAGCCGCCCGCCCACCGGCGATATCCTTGCCATAGACCGCATCAAAGAAATTAATAAGCGCATTCCAGGCACTCATCTGGTAATGCATGGGTCTTCATCTGTCCCTCAGGAATGGTTGGCTATTATCAATCAGTACGGTGGCGAGATCCCCGAGACCTACGGCGTACCCGTCGAGCAGATTTGTGAAGGCATCAAATATGGTGTGCGTAAAATCAATATAGACACAGACTTGCGCCTGGCTTCCACTGGCGCCATACGGCGCTATATGGCGGAGAACCCAGCCGCCTTTGACCCGCGCTCCTACCTAAAAGAAACCATCAGCGCCATGCAAGATATTGCCATGGCCCGTTATGAGGCCTTTGGCACAGCGGGCAATGCCAGCAAGATAAAAGTGGTGGGTCTGGATAGCATGACCAGCCGCTATGATGCTGGTGAGCTGGATCCCAGGATCAACTAATAATCGCTTTAGTGAGAAGGGCGCTTCGGTGCCCTTTTTTATACGCGAAAAATTATTCCTTGATAATCAACGCTGGCGTAGCAAATAGTCCTGACTTACTATAATTGTCGGTCAACAAACTAAAACAAGAAGAGACTTATACCATGTCCATTATCTACCCAATGTTCACGCTGGTGATGCTTACCTTTGTCATTATCTTCGCTGTTGGGGCCTCAAGGCTTATCGCAGTGCGTAAGCGGCAGGTTAACCCCAAGCTGTATAAGTTAATGTCGGGCTATGAAGCGCCGGACTACGTACAGCAGTTTACCCGCAACCTGTCCAATCTTTTGGAAGTGCCAATTCTGTTTTATCTGTTGGGGGTGCTGCTGATTGCAATGCAGATTGAGGATTCAACAATGGTTACTATGGCTTGGGTTTTTGTTGCTCTAAGGTTTTTTCACACGGCGATTCATATTACCTATAACCACATTATCCATCGCTTTATGGTATTTGTGGCTTCAGCGCTAACGCTGCTTGCCATGTGGATTAAATTTATCTTATTAATGGCCTAGGCCCACAAACAAGTAAAAGGAGACTGCTATGGCAATTGATACTCTTGCCACCTGGCATCGCATTGCTGCAGCCCGCGATGTGGCGGGGCTCGATGGATTGCTGGCCGACCAATGTGTGTTTCATTCGCCGGTGGTGCATACACCCCAGGTGGGTAAGGCTGTTACTACCCAGTATCTGGCAGCGGCTTTTCATGTGTTCTTCAATGAAACCTTTGTCTATGTCCGTGAGCTGACCGGAGATAACCACGCCATACTAGAGTTTAAGGTTGAGATTAACGGTATTACCGTCAATGGCGTGGATATGATGACCTGGGATGAAACCGGTCAGATCATTGATTTCAAAGTGATGGTTCGCCCACTCAAAGCAGTGAGCCTGATCCATGAAAATATGGGCAAAATGCTGGCGGCGCAAAAATAAAATGCTTGTGCGACTACTGATAGCGCTGATCACTGGGTTGGCTGGCTTGAATGTCCCAGCGGCCGAGATTGAGACCGAGACCCCTTACCTCTTCGTTTTGGGAGTAGCCCAGGATGCGGGTTACCCCCAGGCGGGCTGTTATCAGCAGCACTGTATGCCGGGATGGGCTGATCCGCGGCTGGAGAGGGGCGCCACCGCCGTGGCTCTGATCGACCCCCAGGCCAGTGCAACCTATCTGTTTGAGGCTACTCCCCAATTGCCCAGACAGCTTTACAAGCTCGAGCAGCAAGCCAAAGGCTTTGCGCTTTCCGGAGTCTTTCTCACCCATGCCCATATTGGACATTATGCGGGCCTGATGTTTTTTGGCCATGAGTCGATGGGCGCCAGTAATGTCCCTGTATTTGCGATGCCAAGGATGATGGATTACCTGAGCACCAATGGCCCCTGGAGCCAGTTGGTTGCATATAATAATATTGCCTTGCGGCCGCTGGTCCACAACCGCACTGAAAACCTTTCAGGCCTGGGCGTGACCCCCTTTCTGGTGCCTCACCGCGATGAGTTTTCGGAAACCGTAGGCTATTCCATACAGGGCCCAAATAAAACAGCGCTGTTTATTCCAGATATTAATAAATGGTCGGTCTGGGAAAGAGATCTTGCCGAGGTAATACAGACCGTCGACTACGCTCTGTTGGATGCAACCTTCTTTGGTGCTGGTGAATTACCTGGGCGCGATATGTCCTTGGTTCCCCATCCTCTGGTGACTGAAACCATGGCGGCTCTGGCCGCGCTGGGGCCCAAGCAGCGCAAAAAAGTCTGGTTTATTCATATGAATCACACCAACCCATTGCTGAATTCCCAGAGCCAAGAGGCGCTGCAGGTACGTGCTGCTGGCTATAATATTGCTACGGAATCAACCCGTCTCGATCTCTGATACCATTTCGATTAAACAGATATGAGTAATCATCATGCATATCCCTGTTAAACCATTAAAACAATATCCACTCTGGCTGCGGCCGTTTTTTTATAATCAGCGACGCAAATATGGCGCTGTGCTGGACCCCGGGTTGCTGTGGGGTCGAGTACCAAAGCTGTTTGCCACTGTGGCGCTGCTCTATGGCGTTATAGATCGCAAAAAATCTCCGGTGGACCCGGTGCTGCGATCTTTGGTCACGGTGCGAGTGTCACAGATTAACTGGTGTCATTTTTGTGTCGACATAAACTCAGCCACATTGGCTGACAGAGCCGGTTCCATGGATAAGGTGGAGCAACTTGAGCAATGGCGCGATTCTTCCCTGTTTGATGATAAAGAGCGTGTGGCTCTGGAGTATGCAGAGGCAGTTACCTATTCCGATCAGCAGGTCAGTGGGGATCTAATGGCAAGGTTAAAACTGTTTTTTGACGATGATATGGTGATTGAACTTACGGGACTCATTGCCTTCCAAAACCTCTCCAGCAAATTTAATGCAGCTCTGGATGTGCCAGCCCAGGGATTTTGTCAGCGCCCCGATTAGGCACCCTCAAGCCCAGCTGCTGGCTGGCCTGATAAACGGTCAGGATTGTTAGTCAAAAATGGTCTATGTTTACTGGAGGGCCTTTTGCCGTGCTTTTGCCCTACTTATGTCCTACTCATGTTTTGCTAGGACAAAATTTTACTTTAACCATTTTATCGAGATTGCTTTTTGATCGAGACCGGTATCAAAATCTAGATAGAGACCATTTAGAACACGAGGTTTCATCATGGAAGATGGCCAAAAAGATATCGCGCCTGCCACTGCATCTGCCAGCCCGGCGGAGGCAAAACCTAAAAATGGTGGCAGTGGATATTAGTATATCCCACCTTTGTTATTGCCCTTGTTGGTGCTGTGCCAACATTTAAAGAACTCTATGATTCCAAAGCCCGCGACGTAGATTTTGGCACTTCGAAGATTGCCGAAATGCGCAATGAAATGTGGCGTAAAAATATGACTTGCGGCATGGCGCCCATGGACCCATTAATTAATGACTTTAATGTGGCGGTTGACGCCACCATTTGTAAATCTGGCGACGTCCTGATTAGAGTGACTACTCCGGCGAAAAAACAGTTCTTTGAATGGGTATCTATCGATGCCATATTCTCTGCCAATGTTTCTAATACGGCTGATATCAATTTATTTGCTGGCCTAGTTAGCAGCGCCATCGCTGATAGCTATACCGGAGCTGGCGACTGGGCCGAGGCTGGCTCTGATTCTGAACCTGCCTCCCAGCCAGAGATTATCGCCCAGTACTATGGTCCGGTAGTCCTCTGTCAGCATTGGATTAACAATGCGTTGTTTGTCCGTCGGGTCTCCTATCCTCAGCAGGGCTGTTTCGATGAAACCATAAATACCTTTACAGGCCAGGTTGTCAATGTGGCTCCGGCACCCTGTTATTGTTAATGGAGATGTACCAATGCAAATAAAACATAGCTTACTCGCAGTTGCTGTTATCTGTAGTGCCCTATTTTTGTCCTCTAATATCTGGGCGCAGAACCAGCAGGAAGAAACTAAAAAACCACAGTTGATGGTGCCCATGGCGCCTGCAATTCCAGAGCACAGGCCTGAGGGACCAGCCCAGCCTGAAGCCTTGGCTCAGCCATCTCAAGTAATACCTCCCCCAGTGAAAAAAATACAGGTGCCGGAGTACAAAAAAGCAAAAAAGGAGCAGCCGCAAAATCCCCAATAAACAGCACAGTCTCAATATCGGAATCCCGAATTAATTAAATCAAGGAGCGCTAAAAATGGACTTACTAGATTCCAAAAATATCAATAATCGAATTAAAAAACGCACCGTGGCTGTAGCCATTGTTGTGCATCTGTACCTAACATTATTTACCCTTGGCTTTTGGCTTATTTTTCTGACTGTCTGTGGATTGGTAACCTCGACTCTATTGCGCAATGATATCGACGAAGCCGTTTCCAGCGCCAATAGTTTTAATAATGCCCTGCCCTTTAAATATTTTGGTCAGGTGTTTACCCATATTCAGCATATCTTCCACCATCCTATAAAGATCGAGGAAGATATTTTTTCTACAGTGGAAACTGAGATTAAATCCAAAACACCAATTACTAGTTTGGACCCGATTGTTATTACTGATAAGAATAAAGACCTTCTGGCCTCCGAAGAGCGAACTTTTCTCAAGGGCGAAGGCACATCAACAATCCGTGGTACCACCATAACCCTAATTTTAAGTCAGAGTAGCTTTGGTGCTATGCGATCTTTTGAGTGGCGTGTGATTGTCGGTGGCTATGTCGACAATGATGCTAAATTTAAATTGATTGCCTATTCGCCATTCACTCTATTATTTTGGATTGTCCCCTACCTAAAACGTGAGTCCAATCTATTGAGCAGAGTAAGAACCATTTATTCCAGCGCCTACAATGATATTGATATCTCTACTCAGGTTCGCTCAATTAGTGAGGCAGTATTTGATGCCATGGTGGTGGCACTAGAAAAAAACGGTATAGATACCAGCGACCTTAAAGCACAAAAATTACAGAGCATGAATATCAATATCTCCGGCGGCAAAGTAAATATGGGAAATGTAGTACAGGGTGCCATGAATAAGATTGGTGCTGCCGTCAAAGGGGCTAAGGCATGAGCAAGTCAGGCATTAATATTAATATATCTGGTGGCGCAGCGGTGCTTGGTAATATTAGTCAGGGCGATGGCAATCATCTTGATAACAACCAAACCTCCCATATTGACTCCGTCGAAATGCAACAGTTTTATCGAGCATTGGAATCACTGGTGGCAGACAATCAAGCGCAACAGGCAGACTATTTGGCACTCAGGGCCGATATGCAGCAGTTGCTAAAACAGTCACCGCCAGAGGGGACTGCGGAGGCCCTTAAAGTGCTCTATGAAAAATATGCCTGGGCAGCTACCCCATTAAAGGCATTGCTAGGTGCTGTATTAGCTTAATACAATGCACCATTGAGACTCACAGGAATTACAGAAATGCCCATAGCCTATGCATTAGTTGCAGTAAATATTCTCTGTATTCTGTTGTGTTATCAGATAGCGGTTAGCCGCAATGCCGATGCGCGCTTTTGGGGTTGGATGGGTGTATTTTTTGGACCCCTGGCTATTCCCTTTGCCTTTCTGGCGAGAGAGGTTAAAAAGTAATATGACCGGTGAAACAGATCTAAAAACCATACTCCACAGCCTCTCTCCCCATTTACATAATGACGTCTATGTCTTTTGCACGATTGCCGACGGGCACTATGGAGACTATGCAGAGGCCAAGCCTATAGCAAGTTTTCAGGAGCCGAAGGGACTGACATTGGTGCTCAGTCAGGACTGTGCTGATGCACATGGCTTGATCTATGGGGGGCTGTTTCGCTGTATCAGTCTGCAGGTACATTCCAGTTTAGAGTCAGTGGGTTTGACTGCGGTGGTTGCAGGTAAATTGGCGGCCTATGAGATAAGCGCCAATATGATTGCCGGTTATTACCATGACCATCTTTTTGTGCCCGATGCGCGAGCCATTGAAGCGCTGGACCTGCTAAATAACCTGCATAACCTCTGAGGACAGTGTTTTTTTATAGTTGGTTAACTTCAAGTCTCTCTAGACGCCAAACACACCTTTAAAGAAAAAGAAGAACAGAATGGACAGGCCCGCTCCGGCTGGCAGTGTAACTACCCAGGACAGGAAGATAGAGCCCACCATTCTAAGATTGATCGCACCAATACCACGTGCCATGCCTACACCTAATACTGCGCCCACTAATGTATGGGTGGTGGAAATGGGTAATCCGGTGCCTGAGGCCAGCACTACTGTAGCGGCAGCTCCCAGTTCGGCAGCAAAGCCGCGGCTTGGAGTCAGTTCGGTAATCTTGCGGCCAATGGTGCCCATCACTTTAAAGCCATAGGTCGCCAGACCAAAGACAATACCTGCACCACCCAACAGCAGAATCCAGCTAGGCATGGTGCTCTTGGTGGCGATATCACCGCCAGCATTAACCACATTGACCACGGCGGCCAGGGGGCCCACTGCATTGGCTACATCATTGGAGCCATGGGCAAAGGCCATACTACAGGCAGTAAAGATCATTAGTACGGCAAAGACCTTTTCCACATTGTAAAAACGATTATCTTCCTCTTTGCTTTCGTCGCGCTCAACCTTGCTGAGCAAGTAGGTACCGATTATGGTTACTAAAATACCGAAGCCTACGGCAACAAGAACATTCTCTCCGTAGGAGAGTTTGATGCCAATATCCTTAAATACATGCTTTAAACCTTTCAGCAATGTCACCATAGCCATCAGGAAGCCGACGGCGAACATGTACATAGGCGCATATTTTTTGGCTCGGTCAAAGGGGTTGTCCTGAACCAGAATCAGGCGCTGCACACTTCTAAAGATGGCAAAGGAAATGGTGCCAGCCATCACTGGTGAAACCACCCAGCTGGCGACAATAGTACTTACCTTGCCCCAATTGACCGCATCGTAGGACACGCCGACAGCGGCGAAGCCAACTATGGCGCCAACAATACTGTGGGTGGTGGAAACAGGCCAGCCCATATAGCTGGCGACCGCCAGCCAGGTGCCCGCGGCCAGCAGTGCCGACAGCATACCGAATACCAGCAGGTCAGGCTGATCGGTGAACACTGCAGAATCTACAATACCTTTGCGAATGGTGGAGGTGACTTCGCCGCCGGCCAGATAGGCCCCGGCAAATTCAAACACCATGGCGATTAGAATCGCCTGCTTGATAGTCAGCGCTTTGGAGCCAACCGAGGTACCCATGGCGTTGGCCACATCGTTTGCACCCACACCCCAGGCCATAAAGAAGCCAAAGGCGGCGGCCATAAGAATAAGTATGGTGCCGTATTCGGTAAATAATTCCATAATCAGAGGTCCGGAAGTTGGTTATTTTGCGAGCAAAAGCTCGAGGCTATTGCCCACGCGCTCAGCTGTATCTGCAATGGCACCTATATTATCTATGGTGCTGTACAGGAACATCACATCCACCGGAGGCATATCAGCCTCTAGCTTGAACAGGCGGTGGCGGAGCTTGCGCTCTTTTTTGTCGACCTTCTGTTCCTGAGCGTCCAGCTCGCGTATTAACTTTTTAACAAACTTAACTTCCTGACCGGTAAAGCCAGTTTCCAGTAATTCGTCCAGCTCATTGATAGCTTTCAGGGCTTTTTCGCAGGTTTCGATAGCACTTTTTACAAAGCCGATAAGATCGGCCTGCAGCGCGGCGGGTATATCCATTTCACGACCCAGCACAATGCCGCAGACATCTTTGGCCATATTGGCAATTTCATCTTGCTGGGCAAGAATATTTAGCAAATCAGTGCGTGACATAGGCATAAACAGGCTTTTCGGCATATTTAAGCGGAACTGCTTTTTCAGCTCATCTGCTTGGTTTTCATGCTCGGCAATCTGGTCAAAAACTTTGCTGGCCACGGCCCAGTTGTTGATAATTACCGCATCAAAGAAAGGTTCCAGCTGAGCAGCGCAGCCTACCGCCAGTGACATATGTTCTTGAAGTGGTTTGATTGGCGACCTGCCAAACAGATTGGAAATTGGATTACTAAATGCCATAACGCCACCCTTTCTATTTATTGGCAGTATAGGGGTTTGTCATAAAAATGAAACATTTCTGACATAAATCTTAAGGGGTTGTTGCGCTTTTAGGCCTGGGCATATTGCTCGCTGTGACCCAGCCATCGAGCAATTAAGCCATCGGCCAGATCGGGGTGATTGAGGAGTAGATTTTCTGCCAGATGCTTAATCTGCGGCAGCATATGGGCATCTCGCTGCAGATCGGCAATATGCAGCTGCATATCCCCTGTTTGACGAGTGCCCAGCACCTCGCCGGGACCGCGCAGCTCAAGATCTTTCTCGGCAATTTTAAAGCCGTCGTTGGTTTCGCGCATGGTTTTTAGGCGCACACTGCCATTGCTGGAAATAGGTGGGCTGTAGAGAAGAACACAGTGACTGCTCTGAGACCCGCGGCCCACGCGGCCACGCAGCTGGTGAAGCTGAGAGAGCCCAAGGCGCTCGGCATTTTCGATAATCATCAGGCTGGCATTGGGCACATCCACACCCACCTCGATCACAGTGGTAGCCACTAGTAGATTGATCTCTCCGGATTTAAAGGCTTCCATAATCTCTAGTTTTTCCCGGGGCTTAAGCCGACCATGAATAAGGCCAATGCTGAGGCCGGGCAACATTAACTGAAGTTCGCTGGCGGTCACCTCGGCCGCCTGAGCCTCCAGCACATCGGATTCTTCAATCAATGTGCACACCCAGTAAGCCTGCCGACCCTGGGTGCAGGAGACACGCACTCGCTCAATAATATCGTTGCGCCGCAGATTGCTTAACACCACAGTTTCCACTGGTGTGCGGCCTGGTGGCAGCTCATCAATCACTGAACAGTCAAGATCAGCATAGGCACTCATGGCCAGGGTTCTGGGAATAGGTGTGGCGGTCATAATTAGCTGATGAGGCGCGGGGCCATTGATAACCGGTCCCTCTGGGCTAAAGCCCTTATTGCGCAGGGCCAGGCGTTGATGCACGCCAAAGCGATGCTGCTCATCGATAATACTTAGGCCCAGGTCGCTGAATGCAACAGTTTCCTGAAACAGAGCATGGGTGCCTATCACCATCTGAGCCTGACCATCTGCGATAGCCTGCAGCTGCATTTCACGGGCCTTACCCTTTACCTTGCCGGTCAAAAAAGCGATACGAATACCCAGTGGACGCAGCCATTGTTCAAAATTGATACGGTGCTGGTCGGCCAGAATCTCAGTGGGTGCCATCAGTGCTGCCTGCTTGCCATTGGCGATGGCCTGTACTGCTGCCAGAGCGGCTACCACCGTCTTGCCCGACCCCACATCGCCCTGTACCAGCCGCAACATGGGTACCGCAGTGCTGATATCTAGACTAATTTCAGCGCTGACTCGCTGCTGCGCGCCGGTTAAGTCAAAGGGCAGTTGCTCGAGAAATTTATCCCGTGCCCCCCTATCTTCGGTGAGCAGTGGCGCTTGCTGTAACTGCACCTTTTGGCGCAGACGCAATAGGCTGAGATTGTGGGCGATCAACTCCTCTGCGGCCAGTCGTTGTTGGGCCGGATGTTCGCCCTCGGCCAGCAGATGCAGCGCTGTTCCCGGTGGCGGGTTGTGGAGCAGGCGCAGGGCATCCACCAGAGAGTAGGACAGCTGCTGTTCTAAGCCGCTATTAATACCTGCAGGTATTAACTCGGCTACCCTGTGGCTGTCGAGATGTTTGAGAGCCTGACTGCAGAGATCGCGAATCCGGGTTTGGGTAATGCCTTCGGTCGCCGGATAAATCGGCGTTAATGTATCCTCCAGCTCTGCGGGATTCGGTGTGTCCAGATATTGATATTCCGGGTGATAGAGTTCTAAACCGGACTTGCCCCGCCGCACCTCGCCGAAGCAGCGCAGTTTGCTGCCTGGTTTTAGTCGCTCCTGCTGGGCGCGATTAAAGTGGAAAAACCTCAGGGTAACCACACCGCTGTGGTCCTGAAGGCGGCACACTAGACTGCGGCGGCGACCAAAGACCACATCGCTGGCGCGGATTTCGCCCTCAATCACCACTTCGGTCATGGGTTGAATACCACCAATAGGGCTGATCTGTGTGCGGTCTATATAGCGCAGGGGCAGATGAAATAGCAGATCCTGCAGGCTGTAGAGACCAAGTTTCTTTAACTTGGTGGCTAGAGCTGGCCCCACACCGCTCAGAGTTTCTACGCTCAACCTGTCCAGCGAAACCTCTGACATTAGAGATTTCTCAAACCTAGGCTTTTAACAATATTGGCACCGGGCAGGTTGCGCTTGTTGATGGCATGACGCAGGGCATCAATGGCTTTATGCCGCGGAAAGCTGGCCCGCCAAGCCAGGGCAGTAGTTCGCGATGGCGCCGCGCCCGCAAAGGGGCGGGTGACCAGGACATTGCCGCGATAGGCAGCTCCCAGAGCCGCAGACTCGGGCAGGATAGTGATTCCCAGTCCGGACGCCACCATATAGCAGAGAGTCTCCAGAGAGCTGCCTTCGGTCATGGTTCGAATGGGTGCAGCTTTCACAGGATTCTGGTTAATATTGGGCAGTGCTTCAATGACCTGATCTCTAAAGCAATGGCCCTCGCCCATCATCAGCACGTTTTCTCCATCAAGATCACTGTGCTCGATGGTTTCTTTTGTGGCCAGATGGTGGTTTTCCGGAATCAGCACCACAAAGGGCTCTTCGTAGAGAGGCTGCACCACTACATCGGGCTCGTTAAATGGCAGAGCAACAATAATCACGTCTACCTCGCCGCTGCGCAGTCGCTTGCGCAGGCTGCTGGTGTAGCCCTCTTCAATCACCAGTGGCATCTGCGGGGCCATCTCTTGCAGAGGCGGAATAAAATGGGGAAACAGATAGGGGCCAATGGTAAAAATAGCTCCCACATGCAGCGGGCTATTAAGCTGGTCTTTACCGGAGGTAGCAATATCCCTGATAGCTGCCGCTTCCTCCAGCACGCGCTGGGACTGGGTGATAATCTGATCGCCTATGGGAGTGGGGCGCACACTGCTTTTGGAGCGTTCAAAAAGATCCACACCCAATTCACTTTCCAGTTTTTTAACCGCTATACTCAGCGTTGGCTGACTGACATTGCAGCGCTCAGCGGCCTGGCCAAAATGCTGTAGCTGGGCCAGAGTGGTAATGTAGCGGAGTTCTGTGAGGGTCATTGGGTAAAACCTTGTCAGGTAACTAATCTTTTTAATAATAGCTAATATTAATCAAATATGACAGATCAATTGAAAATATTATTTGCCGGTTGTGGTGATATTGCCCAGCGTGCGGCATCCCGCATCAGGCTCCAGAGCTTTGGTTTGAGGCGCAACCCCCAGAGCCTGCCCGACAATATAGTGCCAATCGCCGCTGATATCACCAATGCCAATGAACTGACCGCTGTTCTGAGTCAGGGCTTTGATGTGGTGGTGGTCACCCTGACACCTGGCACCTTTACCGAGCAGGCCTACCGCGACTCCTATGTTGCAGGTGCTCAGGCTCTGTCCCAGGCAATTGCAGACGCCGAGCAGAGTCCCAAATTGGTTATCTGGGTTTCCAGTACCAGTGTCTATGGCCACAACCATGGAGGCTGGGTCGATGAAACTTCGCCTACTAGCCCCAATTCATTTTCTGGCCAACTGTTGCTCGAGGCCGAGCAGCTGATCGCCAAGCTGCCCTGCGATCACTGTATTGTCCGATTTTCGGGCATTTACGGGCCCGGCCGCACAAGAATGTTAACTCAGATCAAACAGGGCAAAGGTCGGCCCGCCCAACCTGAACAGTGGAGCAACAGGATTCACAGTGATGACTGTGGGGGAGTGCTAGCCCATATTATCCACAGGTTTGCAGCAGGAGAAGCAGTGGCTAGGCTGTATTTGGCTACAGACTCTGCGCCAGTCACTCAGCATGATTTGCGTGTCTGGATGGCAGCGCAGATGGGCGTTTCCCTAACTGATGAAGTAGTCGAGCAGAAAGCTGTGCGGCGCTGCAGCAATCAGCGCCTGCTAGAGTCTGGTTACCAGTTTATCTACCCCAGCTATAAAGAAGGTTATCTTGCCTTGATGGCAGATTAGATAACCAAAATGCCATCCATCTCTACCTGAGCGCCCTTGGGTAATTCATTAACACCAATGGCGGCACGGGCCGGATAGGGCTCTTGAAAATGCTGGCCCATGATTTCATTGACCACTGGAAAGTGGCTGAGGTCGGTCAGAAAAATATTCAGCTTGACGATATTACTGAGATCGCCGCCAGAGGCTTCGCACACGGCACTGAGGTTTTTAAATACCTGGTTAATCTGTGCGCGGATATCTCCATCGACCAGAGTCATGCTGTCCGGGTCAAGGGGAATCTGCCCCGACAGATAAACAGTATTGTTAACCTTAACTGCCTGGACATAGGTTCCTATAGCCGCAGGGGCGCTATCGGTATGAATAATGGCTTTATTGGTCATCTGATGCTCCTTGAATAGGTTCAATTAGCTTGCGCCGTTACTTGTTTTTAACTCGATAGACTCGGCGCACAGGTTTCAGGCTGCGAGCGCGACGCAGAATATCGGCCAGATGGATGCGATCTCTCACAATTAACACCACATCCACCACACTGGTAAAGGCATCTTTCTCTGTGACGCTGATATTTTCAATCGTTGCATCTTCCTCGGTCATTCTCGAGGCCATTGCGGCGATAAAGCCTCGCTCAGGAGTGTACTCAACTTTTATCTCCACTGGGAATTCACCTTTGACCGCCGCAGACCAGCTGAGTGACATGCACTTTTCTGGATTATTGCGTATTTCCTTCAGATTGCGGCAGGACTCCAGATGAATCACCAGGCCCTTGCCAGGTGTGACATGGCCGAGGATTGGGTCACCGGGGATCGGATGGCAGCAGCGCGCATATTGCAGCAGCAGACTCTCTGAGGCATCGATTACCACAGGTAATGTAGAGTTCTTTTTGCCGTCGGCAATCTTGCGTTTGGCCGGTGGTACCAGCAGATTAGCGACCGCAAATGGCACGCTGTTGCCCAGGCCAATTTGCTGCAGCACATGTTCGAAGGTCGGGGCCCCGGTCTCTTTAAGCAGAGTTTTAATCTGCGACTTTTTCAGCTCTTTATATTTGGTGCCGAGATTGGCCAGAGCCTGATCGAGGAGACGTTTGCCCAGGTCCACCGACTCATCATGCTGCTGATTCTTAAGGAAGTGACGGATGGCACTGCGCGCCCTCGCCGTGACCACAAAGTTAAGCCAGTTGGGATTGGGCTGAGCACCTGCTGTACTGATAATTTCAATTTTTTGACCGCTCTTCAAATGCTCAGACAAGGATGTCAGCTGACCATCGACGCGGCAGGCTATGCAGCGATCCCCCAGCCCCGTGTGCACCGAGTAGGCAAAGTCGATAGGTGTGGCGCCAGAGGGCAGTTCAACAATGGTGCCTTTGGGGGTGAAGACATAGATCTCGTCGGGGAATAAATCGGCTTTAACATGCTCGAGAAACTCCAGAGAATCCCCGGCCTCCTTTTGCATTTCCAGCAGGCCCTGTACCCAGCGAGTGGCCCGCCGCTGCTGACCGTCAATATTCTGCTGACCGGATTTATACTCCCAGTGGGCGGCGATGCCGTAGTTGGCCATCTTTTCCATTTCTTTGGTGCGAATCTGTACCTCAATCACCACTCCGTGCATGCCCACCAGCACGCTGTGCAGAGACTGGTAGCCATTGGCTTTGGGAATGGCGATATAGTCTTTAAACTCACCTGGGACTGGTTTGAAAAGATTGTGGATAATGCCTAGCGTTCGATAGCACTGGTCTACATCGTCTACCACCAGCCGGAAGGCGAACACGTCCATAATGTCGCGGAACGACTTTTTCTTTTCGCGCATCTTGCGGTAAATACTCCACAGATGCTTTTCGCGGCCCTTTACAATCGCCGGGAATGATTCACTCTCCAGACGCAGTTCAATGGATTGATGAATCTCGGCGACAATTTCCTTGCGATGTTTACGGGCTGCGGTCATGGCCTCGCGCAGGCGGCGGTGACGCAACGGGTACATGGCCGCAAAGCCCAGGTCTTCGAATTCAAGACGAATATCGTTGATACCCAGACGCTGGGCAATCGGGGCATAGATATCCAGCGTTTCCCGGGCGATTCGGCGACGCTTTCCCGGGGCCAGTACGCCGAGGGTGCGCATGTTATGCAGGCGATCTGCCAGCTTAACCAGAACCACGCGGATATCCCGAGACATGGCCAGAGTCATTTTTTGGAAGCTCTCTGCCTGCTGCTCGGCTTTGGATTCAAATTCAATTTCAGTCAGCTTACTGACCCCATCTACCAGGTCGGCAACAGTGCGGCCAAAGCGTCGGCTGATCTGACCTTTGGTGACTCCGGTGTCTTCAATAACATCGTGCAACAGGGCCGCAATCAGGCTCTCATGGTCCATATGCATATCAGCGAGGATATTGGCCACGGCAAGGGGGTGAGTGATGTAGGGATCGCCACTCTGACGCATCTGGCCCGAGTGGCACTGTTCAGAAAAGCTGTAGGCGCGCTCTACCTTTTTAACTTCTTTAGGGTCTAGGTAAGAGGAGAGCTTGTCGGTGAGTACTGTTAGCACTTGCGCGCGGGCCTCCTCTTTAGGCTGATCTCTCCAGCGAGAGTTTCTTAGGCGGCGGGCTCTTGTGGGGTTTCTGAAGCCTGTGGAGTTTCTGAGGCTTCTTCAGAATCAACGATCTCATAATCCTGGACGACTTCGGTCAGGATATCCGCGGTGACCAGACCCTGTTCGATTTCGCGCAGTGCAAGCACTGTAGGTTTGTCATTTTCTGCATCGACCAGAGGGGGTCGACCTTCAATTGCAATTTGACGCGCGCGCTTAGAACCGACCATGACCAATTCAAAACGGTTATCTACATGTTGCAAACAATCTTCTACAGTAATACGAGCCATTTTTTTCCGCCAAAGCTAATCAATTAATAAAAAATAGAGAAATGCGCAGCCTTAAGCCGCGCGGGTCGGCAAGTTTACCTGTTGCGGGGGGTTACGACAATAAATCTCGCAGTAATTTTTCATGGCGCACAACCGGGGTTTTACAGCGTTGTGCAGTAACTATAGCTTCTAGTTCCTGACGAGCGGTGGTGAATTCATCGTTTACCACTAGATAGTCTGCTTCGACATAGTGACTCATCTCTTCGGTAGCTGCGGCAATACGCTGCTCAATAACTTCAGCCTCGTCCTGACCCCGGCCATTGAGTCGCTCGCGCAGCGCCTGTTTGCTGGGAGGCAGTATAAAAATACTTTTGCTTTGGGCAAATTTTCTCCGCACCTGTTCGGCACCCTGCCAGTCTATTTCCAGAATAACATCGGTACCGCCATCTAATGTCTCCCGGACCCATTGTTCAGAGGTGCCATAGAAATTGCCAAATACTTCAGCGTGCTCAAGAAAGGCATTGTCTGCCGCCATACTGGCAAATGTCGATTGGCTGACAAAATGGTAGTTCACACCGTCGGCCTCACCGGGCCGACAGGCTCTGGTGGTATGGGATACGGAAGCCTGAATATTGTCCATTCGTGCAAGAATCTCTGCTACCAGACTGGTCTTGCCCGCCCCGGAGGGTGCAGAAATGATAAATAGAGTGCCTTGGGCCATAACCTGTAAAAATCCCTTGCCTGAAAGTGCTTTGGAACTGGGATTATTCCAGATTCCTCGGCCAGTGTAATAAAAATTTTAGCTATTGTTTTTGTCGTTGAGGTCGTTGGTCAAAAATACGGTTCAGATAGCCAGCCAGACGCACCCCAGCCATCAGCAGTCGCCGTTCGATAATTGGCTTGTTGCGCACTATATAGGGCCTGGTAATTATTGTCTGTTGGCTGAGAGTCGCCGGGCTGAAATTGTACACCTGACTCCTAAGGGCTTTAGATTCGCTGGCCCAGTCCAGCACTGTGGCACGCTGCCAATGGGCAATCTGTTGTTTGCTGGCTGTGTTTAGCTGGTGGCTGTACTCTTCGGGCGATTTGGTTCCCAGATCGACAAGCAAACTGTCCCAGACTCGATGCAGGTTCGTCGTTTTTGCCTGGTCGAGCCATTTTACCCTTATCTTATTGCCGCCGCGGTCATCCCGCCGCCCCACGTGCAGAGGCTGATGAATATCTGCAACAAAATGTATCAAGAAGGCCAGGGACTCCAGCTGCTGCTGCGCATCCAGCTCAGGATTTTGTAACTGGGTACGGAAATACTCCAGAGCTGAGAGCACATCACCCTCGCTGTGGCGCTCTAGACTATTAAACCGTTCATGGTCATCTATGCTCACATAGTGCCAGTATTTCGATTGCTCCCAAGTTGGCAGGTGGCGGATAGTATCTGGCCACAGGGATAGCTTGCCAAGATCGGTGTCAGCCGTAATGGCTTTTATCGCCGCCGCGGTTTTCGAGCTAATATGTTTCTCGGCAATAGCAACAACAATGCGATGACCATCGGCCCCAAAGGACAGCGCCTGACTGCTGCACAGCACAAGACAGCTGCTGGTTAGCCAGATCAACAGCGGTGATTTCAACATCCTGCTAAATCCAATCCGATAGTCACTCAGCTTACTCAATATTCTGAATCTGTTCGCGCATCTGCTCAATCAATACCTTGAGTTCTACCGAGACCTGAGTGGTTAATGCTGAAATAGATTTTGAACCCAGGGTATTGGCCTCGCGGTTTAATTCCTGCATCAGAAAATCCAAACGCCGGCCAATGGCGTCAGTGCTTTGCAGAGCCAGACGAATCTCACTGATATGGGCCTCCAGGCGGTCGAGCTCCTCGTCCACATCGGCGCGGTTGGCCACAATCACCATCTCCTGCTCCAGGCGATCCTCATCCAGCTGAGTTTTGAGATCCTGGAGTTTTTCCTGCAATCGCTGGCGCTGTTGGTCGAGAATGCCAGGCAGCTCGCTGCGTACCAGTGCAATCTGGGTTTCGATACTGCTGAGACGCTGCTCAATCATATCCGCCAACTTGTCGCCTTCCCGCTGACGGCCTTCGAGAAGCTGTTCAACCGTGGCTTTAAAGGTTTGGGTGGCGGCCCTGTGCAAGTCCCCGGTGTCAATTTCCTGATCCTTGAGAATACCGGGCCAGCGCATAATATCCAGCGGTGATACTGGTGCTGGATTTTGCAGTTCGGCGGCCACCTTGTTGGCGATATCAATGGTGCGCCTGACCAGCTCCATATCCGCATTGATTGAGGCGTCGCTATTATTGAAATTGACCTGCAGCGAGCAGTCCACCTTGCCGCGGGTCAGGGTTTTGCGCGCGATTTCTCGCAGTGGCATTTCAATTTCACGCATTGTCTCAGGCAGGCGAAAGCCGGTCTCCAGAAAACGATGATTGACTGAGCGCAGTTCACAGGTCACCGAGCCCCAGCTGAATTCTATGGTATTTCTGGCAAATGCCGTCATGCTGCGGGGCATAGTTTTCTCCAAACAAATTTTTTAGGTCTCCATGGTAACAAAGGCGGCCAACGGGTTGGTAGATTTGCTACAATCGCGCACAATTTTTTATTGCCCATTTTCAGGAAACCAATATGAACAGACCCAGTGGCCGACGCCCGGAACAGCTTAGACAAGTAAAGATCACTCGCGACTACACCTGCCATGCTGAGGGCTCTGTGCTGATTGAGTTTGGCAATACCAAGGTTATCTGTACCGCCAGTGTTGAAGCTGGTGTGCCCAGGTTTTTGCGCGGTAGTGGTCAGGGCTGGGTAACCGCAGAATACGGTATGTTGCCTCGCTCTACCAACAGTCGAATGGGTCGCGAAGCGGCTCGCGGCAAGCAGAGTGGGCGCACACAGGAAATCCAGCGCCTGATTGGTCGCTCCCTGCGCGCGGCGGTTGATTTAAAGCAGCTGGGTGAGCACACCATTAATATTGACTGTGATGTAATTCAGGCGGACGGCGGCACCAGAACCGCCTCTATTACCGGTGCCTGTGTGGCGCTGGTCGACGCTATCCGTCATTTGCAGCGTAAAAAAGCCATTACCGGAGACCCTCTGGTGGCTATGATTGCCTCAGTTTCTGTAGGGGTCTACAAGGGAACAGCAGTGTTGGATCTGGATTATCCAGAGGATTCCAATGCCGAGACTGATATGAATGTGGTGATGAACAGCGATGGCGGTTTTATCGAGGTTCAGGGGACTGCAGAGGCAGCACCCTTTAGTGCTGAAGAGTTAAACCAGATGTTAGATCTGGCCAAACAGGGGATTGCCGATCTGGTGCGTGTGCAGCAGATGGCACTGGCTCAGTAGAGGAAGCGATGATGAATAATTACAAAACTCAGTTTATTGATAATGCCGTCGATAGTGGCGCACTAAAGTTTGGTCAGTTCAGGCTTAAATCTGGACGTATATCACCGCACTTTTTCAATGCGGGAGAGTTTTACCGGGGCAAGGCTCTGGCCGCTCTGGGGCAGTGTTACGCGGCAGCTATTGTTGAGTCGGGCATTGAATTTGATGTGTTGTTTGGGCCGGCTTACAAAGGCATTACTCTGGCGGCGGCAACATCTATAGCGCTTGCCGAGCAACATGAAATAGATGTGCCATACTGTTTTAACAGGAAAGAAGCCAAGTCTCATGGCGAAGGTGGCACCATTGTTGGCGCACCTCTGCAAGGCAGGGTGTTGGTTATTGATGATGTGATCACCGCTGGCACTGCCATCAGAGAGGTGATGGGGATGGTACAGCAGGCAGGGGCCCAAGCTGCTGGTGTTGTGATTGGCGTAGATCGCAAGGAACGAGGTAACGGACATTCCTCGGCGATACAGGAAGTTGAGCAGCAGTTCGATATTCCAGTGGTCAGTATTATTGATATTGACGATATCCTGACTTACTTGGAGGCCAAGGCCGATATGCAGACACTGGTCGAGCAGATTAAAGAGTACAGGAAAGAGTACGGCGTATGATTAGAGCGGGACTGGTTCTGACAGTGCTATTGGCCGGTGAGGCCATGGCAACAGAGCTGTACCGCTACTATGACAGTGCGGGCATTTTGGTGACCGCAGATACCATTCCGCCATTGGCCGCCGCCGATGGCTATAAAATCGTCAATACTCAGGGTCAGGTGCTAAGGGTTGTCAAAGCTCAGGCTCCAATCGATACGGATGCCCAATCCAACGCACTGGACCAGTACTTGCTGGCCAGCTTTAGCCGAGTCGACGAGGTCAGCCAGCGCAAACAACGAAAGCTGGCCCTGCTGTCCAGAGATACTGCCAATTTACAAAACAGCTTAAACAGCCTGATAGATAGGCAAGAGCAATTGTTGACCGAAGCGGCCAGCAGTGAAATGGCAGGTGAGCCGGTCTCTTCTGAGCTGGTTCAAAAGATTCAGCAAGCTCAGCTAGAGCGAGCAGAGCTGGACAAAATACTGGCAGACCGCCAGCGTGACCTTGCAGCTATTAAAGCTCTGTATATTAGTTATGAGCAGCGCCTGGCCCAGCTGCTGGCCAACCAGTGATTTGTCAGCGCAGATTAATCAAACATCTGCGCGGTCAGCAGTGACCAATGGTCCAGCCAGTGCTCGGTTGGCAGCTGGGTAAAGCCGCTGCGCACAAACTGACTTATCTTACCCTCAGCGGTAACCAGCATAAGATTGGCGGCAACGCTGACAGGCACAGTTAATTTTAAGCCGTCTCTTATTTCAGCTTCACGCAATGTCTGCTTGAGCTGCGACTCCAAACGATCAAAAAACTGCGCCATACGGTCATGTAGTCGATCTGTTTCGCCCGTTAGCGCATCGCCATTGAGGATTCTGGTGATGCCAGGGTTCTTTTCACTAAAGGCCAGTACCAGGCTGAGAATGCGATAGCATTGATTTACCGCATCGGGCTCATCGGCAACAATGGTGCGCACCCTTGCAAAAATGGTCTCTTCAATAAAATCGATCAGTCCTTCATACATGCGCGTCTTGCTGGGGAAATGGCGATACAGAGCAGCCTCGGATACGCCAATTTCGGCGGCCAGGGCCGCAGTGGTAATGCGCCCTCCCCGAGAGGATTCCAGCATACGCGCTAGTGCCTGCAGTATTTCCTGTGCTCGGGAACCTCTTTTGCCTGCCATCAGGGTGCTCCGTTATCTTCTTGATTGGTAATTAACGTACCTACGCCTTCGTCGGTAAATATTTCAAGCATCACTGCGTGGTCGACGCGGCCATCGATAATATGGGCACAGGGCACCCCTGACTTGACCGCATCCAGTGCGCAGCCAATTTTTGGCAACATACCGCCGTAAATGGTGCCGTCTTTTATCAGCTCATTTACGCGACTGACACTGAGGCCAGTCAAAATCTCTCCCTGTTTATCTTGCAGCCCTGCAACGTTGGTCAGCAAAATTAGTTTTTCTGCCCCCAGGACCTCAGCAACCTTGCCCGCTACCAGATCGGCATTAATATTGTAGGAGGCGCCATCAGTGCCGACTCCTATGGGCGCTATAACAGGGATAAAGTCTCCCTGCACCAGCATATCAATAACCGACTTGTTGATGGATTCCACTTCACCCACATGACCAATATCAATAATTTCAGGCACTGACATTTCTGGCGTCTGGTGGGATACCTTGAGTTTTTTGGCGCGAATAAGCTGCCCATCTTTTCCAGTTACGCCAAAGGCCCTGCCGCCAGCGCTGCTAATAAGATTGACGATTTCTTTGTTGATGGTGGCGCCCAACACCATTTCAACCACATCCATGGTCTGACTATCGGTGACACGCATGCCATCGACAAACTTGGATTCAATTGATAGCTGGTCAAGCAGGCTGCCAATTTGTGGGCCACCACCATGCACAACTACAGGGTTAATACCCACGGCTTTCATCAGCACTATATCCCGGGCAAAGCTCCCTTTAAGGCGGTCGTCGACCATGGCATTGCCGCCATATTTAACCACGACGGTTTTACCGGCAAAGCGCTGGATATAGGGCAGCGCACGGGAGATAACCTGCGCAGTGGTCTGGGCTTCTTTACGACTTAGTGACATAGCTATATGTAGTTTTCCATGTTGTTAATAAAAGGTGACAGCTCATTGCTGAATCGCTGCTTAATCTCTTCCAGACTCTGGCTGTCGTCCGCCTCAAAGCGCAGGGTTAAGTTAGCCGAGGTGTTGGAGGCTCGTATTAAGCCCCAACCATTGGGATATTCTACCCTTAAGCCGTCCAGAGTAATAATCTCTCCACCAGCAAACTGACAGCCAGCGGCCAGAGTGGCCATCAGGCTAAACTTCTCGGTTTCATCTATGGGAATCAAGATCTCTGGTGTGTAGCAGCTTGAGTCAAACTCGCTGATAATACTGTCCAGACCGCGGCTCTGTTCCTCGGCGCAGAGAATTTCCAACAGTCGCACTGCAGCATAGAGCCCGTCATCAAACCCACCCCAGCGATCATTAAAGAAAATATGCCCACTGTATTCGCCGCCCAGGGGTGCGCGGTTTTGCTGTACGGCCTTTCGCACATGGGAGTGGCCGGTTTTACACATAACCGGTCTGCCAGAGTACTGGCGCACAATCTCGGCCAGTCGCTTGCTGCTCTTAACATCAAACACAATATCTGCGCCCGGATTGCGAGCCAGAATATCGCGGGAAAATATCATCATCAGGCGATCTGGCCAGACGATTTCACCGCTGCCAGTAATCACCACCAGACGATCGCCATCACCGTCCAGAGCAAAGCCCAGATCAGCATTGACCTCTTTAACCTTGGCGATCAGTTCCTGAAGATTGTGTTCATCGGCGGGATTGGGCTCGTGGTTTGGAAATGCGCCATTGACCTCACAGTGCAAGGGAAAGGCCAGACAGCCAAGGCTGTCGAATAGCTGCATAGCCACAGGGCCGGCCACCGCATTGCCTGCGTCGACCACTATTCGGAAGGATTGGTCGACGGCGCTTTCCGCCACTATACGCTGCACATAATGTGGGACTATATTACAGGGGCTAACAGGCTCGGGATTGCTTGTCGCAAACCTGTGTTCCAGCAGCATTGGCTTTAGTAGCTGCAATGTTCTGCCTGAAATTACCTGACCCTGAATAATAATCTTAAAGCCGTTATAGCGTGCAGGATTATGGCTGGCAGTGACCATAACACCGCAGCTGGATTGGCCGTCATTGTGAATGGCAAAATTTAAGATTGGCGTGGTTACCTCACCCAAATCTATCACTCTGCAGCCGGTGGATTGCAGGCCAGACATTAGCGCTGCCGCCAGTTCGGGAGAGCTCAGGCGACCATCGCGACCCACATACATAGCGCTGTGGTTATTTTTTAAAATAATGGTGCCCAGAGTTTTGCCCAGTCTGGAGGCAAATTCCGGGCTGAGTTCTGAGCCAGCGATACCGCGAATATCATAGTCGCGGAACACAACATCTGGAACAGAAAACGCCTCCGGTTTATCTGCTGCTGGCGCGGGTTGGCTGGTTGGCTGCTGGCTGGGCATGATCTGCTGAGGGGGCTGAAGGGCTGTTTTATGCTCCTCCAGGTTGGCGGCAAAAAGAGCATCTTCATCACTATCTGTTTCGATAAAGATAGCTGTCTGTCTGGCCTGGTTCTTAACGCGCATATTGATCAGCATCAGAGTCAGTAGAATCAGAACCAACAACAAACCAGCAAATAACCACCAAAATGGAGGCAGACTTCGATCAATGGTCTGAGTCAGAGTCTGGGAAGGCGTAAAAGCTATTTTCCACAGCCTATTTCCGGTTTTAAAAAGTTCTGGCCTGGGCTCTGGTGCCGCAGGGTCGATAGAGGCAGATCTCTCGCCCAGTGAAATCAGCGCAACAGCACCCCGATTGGGTACCAGTTGCAGAAACTCCACAGTGCCATTGGTGGTATCTGCAACACCGAGCGCCGAGGCCAGCCCCTCCATGGACAGGCGCAGCAGGATAACCCCACCCACCCCGTTAGTCGCGGTCTGGTCGGGCACAGATCTGCCAATCAATAGCTGCCATCGATCATTGATTTTTGCCGCCCTCGGCATAACCTGGTTGCCGGCCAGAGACTGGGTTACCATCTGTTTGGCGGCATAGCCCAGGCTATCAGCATGGCGCTGTTGCTTGGGGTCGATAAAGTAGACGGTGTCGCTGTCTGTGAAAAAACCGTCGGCGGAAAGGGTATCCGCTAGTTCTAACTCCAGCTGGTCCAGGGCAGATTGATTGCCAACAGCAAAATTTTCCATAACCCGGGGCTGGTTGGCAATGATTCCCAGTTGCCGCGCGTATCTGGCCATATAGATATCTACCCGATTAGCGGCCGTATTAATATTGGTTCCATAGTGTTTTTCGGCGGCTTGAAGTCGGGGTTCTACCACCAGCTGCTGCCACATAAAAGCAGTAACAAGCGCCAGCACAACCAGCCCCAGCGCAATGCTGCGCAGGATAAGCTGGTCTTCACGGATTGCTGAGATGGCTTGTTTTACATTCACTGAAATGAATAGCCTAGTATAGGAGGCTGTAACTAGAGTTTATGGTGACTAACCATGTGCTCAAGAATATCCCTCGCTAACTGAGCCTTGCTCCTTTTGCTAAACACTGTGGTTGAGTCGGCATCAATCCAGCTGACTTCATTGTCTTCGGCATTAAAACCAACGTCTCCGCGGGAGACATCATTGGCAATAATGGCATTTAAATTTTTGCTCGCTAACTTATCTTTGGCATAGGACTCAATATTCTGAGTCTCTGCGGCAAACCCCAGAACAAAGCAATCAGTCTGTGCGGCCACAGTGGCAACAATATCCGGGTTTTTCTGCAGACTAATACTGATCTGATCGCCCTGCTTTTTAATTTTCTGCCCGGCTACCGTACTGGCCCTATAGTCTGCAACCGCGGCAGCGGCGATAAAGATATCGGCATCTGCCGCTGCCTCTAACGAGGCTCTGAGCATCTCTTCTGCAGATACCACTGCTCTGAGCTGACAGCGCTCGGGTGGAGCAAGATCCACTGGCCCGGAAATCAAGGTGACCTTGGCGCCAGCCTCAACGGCAGCTTCGGCAAGAGCATAGCCCATTTTCCCTGAGCTGTGGTTGCTGATATAGCGCACCGGGTCCAGTGCCTCGCGAGTGGGCCCGGCGGTAATCACCAGTTTTTTGCCCGCCAGACGTCCGGTTTGAAATAGCCCGCTGACCAGCTGAACTATTTCGTCGGGTTGTTGCATTCTGCCGGGACCCACATCACCGCAGGCCTGAATGCCTTCATCTGGACCGATAATTCGTACCCCGCGCTCTTGCAGTACAGAGATATTGGCCAGACTGGCAGCATGGGCCCACATAGCCTGATTCATTGCTGGCGCAACCGCCACTATGGCCGGCGTGGCCAGATGTATGGCGCTGAGCAGGCTATCGGCTCTGCCATGAACCATATTGGCAATAAAGTCGGCGCTGGCTGGCGCTATTAACAGCAGATCTGCCCAGCGAGCCAGTTCAATATGACCCATGCCTGCCTCTGCTTCAGAGTCGAGAAGCTGGCTGTGGACTGGATTGCCTGACAGGGCCTGCATGGTCAGAGGGCGAATAAATTCTTCAGCTGCGGGCGTCATAACAACGCGCACCTCGGCACCCTCATCTTGCAGGCGCCGAATAACCTCAGCACTTTTATAGGCGGCGATACCGCCGGTGACACCAAGAATTATTCGTTTGTTTGACAGGCTGCTCATTAATCGTCCAGACAGGCCGTGGGAAGGGCGCTAAGATAACATTTTGTCAGCCACATCTGTAGCAATAAATAAGGACTCACTATGGCTATAAGCCACTGGCCACTGGAAGAGCGGCCCAGAGAGAAGCTTTTAGCCCAGGGCGCGACGGTTCTGTCCGACGCTGAATTACTGGCTATATTTTTACGCACCGGGTTGCCCGGGGTCACTGCAATTGACCTGGCCAGAGAGCTGCTAGCTCATTTTGGTGGGCTGGGGCCATTGTTAGGTGCCGACCAGCGGGCATTCTGCAGCGCCAAGGGTCTGGGGCCGGCAAAATTTTGTCAGGTTCAGGCTACTCTGGAGTTAACCACCAGATATCTTCGTGAACAGCTGCATGGTAACCCCATCTTTACCAGCCCTTCCCAGGTAAAGGACTATTTAGCGGTGCAGATGCGGGATTATCAGCGCGAAGTTTTTGTGGTGTTGCTGCTGGATACCCGACACCAGCTATTGGACTATCGCGAGCTATTTCAGGGCACTATTAATGGAGCCACTGTGCATCCCCGAGAGGTTGTTAAGCTGGCGCTGACAAAAAATGCCGCAGCGGTGATTGTGGCTCACAACCACCCGTCGGGGAATGCGGAACCCAGTAAATCGGATATTGCGATCACTCGCCGATTAAAGGAGGCGCTTAACCTGATGGAGATACGCCTGCTCGATCATTTTGTGGTAGGGCGAGGTGATGTTATCTCTCTGGCAGATCGAGGGCACTTACAGGCTTAAACTAGAGAGTTTTCTAGTGATTCTGCGGTTTTCGTTTGATTCAACATTGGCTTTCTGGTATAAAACGCGCCTCCTTGCGGGACGGTCCCGTCAATGGATTGATAAATCATAGAATTGTTTTGTTTATTGGGGCTTTCCCCAAGGCAAATATTGGAATCAGAGGCAGCATCAATGTCCAGAGTATGTCAGGTCACAGGCAAGCGCCCAATGGCTGGAAATAATGTATCTCATGCGAAGAACAGAACACGTCGTCGCTTTGAGCCAAATCTCCACACTCACCGTTTTTGGGTTGAGTCCGAGAAGCGTTTTGTGAAGCTGCGTGTATCTACCAAAGGTATGCGTATTATTGACAAAAATGGTATTGAACAAGTCTTGGCTGGTCTGCGTGCCAATGGCGACAAGGTCTAAGGAGACTACTAATGGCTAAATCAGCGAGAGAAAAAATTCGGTTAGTGTCCAGTGCAGGAACAGGACATTTCTACACAACAGATAAGAACAAGCGCAATATGCCCGAAAAGATGGAGATCAAGAAGTACGATCCCACTATCCGTCAGCATGTGATCTACAAAGAAGCCAAGATCAAGTAAGCTGGCCCTAGGGTAGCGCCAAAGAATCCTGCCAGCCGGCGGGATTTTTTTTGCCCGCCGATAAGCGCCAAGCGAGAAAGCGTATATAACTAAAGCGAGAAAGCGCACATAACTAAAGCGAGAAAGCGCACATAACTAAAGCGAGAAAGCGCATATAACTAAAGCGAGAAAGCGCATATAAAGAGC